>ENA-ORTP01003602-ORTP01003602.1-human-gut-metagenome-genome-assembly--contig:-NODE-3602-length-10287-cov-2.571833_pt1 | contig 10287 bp, 8 predicted proteins | sample MGYA00241913_ERZ509190 | MGnify/ENA primary metagenome ERZ509190 (study PRJEB26280, sample SAMEA2338839) | human gut metagenome | biome: human gut; feature: human-associated habitat; material: faeces...
AGTCTTCCGTCAGCTTCACGGGATCGGGGAAGACCCCCGCGCACTGGATCAGGATATCGATGCTCGGAAACAAGCGCCCGACCGCATCCCGCATAGCCTCGACCTGCGCGGCGGAGCATACGTCCGCCGTGAACGCCCGGGCCACCACCCCTTCGGCTTCCAGTTCCCGCGCCCGTTCGAACACACACCCGTCCCTGTCGGCGAGGCAGACGGATACGCCCTGTCGGACCAATGCTCCCGCAATGTGAAAACCGATGCCCCTTGCCTTCCCGGCACCCATCACAAATGCCGTCTTGCCTTTCAAATCCGTATACATAACGTGCATCCCTTGTTGTGGGCCGGACGGCAGCGGAGGAAGGAGGCCGCCCGGCCCGGGGAGTGGAGAATTCCCAAAAACCTAGAACTGGCGCGGCCCCCAGATCTTCATCCTGTGCCCCGCGAACAGGATGGCCGCACAGACGGCAATCATGACGACGTGCATGATGAGCATCCCGGAGATGCCGAACCCGCCCGGCATGGTCACCGAGAGCAGCAGGAAGGGGAACAGCGGGATGAGGGCGTACACGTTGTTCAGGCCCACTTCAGCGGCCGCGGGCGTCTTGAAATCGCTGTCCACGATGCGCAGCAAGGCGAGCCCGCTGGCCGCCGTACCGGTAACCAGCCCGAATACGACCAGCAGCCGCTCCAGCCCGAAGGAGCCGACCCTGCGGCCGAGGTACAGCACGCCGAGAAGCGTAATCAGCGTGCACACGACGATGACGAGGATGAACGGAATGAAATACTTCATGACCGTCGCGGCGCTGACCGCCATGAGCGCGGAAATGATCATGTAGTCGATGGTGGTCCCGAGGATGCGGTTCTGCGCGTCATCGCTGTAGAAGGCATTCGCGGCGGTGTGGTTGATGACGAGGCGGACGATCATGCCCGCGAACAGCGCATAAAGGTAAATGAACCCGAAAGAGGCCGTCTGATAGTTCGGCGGAAGGACGAAATACTTGAGCACGTAGCAGACGATCCAGCCCAGCCCGTACACGGTGGCGGCGACGGCGAAGTGCAGCGCGAACGTATCCACGTTGCCGCTGTGGGTCGTCAACTGACAGGCGGGGACCCGCTTATCCTCCGGGCGGAGGCCCTTCAGGAAATCGGAGGAAAGCTCCTTCGTGCCGTAGGTCGCATAGCCCTTGCGCAGCCCCCAGTTGGCGAGGGGCACGCCCACGAAGTTGGCGACCATGAACCCCGCCGCCGCGTAGGCCAACCCCATGGAAACGCAGTCCGGCAAGCCATAGTCGTTTTGCCACGACATGCCCACGGAAAGGGCCTGACCGGGACCGAAAGCAAAGCCGAACCCGGCGAGGAACCCCGTCGCGGCGGTCAGGTCGGACCCGGTGATCTTGGCGTAGAGCTCCGTAATCCCGTAGCCCACGGTCGCCTGAAGGCCGTAGAACAGCCAGAACAGCAGATCGATCCACAGAGCGCCCTTGATGAGCGTCATGCTGCGGCCCTTGGTGTGCGTGCTGAAGCACCCGAGGCCGATGATCCCGAACCCGAAACTGAACAGATGGAAAGAGATCATCCCGAAATCGCCGACCTTGAGCGGCACCCAGCCCTCGGGCGAGGGATAGCCTATCCACCCCAAGTTGATCAGCGCAAACCCGAGCGTCCCGGCGATGATCCCCGCCGGAACAAGGTACTTCTGCAGAAACGTCACTTTGGCGCGCAGCCAGACGCTCAGGAGCAGAAGAAACGACATCCACATGACCGCCATCAGATAAGGAAGAAACGAGCTTTCCATGCTGCACCCGGAGAGTTGCGGGGCGCTTCCCGGCATGGGGAGGCGCGCCCGGGTTTCGAGACCCTTCGTCCGCCCGGCGGCGACGAGGGAAAAGCCGGTGACGCGGGGAGGCAGTGGCCTGAGCACGGGAAGGAACACCCCGCTCAGGCGCTTCTCGTTCAGAAGGCACTTGTAGACAAGCAAGCATAATGCCAACATGATATTCCATATAAAAGATGAAATTTCAGTATGATATTGACAAATCCGGATCAGCGTTATATTCCTTTTCCAAAAAACGGGACTACATAATCCCGAAAACGGGATTTATCCGTAAAACGGGAATGGCCTCGGAGGTTCCGCCATGTACGCAGGGACAGTATCGCCATCGGACCCCATCCTCGCCGCGCTGACGCTCTCGCTCCGCCTTTCGGCAGTCCCGCTCAGCGAGAGGCACCTCTCCCTCATCACCGGACAGCCCGAAGAAAACATCCGGCAGATCTTATTGGATTTGGAAGGATTCGGCTTTGCCGCAAGGACCGAAGCGGCGTGGACCTGCGGCACAGTCCCGCCGTCCCTGCTCGTCGCGATGGCCGCCACGGTCCGGGCCAAGATTCCCGAATCCCGGATGCCCCACTATCTGGGCTTCCTCCTCCCGGACGCCCCGCTTGAGGAATGCGAACTCGTGGTGCGGTATCTGGACGAGGAACTGAACCAGCAGGCCCCGGAAACCCTGCTCTGCCTCGAATTCGTCATCCGGTACCTGCGGGACTGGGGAGAAACCCACGCCGACGCGGCCTTCCAAAAAAGCTCGCAGTACGCGGAGATGGTCCTCATCGTGCAGAGCCAGTGCCTGTTCCTCAACAGCCAGATGCAGATGGCGGTCAAGCTGACGCCCATCGCCTACGCCCTGACGCAACAGTCCGGAAATGAGCGCTTCAGGACGCTGGTGGCGATTTTCGGGTGCTACCTCAAGGTGTTTTCCGACGAGCCGCTGCCGCAGGACATTTCCCGGTACGTGGAGCGGCTTGGTGAACTCCCGGATCTCGGGGACAAGGAAATGCAGGACTGCCTGCCGCTGTTCCGGGGCATCCTGCATTACGTGCGCGGCGAGTACCCGCATGTCCTGAAATATTATGAACAAAAACTGGAAGTCTACGGCTGGAAATACCGGCGCTTCGCCATGCTGCTTGCATCCTGCGCCAGCCAGTCCGCGTTCTACCTGCGGCAATACCACCTCTCGCTCGGCATCAACGAATCGTCCCGGCGCACGGCGGCCCTTGCCGGGGACCGCATGCTCTCCATGTTCTGGATGCTGCATCTGGCCTTCGCCATGCTCCGCGTCGGGGACATGGACGCCGCCCTCCTCAATCTGGACTGCCTGTTCATGGCATTCGACGCACGGCAGTACAACAAGACCGCCGTCAGCACCGTCCGGGGCATCGCGCTCTACCATTATCTGAACGGGCGCCTCCGGTCCGCCCATGCCCTGCTCACCGGGCAGGCCGCGAGGGGCGTTTCTCCCAACGCGCCGCACGTCCCCTTCGAAGACCCCCTCAACCTCGACATGCTCTATGCGCTGGAACAGGCCGGGTTTCCGCCAATCTCGCGGTACCCGCTCGCTCTTATCGTAAAAAAGCTCAAGGAAGGCACCAACCGCCAGCTCAGGGGGGCTGCGCTGCGTATTGAAGCCCTCCGGCTGCGGGATCGCGGCGGAGATCCGAAGCGTGAGCAGACGCTGCTGCGCGAGAGCCTGGACTGCATCTCCGGAACGGGCGATCGCCGCGAAGAAGCCCTCAGCGCCAATGAACTGGCGAACGTCCTCGAACGGATCGGCGATGCGGCCTCGGCGGCGGCCCTGCGGGATCAGGCGGAAGCCTGCGCCGGGTTCCGCGTCGACCGGAGCGTTTCCTACCAGCAGATGGTCCTTCTTTTAACCCGCCATTCCCAGGGAAACAGGCTCCCCGCCCTCGGCGACGGGCATTACGACTGCCCGCAGGACTCCTGCGTGGAACGCTGCCACCGCGCGTTCAACGCTTGCTCCAATGAAACATGCCTGACCAGCGCCCTGCACCGTTTGGTCGCCATCGCCCAGAAGGAATTGAAGTCGGAACGCGGAGCGCTGTTCCGGCGGGACGAGGACGACCGGCTTGTCTGCGTCGCGGCCGTCAACCTGACCGACATGGAACTGAAAAGCGAGCAGATGCGCCCGTGCCTCGAATGGCTCGACGGCTTTTCCGACCGCCCTGCCGCTCCGGGACGCGGCGAGCAAGGGCTTTGTTTGCCTCTCGACATCGGCGAATCCGGCCTTTGGCTGCTCTACCTGGACAGCACCTTTACCGACGGCCCATTCGCCCACCTCCATCAGCCCGAACTCCATACCCTCTCCTATTTGTTCGCCTCGGAAGTACGCTCCGCCCTGCGCCTCAAAAAAGTGCGCGACGAGGAATCGCGGCACCAGAAGGAACGCTTCCAGTCCGTCGTGCTCCAGGAGGACAGAAACATTGCCCCCTTGTTCGGAACCGGCCTCGGGGAGCTGCTCGAACAGGTCAGGCACGTGAGCGTGACGGACGCGCCTGTGCTCATTCTGGGGGAAACCGGCGTCGGGAAGGAGGTCATGGCCCGGCAAATCCACCTCATGAGCCGCCGGAGCGGGCCTTTCATCGCCGTTCACCCCGCGAGCACCCCGGAACACCTTTTCGAGAGCGAGTTCTTCGGCCATGAGCGCGGCGCGTTCACCGGAGCCATCAAGCAAAAGCTCGGCTTCTTCGAAATGGCCGACGAGGGGACGCTCTTCATCGACGAAGTGGGAGACATCCCTCCGGCGATCCAGACGAAACTCCTCCGCGTCCTTCAGGAGCAGCGGTTTATCCGGGTCGGCGGCACGCGGGAAATCTATTCTTCCTTCCGGCTCATCACCGCCACGAACAAAAACCTGTGGCACGAAGTGCAGGAAGGCCGTTTCCGTGAGGACCTGCTCTACCGCATCTCGGTCGTCCCGCTCATGCTGCCGCCGCTGCGCGAACGCAGGCAGGACATCATCCCCCTCGTGCAGAACTTCATGGAGCATTTCTGCCGCCGCTACAATCAGCTCCCGTTCGCCTTGAATCAGGAGGAAACCGCCGTCCTCCGCAGTTACGATTGGCCCGGAAACATCAGGGAGCTCAAGAACGTGATCGAGCGGGCGGTCATCCTGAACCGCCTTCCGGCCCTGAACGTGCCGCACTCGCCGCCGCACCGGAAAACCAGCGAGGAAACGCCAAACCGCCGCGGGTTTGTGGTCGACGACATTCCTACACTCGACGAACTTGAGAGGCGTTATCTCGAATATATTTTTAATATCGCCTCCGGCTGCGTGTACGGGGAAAAAGGCATGACGGAACTGCTCAATCTCAAGCGTTCCACGTTGTACACAAAGCTAAAAAAACACGGTATCATGCTGCGATAACAGTCCGCACGCCGCCAGCCCTCGCCGTATGGCTTCCATCCGGCGCGGGCCAGCTGAACGAGGAATTCGACCGCCAGACGTGCGACGAAATGCTGCACTGCCTTCACGGCGGCATCATGTCGGATCTCTCGCCCCATGAATGCATGGAACGGCTGTTTGCCGACACCTTCTGCATTCTGGCCGTCTACGCCAATGAAGAGCAGACACTGAAGCGCTTTGTATGAGGCCGCCGGGCGTTTGCAGGGCGCCAAAAGCGTATGGCTCTCTCCCATTGTGGAGTTCGGCGTCTACGTCATCAACAACGATTCCCTGCCCTCCCCCCACATGATCGGCCGGGCAAAGGCCCTCAAGGAAACCTCCACCGAACTCAGGGGACGGCTGCGCTACGCCGTGTATGACAATGCCATCCGCCGCCAGCTTTTCCGGGAGAAGCGTCTTAAAAACATCATGGGAGCGGCCCTGCAGAACAGGGATTTCCAGGTCTACCTGCAGCCCAAGTACCGGACCGAAAGCGAAACCATCGGCGGCGCAGAGGCGCTGGTCCGCTGGATGGGCGCCGAAGGCATGATCTATCCCGACGAGTTCATCTCGCTGTTCGAAAAGAACGGATTCATCATCAGCTGGACCTTTGGGTGTTCGAAGAGTTTTGCCTCCGCATCCGGGCGTGGCTCGACGCCGGGCTGCCCCCGGTAAAAGTACCGATGAACTGCTCCCGCGTGCAACTCAAATCCCCTTTTCCTGGAGCGCCATATCGAAATCTGCCAGAGGTGCGGCACGCCGCCGCAATACATTGAAATCGAGCTCACGGAAAACGTGGTGTTCGAGGACGTGGGCAAACTCAGCAAGCTCATCGACGCCATCCATGCGGCCGGTTCCGGTTGCGCTATGGACGACTTCGGGAGCGGCTATGCCTCCCTCAACCTGATTCAGAACATCCCGCCGCCTGCTCGATCTTTCGAGTATGCCTTTCACCAGCAGGTACAACACCGCCATGCTCAACAGTATAGCCCGCGACGGCAAACTCTATTGCCTGCCCGGATCGGCGCAGGTGCGGGACATCGTATACAATACAATCCTCTTCGAGGAAAAAGGCTGGAAGGTCCCGTACGATTTCAACAGGTTCATAGCCTTGTGCCGGACAATCGAAGTCAGAGGCATACGTTCCATCCATCTCAGCTTCGGCAATTCCGAATTGCTGGATACGGCCTTCGGGGCTACAGCTACGGAAACGGCTTCAGCACTCCGGCCGATGCCCAATGGCTGGCCGACTACAACAGGGGCCGGGGCAGCTTCGGGGAGCATTTCCGCCCCGCCCTCAATACGTTTCAAACCATGATCGACACCGGCGTCTGGAAAAAAAGCGATTTGAGCCTGACCTATGCCGAAAGGGAAACCATGCTGTTCAACCACCAGTGCGCCATGGTCGAGGATTCGGTGCTCATGGCCCGAAGGGGGGTACGCCCTCACCGGCTCCACCGAGCAGTTCGCGCTCATGCCTTTCTTCAGCCCCGGCACCCCTTGCGACTGGGACCGCCTCTATATGGTGTGTTATACCGGTTTGAACAAACATCTGGGCGAACCCCAGAACAAAAAGAAATACGATCCCGTCATGCAGTTGATGGATTACATCAGCACGCCGGAAGGGCAGCTCGCCCTGGCGGCGGACACGGGGGCCATGTATTCCAGCGTAAAGAAAGTCCCCGCGCCGGATATCCCGGAAATTGCGGACATGCTCCCGGCCTTGAGCCACGGGCGGTACGCCATCTTTCCTGAGTCGAAGAACGCTCAGGACGCCTTGCGGGAAGGTTTGGCGGGGATGCTCGCGGGTGCCCTCACGCAGGATGACGTCATCCGGATGGTGGATCACCAAAACAAGAACCCTCTGCCTCCGAAGGCTTGCACTGTCATCGGAGAAGCAACCGCGGACTTCACGCTCATAGAAACGGGGAATTTCCTCACCGACGCCATGAGGGCCAAGGCCGGGGCGGACGTCGCTCTCTTCCTCGACAACGGCAAGGACGGGAAATACAACGGCAAGGGGGCCAGCGCACGGTTCAGGCCCCAGACCACCAATGACGTGTCCGGGCTCTCCCCGATATGAAGCACGGCGAATCGGGCGTGTTGCAGGTCGTGGATATGACGGGTGAAAACCTGCTCCGGACGTTGGAATACGCGATACCGGCCGACAACGACATCCGAGGATGGTTCTACTACTTCTCCGGCCTGAAGATGACCTACGCGCCCTCCGCCATGCCCGGAAAACGCATCATCAAAATAACCGATGCGGAGGGCAAGCCTCTTGAGGCCCAGCGGGTCTATACTGCCGCGGTTATGGATCAGACCTTTCCTAAAGATGCGATCCAATCCTTGACGGACACGGGGATCAGTATCCAGGCCCTGCTGACTGAAACCATACAGTCGCGCAAAACCATCACTCCCGGCAAAGACGGACGCATCATCCGGTAGCCTGCTCCACGCGGTACAGCCGTATCCCCGCCTACGCGGGACCTGCCCAATCTCGAAAAGGCGAATGGCCAAGGGGAAGATCCCTTGGCCATTCAGCATGTTGATGTATACGCAGTTTCTTACGCTTCCGAGGATGGAATGAACTTTTGAGCGGCGACACGTTTAAAGGTTCATTCTGCCGAAAACGTCATTTTCGACTGAATCCACACAGGATTGCCTCCCCGCGCGGACGTCCGCGCCAGCGTATTTCAAGCCGAATACCTCTAAACGCATATAAAAAACACCCCCCAACATCCGTGCGGGAGCGCTATTGCGCCGCTGCGCCGGAACCCCCGGCTTCCGTCCCATGCGCCCATAAGGGGGAAGGCGCCTGATGGCAGGCCTTGCAGTCCGTGGGCCCCGCCGGTTTGCCCGCCGCAAGCGATTCGGTATGGCAGGCGACGCAACTCGGGTATGGCCCATGAAACGCGTTATAGAAATAGAAGGGATTCAACGTGGGCTTGGCGTTCTTGTCGGTACGCAGCGTGGCGGTCAGGCCGTCATGGCATCCGGAACTCGTGCACAGGAGGGACTTGCCGTCCACGTATCCCGTGTGATGGCAAATGGTGCAGTTGATCAGCGGCGTATGCGCCTGATGGGAGAACCGGGCCGGGGGCATGGTCTGCCGCGCTCCGGAAGGCACATGGATTTCCCTTTCGCTCCACTGCACCAAGGGATGGTGCGCCGAAAAGTCCATGGGCTGGCCATGGCACAACGCACAGTTGCCGTAACTCCCGAGCGTGGCCGCCTGTTGCTGGTACTGGAGAGGCGGGAGGTTGTCGAGATTGTCGGCAAGCGGGTTCCTCGCCGGATACACGGCGTGTGGCGCGCCGTGACAGACGATGCAGCGCACCATGAGCATATCGTCGCGGCGTCTGCTGAAGAGTCCGGACAGCCCCTCGCTTCTGGGCGTCCACTTGTTGAAGGCCGACGCGGTGAGCAGGTTGGGCTTTTCCGAGAAATTGTGGCAACTGGTGCAGTCCGGTTCCTGTACCCAAGGCAGCCGCCCCTTGATCTTGTCCAAAGGGACCTCGCGTGCCGTGATGCCGGACATGAGCTTGGCGGCCTGCGGCAGCCCAGCCTCTTGCTCGGCCTTGAGCAGCGCCAGGGAATGATCCTCCATGAACCCGTGGCAGCGCACGCAGGAAAGCCCCCTATCCACATGAAAATCACGGGCGAACAGACGGCGCGGGGCATCCTTCGGATCATCTCCCGTGCGGCCCAGATCCACATGGCAGGTCTTACAGGCGTCAGCGCCCCTGTCGGCCAGGTAGGTGGCGTGCCAGCCGTGGATGGCGGCGGAAACGCTGAGTTCCGGCCCGCTCTTCCCTTCACCCGCCTTCCCGCCTTTCAGGCCGACATGGCAGGATCGGCAGGCAATGACCTCACCTTTCGCGTGCTGTTCCATAAAATGGGTGGACTGATGGCGGTCGTGCACTTCCAAAATGGCCGTCCCGGCGTTCGCGTGGCACTGGGCACAGCCGAAGCCGGGAGAAACAGCCAGCACGGCGGCGCTTTCGGCCAGGAGTTTCCCGGTCTTTTCATCTTTGGCGCGCAGCGTAATCACCGGATACGGGTTGAGCACACCGTCGGCGTTGACGGCGCTCACGGGAATCGACGCCGCGAAAAAGGAATCCTCCACAACGTTCATCCGTCCCTGACGTGTCGTGGAATCTTTCGCCAACCCTGCTTGCGGGCCCAGCTCCCACGTTACATCGACGCCCTGGGTCACGATCTCGGGGACGGGCGGCCCACGCTTGATGACTTGCGCGTTGAGCTGCGGCTCGGGATAGGAAAGGGTCCAAACGTCGTTCGGCGCGGACGTCTGGTAAAATCCCTGCAACCCGGCTCCCGTCAGCACATATTCCTGAGAAGCCGTAAAGGGCATATTGGGAGTGGCCAGCGAACCCTTGGCGGGCAGAGTGTCCAGCACAGTGCCGGGATCGCTTTGCGCAACCCCCGGAAGGGACGGTTTTTCGGCCTTTCCCTCGATCGGAGACGTGGAAAAAAGAACCCAGCCCAGCCAGATCAGGAACAAAGCCAGCGCGGCCAGCCAAGCCGCCAAGGCCCACGCTCCATAAGACGTTGACGAGGATGACGCGTGCTTGCTCATTGTGCCTCCGGGGAAGGAATGGTCTGGCGCTGTGCGCCCATACGCTCAAGATAGTCCGCCAATGCCTGACGATCCGCAAGGTTGCCGGCAAAAGGCGGCATGTAGCCGAGCCGCGTCCCCTGGCCTTGAAGCTGCGCCTCAAGGCCATACCGGGTCAGACGCCGCACCCGGGGGATGATGTCGATACGCGGCCCGCCCAAGCCGTGGCAGACGTTGCATTGCAGCGCGAACAGCATGGAGCCTTTGCTCAGCCCGTCGGCAAGGGGCGCTTCAAGCTTCAGGGAACCGCTTTCGACCGCATCAAGCGTCCGTACCCAGCCGGACACGGAGGCGATCCCCCCGGCCTTGGCCCGCGCATCCTGTGCAACACTCATCCCGTTGGAATACATGTAGCCTTCGGCCACCCAAGGACGGCGTGCGGTTTCGCGTACCCACTCGAAACTCCCCACCAAA
>ENA-ORTP01003605-ORTP01003605.1-human-gut-metagenome-genome-assembly--contig:-NODE-3605-length-10284-cov-2.515984_pt1 | contig 10284 bp, 7 predicted proteins | sample MGYA00241913_ERZ509190 | MGnify/ENA primary metagenome ERZ509190 (study PRJEB26280, sample SAMEA2338839) | human gut metagenome | biome: human gut; feature: human-associated habitat; material: faeces...
AGATCTTCGATTTTGATTCTTTCTTGTTCCATGGTATCACGGTCACGTACGGTTACCGCGCCATCTTCTTCCGAATCAAAGTCGTAGGTTACGCAGTATGGCGTACCGATCTCATCCTGACGGCGGTATCTCTTACCAATGTTTCCTCTGTCGTCATACTCGCAGTTATAAGTTTTGCACAGTTCCTGATAAATCTTTTCCGCTCCCGCATTGAGTTTTTTGGACAGTGGCAGTATACCGATTTTGACCGGAGCCAAAGCCGGGTGGAAATGAAGAACGTTTCTCACATCGCCTTCTTTGATTTCTTCTTCATCATAAGCGGCACAAAGGAAGGCCAGCGTTACGCGGTCGGCACCAAGAGATGGCTCTACCACATAAGGGATGTATTTTTTCTTTTCCTCATCGTCAAAATAGGACATATCTTCCCCGGATACATTCTGATGACAGGTCAGGTCATAGTCTGTACGGTCGGCAATTCCCCATAATTCGCCCCAGCCAAACGGGAAAAGATATTCGATGTCAGAGGTAGCTTTTGAATAGAAGGAAAGTTCCTCTTTATCGTGGTCACGAATACGCATTTCTTCGTCTTTAATTCCAAGTTCTTTCAGCCAGTTTACACAGAAATCTTTCCAATAAGCGAACCACTCCAGATCCGTGTCCGGTTTACAGAAAAACTCCAGTTCCATCTGCTCAAATTCTCTTGTACGGAAAGTAAAGTTACCCGGTGTAATTTCGTTACGGAAGGATTTTCCTACCTGTCCAATACCAAAAGGAACTTTCTTTCTGGATGTTCTCTGTACATTTTTAAAGTTTACAAAAATACCCTGCGCCGTCTCCGGACGAAGGTATACCGTATTTTTTGCATCTTCCGTTACGCCCTGGAAGGTTTTAAACATCAGATTAAACTGACGAATATCGGTAAAATTATGTTTTCCACAGCTTGGACATGGAATCTGATGTTCATCAATGAAATTCTTCATCTGTTCCTGCGTCCATCCATCGATGGAAGATTCCAGCGTAATTCCGTTTTCTTTGGCAAAATCTTCAATTAACTGGTCGGCACGGAATCTTTCTTTACATTCTTTACAGTCCATCAGAGGATCTGAAAATCCGCCCAGATGTCCGGAAGCAACCCATGTCTGCGGATTCATCAGAATCGCACAGTCTACACCAACATTATATGGACTTTCCTGAATAAATTTTTTCCACCATGCTCTCTTGACATTGTTTTTCAGTTCTACACCAAGATTACCGTAGTCCCATGTGTTCGCCAGTCCGCCATAAATCTCAGAACCCTGATAAACGAAACCTCTTGCTTTGGCCAGTGCAATAATCTTGTCCATTGTTTTTTCCATGACTTCTACCTCATTTTCTCTTCTTTTACTGAAATATAATCGTTTTCTATTCTACCGTGTATATTCTGACTTTTCAAGCCCTTTTCCTGATTTATCCTGAATTTGGCCGAAATCGCAACCTCATGTTTATTCAAAACATCTCGTCAAGCATTTCCGCCGATTTGAACTTATGGTCTACATGAATGCGAAAAAATCTTTTGACGATCCACTGAAATTCCAGAAAAACGTCTTCTTTCAACGTAAATCCATAGAGTCTGGATAAGGGAGTGGCCATCACATATTGCAGGGCATAAAGGGCGGCCGGCTCCACCACGGTTCCCTGTATGCTCTTCCCGCAGTTTTCACAGAACACGCCCCCGTTTTCAAACGAAAGCCGCGTTAACGATTCGCTTTTTCCGCAGGAGATACATCGAAATACTTCCATCCCGATACCATAAAACTGAAGAATCTTTAATTCATAAATCCTGCGGATCAGGGCAAAGGGAACGATCTTTTTTTTCATCGCCGTCAGGGTGACAAACAAAAGATTAAGAATATTTCTTTCATCCATGCCCTCGACCGTAAAATATTCTGCCAGTTCCGCAAAGTAAGCGCTGTAGTAGATACTTTCCAGATCTTTTTTCAACCAGGGAAAATAGTCTTTTCCTTCTGCGGAATGCAGATAATTGAACGTCCTGCCTTCCGTGATCATAAACTCACCGTAAATCAGCGGCTGCGTCACCCCGAAAAGGGGGTGATTCGGTTTTCGGCATCCTCTGGCGAATACCTGAATCTTCCCCCTTTCTTTTGTCAATATGGTTAGCCGTCTGTCATTTTCTCCAATTGGATAAACAGACAACACGATTCCCACAACCTTTGACTGTTCATTCATTTTTTATTCCTACAGTTCTTTTTTATTATAGCCGTAGTTTTTCAACAGCAGCTCGCTGTCTCTCCAATCTTTACGTACCTTTACCCACATTTTCAGGTTCACTTTCATATCCAGAAGGTTCTCCATCTCCAGACGGGCTGCCGAACCGATTTCCTTAATCATGGCTCCTTTTTTCCCGATAATAATTCCCTTATGGGATTCGCGCTCACAGACGATCACCGCTTCAATATCCACAATATCGCCTTTCTTTCTGACCTTCATCCGCTCAATGACCACGGCAATGCCGTGAGGAATCTCCTGATTCAGCAGCCGGAGGGCTTTTTCCCGGATCAGTTCAGCCACGATCTGTCTCTCCGGCTGATCTGTAACGGTATCCTCGTCATAATACATCGGCCCCTCCGGCAGATAAGACAGAATTGTCTTCACCAGATCTTCCGTATTGGTGCCTTCCAGAGCGCTGACAGGAACGATTTCAGCAAAATTCACTTTATCTTTATATGCAACGATGGCCTGCAAAATCTCTTCTTCTCTGGCAATATCTGTTTTATTGATGACCAGAAAGATCGGTGTCTTTACGTTTTGCAGTTTTTCGATAATATACTGTTCCCCGCCGCCAATGAAGGTGGTCGGTTCCACCAGCCACAAAATCAGATCCACCTCATTTAAGGTTCTTTCCGCTGCCGTGAGCATATAGTCGCCCAGCTTGTTTTTGGCTTTATTGATTCCGGGTGTATCCAGAAAAACAATCTGCCCTTCCTCACAGGTATATACGGTCTGTATCCGGTTTCTGGTGGTCTGTGCCTTGCTGGATGTAATGGCAATTTTCTGGCCGATCAACTGATTCATCAGTGTGGATTTCCCCACGTTTGGTCTTCCGATAATGGTCACAAATCCTGACTTAAACTTTTTATTCATGCTTATTTTTCATCCTCCTGACATCCATTTCCTGTGGCAAACAGATTTTTTGTCGTCACAAATACATCTGCATTCTGTATGGTTTTTTCGTTGCCAATGGCACAGATGGCTCCATCTTTCATCATTGTCTCCAAATATCCGGCCATTTCTCTGATGGTTTCCTGCGTCGTTCCCAGTACCTGCTCTCTTTCTTTTTGTATCATTTCCACCGTTGCGCCGGACAGATAAGCCATAAAGGAACGATCGCCCAATGCCGATGGCTCCAGCGGCTGATCCATACCGCTGATGGTTCCGATGATATATTTCGTCATATCTCTGTCATTCACATTAAAATCACGCAGATAATCCGCCGCCTTATGATAAACATCCAGCGTCTGGGTCAGATTCGGATCGCGATAAGAAACCAGATAGCCATAACCATTGCGGGCAAATCCGCACATACAGCCATAGGCTCCTCCCGTTACCCGGACATTCACCCAGAGATAATCGTAGGAAAAAATCGTTTTCAATACCCGCAGCGCTCCCGTATACGGCTGTCCTTCTTTTTCAAAACAACCGGCCGCCGCCACATACTGCACTTTACTGGAGGTGCGGAATCCTTCGTTTTTCTTCACCGGTGCAAGTCTTGGCGCAGCTTTTACACAAGGGCCATCATAAAGCGCCTGCCCGAAAGCCATAAACTGCCCTTCCAGCAGCGATTTGAAATTAAAGGTACCCGTCAGTCCGACGGTCAGATTTTCTTTTCGGAAAATGCACTGGGCTGTCCGGCGCAGATTTTCCACCAAAAGCGTTTTTCTTTCTTTAAAGTTTCCATCCAGCTCCTTTACAAAATCATAGAAATCCAGTCCCTCTTCCTTGTCTTTATAATGCATCATCGCATCCACATAAGACAATGCCCGGTTGGCCGCATAAATATGACCGGTGGAAGGAATACGGCTGTCCATCTTTGTCCGCAGCTCGGAAATAATCTCTTTTAACCGCTTTTCCTCATCCATTTTTGTGGAGAAAAGGATTTCGCTCATCAGTTTCATTCCATCAGCCACCTGCTCTTCCAGACATTTCATGCGAATGCTGAAATACGGACGATACCCGTCTTTTTTCCATAAGAGCGGATGAATACCGGTCTGGAAGGACATTCCACCGATTTTCAGGTTTAACTCTGTGGCCAGTTCATTAAAGGTATAGTGTTCTGTATCCACGTAACGGAAAATCTCCACCAGCAATGTGGAATAAGGGATCAGCTCTTCCGGCAGTTCCGTCTGATCAAAGCAAAAATCCAGATAAACAATGCCATTGGTATGATAATCATGAATCACCGCCGGCAATCCTCCGATCACCATCTCCTTATTTCGATATGGGCGGGCTTTCTTTTCAATATCCGAAAGCGCCAGCAGCGGGATTTTTTCCAGTTCTTCCGGCGTGGACGGCGTTTCCTGAAACTCTTTTAATTTCCTTGTTTCTTCGGTGAGATAATACAGTTGCTTTTTGTTCAGGGTTCCTTTTATTTTGGCCAGTTGTTTTCGAAGTTCTTCTTCCATCCGTTCATTTTTCCCTGTTTCCGGATAAAGTCCCACATAGGCCTTGTGGGTATTTTCCAAAATACATCTGCGCACCAGTTCTTCAAAATATCCCGTTTCCACCTTTTCCTTTAATCGGGCAAGCGGCGTGAGGGTATCGGCCAGATCCAGCGCTCTCTTATCGTCATAAAGCCAGGTGTTTAAAAAATTCAGACCATAGATCAGCCCTTTTGGGTATCGGCCAAAATTGGATTCTCTGTATTTAAACTCAAAATTATTAATGGCGGAATAAATTGCCTTTTTGTTCATGCCCTGTTTCACCTGCTCCTGCAGAGCTTCTTCCAGAGTACGCAGGAACAGTTCTTCTTTTCCTTTTTGTACATTTTTGGCAATAACGGAGAAAACCGGCTGCTGAATCCCTGCGTCCAGATAGCTGTCAACGTCTTTTCCTACACCGGCGTCAATCAGTTTTGTCCGCACCGGCGCGCCCGGCATGGAAAACAGCACATAGTCCAAAATCTGTAAAGCCAGAATCTCTTCATTATCATCGCTTTTTCCAGTAACAACATTATAACTTAAATATATTCCTTCTTCTCCCTCGTCTCCATCCGCGGAAACAGAGTACGTATCTTTGATGGTTACCGGATGTGCAAATGGTTTTTGCACAGCGATTTCCGAATCGATTTCCTTTTGTTCAAATTTACAGAGGTATTCCTCGTCGATAAACGCCAGTTCCCGCTGAAAATTCACATTTCCGTACAGATAAATATAGCTGTTGGACGGATGATAATATTTTTTATGGAAATCAAGGAAACCTTCCCTGGTCAGTTCCGGTATGGCATCCGGATCCCCGCCGGACTCAAAGGCATATGGGGTGTCTTTTAACAGAGCGGTCTGAATTTTTCTCTCCAGAAGATCATCCGGCGAAGAAAAAACGCCTTTCATTTCATTATAAACCACGCCGTTAAATTTTAATTCCGCATCAGCATTATCCATCTCATAATGCCAGCCTTCCTGTTTTAAAATGGCATCATTTTTATAAATATTCGGATAGAAAACAGCGTCCAGATAAACGTGCATCAGATTATGATAGTCTTTGGCGTTGCAACTGGCAATGGGATACACCGTCTTATCCGGATAAGTCATGGCATTTAAAAAGGTATTTAACGATCCTTTCGCCAGTTCCACGAAGGGATCTTTCGAAGGGAATCTGGCCGACCCGCAAAGCACCGAATGTTCCAGAATATGTGCCACTCCGGTATCATCTGCCGGCGGTGTTCGAAATGCAATACTAAATACTTTATTCTCATCATCATTGTCCACCAGCAAAACTCTCGCTCCTGATCTGCGATGACGAAGAACGTAACCTTCCCCGTGTAATTCTTCTATTTTTCTGTGCTCTTCCAGCACATAACCTTTCATCTCTGCAATATTCAGCATAGAAACAAAACCTCCTGCTTATTTCTCTTTTAAAATAGGATATTTTTCGATCCTTTAGTATAAACGATCCCGGCTATATCCATGTATGCTTCTGCTATCATACCACAGATAACCAGAAAAAGGTATCCCGAAAGTTACGGAAATCTTTCCGTCATCTTTCGAGATACCTTTCCTCTTCTATCATTCACCGGTTCTCCGGCAAACACCCTTATGTATTAGTTGTTGATCAGCTTATCTTCGTCGCTCCAACTATACAGTTTACGAATCTCTGCACCCACTTTTTCTGATGGATGTTCAGCAGCCAGTTTTCTCATGGCTTTAAAGTGTACCTGTGCACCGGCATCGGACATATCTACCAGGAAGTCTTTTGCAAAGGTTCCGTCCTGAATATCGGAAAGAACTTTTTTCATAGCTTTCTTGGTCTCTTCGGTGATAATCTTAGGACCGGTAATATAGTCGCCGTATTCTGCTGTATTGGAAATGGAGTATCTCATTCCTGAGAAGCCGGACTGATAAATCAGGTCAACGATCAGTTTCATTTCATGGATACATTCAAAGTAAGCATTACGTGGATCATATCCTGCTTCGCAGAGTGTTTCGAAACCTGCCTGCATCAGCGCGCATACACCGCCGCAAAGGACAGCCTGTTCTCCGAAAAGGTCTGTTTCTGTCTCTGTTCTGAAGGTTGTCTCCAGGATACCTGCTCTTGCTCCGCCGATACCAAGGCCGTAAGCCAGGGCAATTTCCTGTGCTTTTCCTGTGTAATCCTGCTCTACCGCTACCAGACAAGGTGTTCCTTTACCAGCCTGATATTCGGAACGAACCGTGTGGCCCGGCGCTTTAGGCGCGATCATTGCCACGTCAACATTCTTCGGCGGTACAATACAGCCAAAGTGGATATTGAAACCATGGGCAAACATTAACATGTCGCCTTCTTCCAGATTTGGCTCAATGCTTTCTTTGTAAAGTTTTGCCTGTTTTTCATCGTTGATCAGAATCATGATAATATCGGCAAGTTTTGCTGCTTCTGCTGCTGTATAAACGGTAAGACCCTGTGCTTCTGCTTTTGCCCAGGATTTACTTCCTTCATAAAGACCGATGATCACATCGCATCCGGAATCTTTTAAGTTCAGTGCATGTGCATGTCCCTGGCTGCCGTAACCGATAATGGCGATTTTTTTTCCATCCAATAAGGATAAATTACAATCTTCCTGGTAAAAAATCTTAGCTGACATTTTCTAATCCTCCTGTCATGAATAATATGTGCTGTCTGTTATCATACTACTGTTTATTTCAGAAATCAAGACATCTTTTTTGATTTTTTACATTTTTTTCTTTCATTTCCTGCAAAAACTCTTTTACTTTATTCGGGTAGAGTACACAGAAAAACCGCTTGTTTTCTAGCGTTTCAGCACACTCATGCCTCTTCCCAGCCCGGTTAGTCCGGTTCGAACCAGTTCAAGAACTTCAAAATCAGACAGAAGATTCAGAAAAGCATCCAGCTTGCTCTGACTTCCGGTGATCTCGATCATGACAGAATTTACAGACACATCCACCAGTTTGGCTCTAAAGACGTTGGCAATGGCAATAATATCCTGTTTTTCCCGTTTATCCGCCATAACTTTAACCAGCGCAAGTTCGCGGCAAACCGATTCCTTATCCTCCAGCACTACGATTTTACGCACTTCCTCCAGTTTCTGAATCTGATTGCGGATCTGTTCAAGAATCTGGTCATCTCCGCTGACAGCCACCGTGATTCGACTGTATTTTGGACTGTCCGTCACCCCGGAAGATAAACTGTCGATATTATATCCTCTTCGACTGAACAGGGAGGCCACTCTGGCCAGCACCCCCGGGTTATTATCTACCAGTAACGATAAAACGATCTGTTTCATACCTGTATCACTCCTTCATTGCATGGATATTCCCCTCTGGGAATCTGCCTTAATACGTCGATATTCCTTCTGTCTTTTCCGGATAATAGCCATCGATAAAATGGTCGTTACCCACACCGTACTCATCTTTGATTCCCGGATCTTCTCCCGTTCCAAAAATAAAATACTGCATTGCCTGTCTGTTCAGGTCATAATCTACCTGCATCACCCATGCGCCGTTGCCGCCAAGACGTCCTTCTGTGTAAGAACCATCGTAAGGAATACGAAGCTGTTCGATTTCGGTGGTTCCCATGGTAATCACTGAGGTCATCAGACTGCGGATCTGCTCTTCCGTCAAGTCTGTGGTCACATAGCGCAGCGCTTTCATACAGATATTCGTGATCGTCATAATATCCTGATTCTTTAATTCATTGAAAATGGAAATCAGGATTTTCCGCTGACGGTCCGTACGACCGAACTCTCCGGTAATATCCTGACGGATACGGCAGTAAGCCAGCGCCTGATATGGCGTCAGCAGATTGGAACCGGCCACGACATTTTTCTCCCCGTGTTTGGAATTTGCATAAGCCGTTTTCAGGAAATACGCTTCTGCCTCTGTCAGATCCATCGGCACACCGCCCAGCAGATCAACCACTTCACGGAAGGCTTCCATATCGACTTCCACATAGCCGTCCAGTTTTATCCCGAAATTCTCCGCAATGGTCTCATATTCCAACTGCACGCCGCCATAAGCGTAAGCGGCATTGAACTTATGGTATCCGTATCCCGGAATATCAATATACATATCTCGCATGAGAGAAGTCAGTTTTAATTTACCATTTTTCAGATCCACCGTAGCGATCATGGTGGTATCCGAACGTCCCGCTTCCGTTTCATCCGAACGTTTATCGGCGCCGATCAGCAAAATATTGACCACGTCCTGATCGTAAACCAGGTCGGTTTCCACCACGTCGGCATCCTTCAGGGCTGTTTCCGTATCGGTGTTGATCGTCCCCGTTGCCGCCGTATAATAGGCCGCCGCTGCTCCGCCCAGGGCCGAAGAGGAGAACAGCGCCACCAGCAGAAGACAGACCAGAATCTGTGCCGCCAGTCTTCTTTTTCTCCCTTTTCGTCTCGTTCTTTTCTCCGGATGGTTCGGCATTTCTCTATGGTTCTTTTCTTTATTTTCCTTTTGATTATCCAAACTTTTTAACCTCCTGTAAGCAAACTCTTTTTATACATTAACCTACTTTCTTTTTGTTTGCAAGGTAAAAATTCTTAAAATTCACGGTTTTTCTACACTTTCCAGTAAGAAGGATTTAAGGAAATTCTCAAAATCAGCCACCGGGGCAGTTTTTTATAATGCTGTCCCAGTTTATACCCTGCGTATTTGGCGCCATTTTGCAGGATGATCATCGGAATAAGGGAAAACTTTCGCTGGTGGATAAAGTAAGCCAGCGTTTTTTTCACCAGACGTATTCCTTCGGATTCTGATTTCACCTTCAGGAACAGACCGCCGTAATCTACCTGCGACACCGCCAGGTCAAAATTTCTTTTCAGTTGTTCTTTTGCCGTATAATTATGCCAGTGCCAGACTCTGGCCTCGGCCACGTAGGCAATCTTTTTCCCGGCCTCGATCAACCGGGAGGCAAAAATCATATCTTCATTAAAAATCGTGTGTAAAGGAAATCCTCCCAATGCGTCATAAACGGATTTTCGATAAGCGGCGCAGACATTGGAACAAAAAAAGGTCTTGATTCCCAGTTCCGGCAGGTCTTCTTTTGTTTTTATCCGGCTTTCCTTCGGATAATTAAACACCCGGGTATACGCCTCGATCGGATTATCTTTCCGGTCGGCCATCTGCCTTCCATAGGCTGCGCAGACTTCCTCATCGGCAAAAGGTTCCACCAGACGTTCCAGCAGGTATTCATCTGCCGGAATGGCGTCCTGCGTCAGCAGAACGAGGATGTCCCCATCACACATGGCCGCCGCGCGGTTTCTCGTTCCGCCATGGTCAAATTCCGCCTTTGTCAGGTGGTGGACCTGAAGATTGCTGATCCCTTCAAAGCCCTTTTCATTCCAGAATGACTTTTCTGTATTCATTACAATGATCTTCCCTATGGGATAGGTCTGTTTCTCCAGCATTTTTAAAAGTCTGGAAAATTTCTTACCTGGTTTATAGGTAGGAATCACCACATCCACCCGTGGTTTACGAAGAGCATTTTCACTCTTTCTTTCCTCTGTCATTGTCTTGTCTCCTTTTCCTCACTCCTGCAGGATCTTACAGTGCAAAATCCAAAACCTGCCGTTTC
>ENA-ORTP01003607-ORTP01003607.1-human-gut-metagenome-genome-assembly--contig:-NODE-3607-length-10275-cov-12.890607_pt1 | contig 10275 bp, 9 predicted proteins | sample MGYA00241913_ERZ509190 | MGnify/ENA primary metagenome ERZ509190 (study PRJEB26280, sample SAMEA2338839) | human gut metagenome | biome: human gut; feature: human-associated habitat; material: faeces...
GAACACTAGCCTTCCAAGCTAGATACGTGGGTTCGATTCCCATCACCTGCTCTATTTTTTTGCCAGGGAAGCCTTTTGCATCAGGGCTTCTTTTTTTCGTGCCGCCATTTTGTGCACATTCAATTATACACGGTTCCATTTCCCACTGAACTGATACCATCCGGGTTATCCCACCCGGCCATCCCGGCTCACCCGCCCGGCCATCCCGGCTCACCCGCCCGGCCATCCCGGCTTACCCGCCCGGCCATCCCGGCTCACCCGCCCGGCCATCTCGGCTATTCCGCCCGTCTCAGCCATTCCGCCCATCCTGCCCGCCCCGCCCGGTTCCGGGCTGATTTTCCCCCACCTTATATTACAAAGGCTGTCGTGGTACAATAGGCAGATATTCACCGGAACATGAGATACAGGCACGTCATTATGTTCAAATGTATGTACAGTTTTGTCCACATGGTTCCGGTCAAATTAAGGAAACCGTAAAACTAACAATCCTCAGCTGCACTTGCTATAATCAAGCTATCAAAAGGCACCTGGGAGGTATGGAGAGGATAAGACGTGAATTCAAGACAGATTGCATTTCTGAGACTTTTGCTGGAACATGAAGAGTATCTGCCCGTGGGCTTCTACGCAGGGAGAATGGATGTATCGGACAAGACGCTGCGCAGAATGATTCACGGAGTTAATGAGATTCTGGCGTCCTATAACGGAGTCATTGAGAGCCGGCCCGGAACCGGAATCAGGCTTGAAATCAATGAGGAGGAGCGGGAAAGGCTGATGAATTCAGCTTATATGATGGAACTTATGGATTCCGGCGCATTATCCAGGTCCTGGAACCAATTGTCCAGAAGAATGGATATCGCCCTGAACCTTCTGCTCTATTCGGATGAGGCCACCTCGCTGTCCGGACTTGCCTACAAATATTATGTAAGCAAGAGCAGCATAGCCGGGGATCTGAAAGCCCTTGTGCCTTTTGCCGGAAAGCATGAATTGAGAATCATCCAGGGACATGGGGGGACATCGGTAGAGGGAACAGAGAGCTGTCTGCGCAAGGCCCTGGCGGAACTGCTGCTGTATATTCTGGACAATAATATAAATGCCAATACCAGAGGCAATCCGGCCGCCACAGGCATGTTTGAGTCGGAAACGCTGATGACGATTCTGGACATCTTTACGGAGGAAGACCTGAATTTTGTGGAAGGACTCATAAAACACATTGAGACGTCTGCCGGTTACAGGTTTGACGAGCGGGAATACATGGAATTTTCCGTGAACCTGCTAGTGATGATTTACAGGGTGAGAAATGGGTTTCTCATGGAGCCGGTCTTAAAAAGCAATTACCGGAAACAGGAGAGGGATCCCCTGGATGCCATTGCGTTTGAGCTGGCCTCCCGTCTGAGCGGTTCTTACCGGTATACGCTGTCTGTATCCGAAACTTCACATATTTATAATGTTCTGGCCGCCACCCATCTTGGGAATTTCCTGATGCAGAAGGAACTGCCGGAGGAAGAATCCAGGAAAACCGCAGTGGCCTTCGGTGAAGATTTTATTGATGCGTTTTCTGTGATTACAGGAATCAATCTGAGAACAAAATCAACATTTTATGTGAACGTGATATCCCATATTACGCTGATGCTGAACCGGGCTGCATCCAGCACCCCGGCCAGGAATCCAATCATAGACATACTGCTTGAAAATTATAAGGGTACCATCAATGTATGTCAGATTATATGCAGAATACTGACGGAAAAGTTCAGGCTGCCGGAGATAAGTTTTGATGAGATTTGTTATCTGATGCTGTACATTCAGGGCGAGCTGCTGGCTGATGAGGAGAAAATGGATGTGATACTGGTTTCCAACATGTCAAACAGCATCACCAATATCCTGAAGCATAAATTATCCCAGAATTATCCTCAATGGACTGTGGTGAGCAGTGACTACAACCATTTTCTGGAAATGTCCCAAAAACAATATGATTTGATTTTATCTACGGTGCCCCTGGGGAGCAGGGAACATGTGATACCCTATGCGCTTATCTCGCCTCTGCTGGATGAGAAGGACTGCTCGGCCATCAACAATCTGCTGAAATCATGCCGCCACAGGGAGGATTTGTATTTGCGGGAACTTATGAGAGCCAGGAATGACCTGTACGATATCGGATGTGCCGTAGAAGTGCGGAACCGGAAGCCGATGGAGATTCCTGTGACAGGATTTTTAAAGGTCACTGCATTAAAGGAAGTGGAGTTTGTCTATGTCCATAATGAGGCGGGCATTAACCGGTGCCAGTTTGTGACGGATTTGCTGCAAAAGAGGCTGTATAAAGTGATTATGGATATGTCCAATTGGGATTTTATGCTTTTTGCATCGAAAATGGTCTATCTCATGGACAATTGCCCGGATTGGGCCATGACGGAATTCATACAGAATATCATTACGGAGGGGAGATAATATGTATAAAATCATTGTTTTCACACACGGTTCACTGGCCGAAAGCCTGGTAAGGACATCGCGGCTCATCCTGGGCAACCAGCCTGATATAGAGACTTACTGTGTGGAACCGGGGTGCAATCTGGAGGAGATGAGAAACGGAGTGGAGCAATCCATCCGGCGCTCCAATGATTCAGGCCAGGAAGTCCTGGTGCTTACGGATCTGATGTACGGAACACCGTTTAACACCATGATTCAGCTGGAGGAGGAATGTTCCTTTACACACATCACGGGTACCAACCTCCCTTTGCTGATAGAGGCCATCAACCGCCGTCTGCTGGACGGAAACAGCAGAAGTTTTGCAGGACTGGTGGACACGGCCAAGGAAGGGATTGTAGACAGCCACGTTCTGCTGCAGATGAGCTGACAAGCACGGGCTGACACAGATAGGAAAGGAGTAAAAACATATGAAAAACATTGTTTTGACAAGAATTGACGACAGGCTGATTCATGGACAGGTAGTGACTGCCTGGATTAAGCAGTATCCAATCAATAAGATACTCATTATTGATGACGAGCTTTCCCAGAACCGGCTGATGGAGCGCATCTACAAGGCTGCGGCTCCCATGGGGGTGGAGGTGCTGATACAGTCGGTATCCGAAGCACGGGAGTTCCTGAAGGAGGAGCCGGTGAAGGGAGAGAATTTTCTGATACTTGTGAAGGTTCCGGAAATCATAGAGTCGCTTCTCAAAGAGGGGATTGAAATAAAGAAGGTGATTCTGGGCGGTATGGGGGCCAAGAACGGCCGGAAGACCTTTAACAGGAATGTGTCGGCAAGCAGTGAGGAGGTTGAATGCTTTAAACGGATTGTGGAAGGGGGAGTGGAAATCTTTTATCAGCTGGTTCCGAATGATAAGGCCGTTAACATCAGAAGCCTGTTTTAGTGAAGCAGGCCAGAATTTGATTTGGAGGAGGTAGCATATGAGTATCTTAACAGCCACATTATTGTCATTGTTATACTTTTGGGGAAATAGTGCATTTGTTCTGGGTGTAAACTGGTGGACCGTCATGAGGCCCCTTGTTTCCGGCTTCCTGGCCGGCGTTATCCTGGGAGACCCTGTAAAGGGCGCCATGGTGGGAGCCCAGATTAACATTCTTTATCTGGGATTCATCGGAGCCGGCGGAGCCCTTCCCGGTGATATCTGTCTGGCCGGCGTGGTGGGCACCACCATTGCCATTACGGGCAATCTTCCAGTGGAGACAGCCATGGCTCTGGCAGTTCCTGTGGGACTGCTGGGAACCATCATATGGGTGGTGAAGATGACGGTCAATACGGCCTGGGTCCGGGTAGCGGAAAAAATGTCGGCAAAGGGGGACACCAGGTACTATTGGATACCCAATATCGTGCTGCCCCAGCTGCTGCTGTTTCTGATGTCCTTTATACCCTGTTTCCTGATGGTATATTTTGGGACAGATTATCTTAAGTCTGCCATCCAGTTTTTAGGAGAGAACATAGTGGGTGTCCTTACCACCATCGGCGGCATGCTTCCCGCAGTAGGTATTGCCCTGACCTTAAAATCCATATTTAAGGGCGAGTCCGTGGTATTCTTTTTCTTCGGGTTCCTTCTGGTCCAGTATTTTGGGCTGGATATGATATCACTGGGATTTTCAGCCGTTGTATTCACCCTGATTTATATGCAGTTAAAAGGCCATAAGCTGAGCACCATGGGCGGCAGCCTGTTTGGGGCAGAGGGAAATAATGAGAACAAGTATGTGCTTTTGGACAAGAAGACAATACGCAAATCCTGGCTCCGGTGGATTATGTTCAACCAGGCTAACTACAATTATGAGAGGATGCAGGGAACCGGTTTCTGCCACGCCATGGTTCCTGTCATTAATAAGCTCTACCCGGATAACCAAGGAAAGCGCGCGGAACTGATGCAGAACCATATGCAGTTCTTTAACACGGAACCTCAGTGGGGGGCCTGTATCATCGGCCTGACCGCTGCTCTGGAGGAAAAGAGGGCCCAGGGCTCTGAGGAGATAACAGGGGATACCATCACGTCCATTAAATCCGGTCTTATGGGACCGCTGGCAGGCATCGGAGATACCATTGACGGAGGCGTGGTGACGCCGTTGCTCCTCACATTATTCATCGGCATTACCAATACAGGCAACATCATGGGTGTTATTGGCTACATTATAGTGGAAGCCCTGTTTATGTGGACCATATACTGGCAGTCCTACAAGCTGGGATATGAAAAGGGCAGCGATGCCATTGTAACCATTATGGAAAGCGGCCTGATCAACCAGCTCATACTGGGCGCATCCATTATGGGGTGCCTGGTGCTTGGCGGACTGGTAGGCAATTATGTGACCCTGGGATTAAAACTTATGGTCCCTGTGGGCGGAGGCGTCATGTTCAATATCCAGGAACAGCTGTTTGACGTGATTCTCCCGGGAGCGCTTCCGCTGCTGCTGACCCTTGGAACATACAAACTGGTAAAGAAGGGCTGGTCGTCTGTCAATATCATCATCCTGGTTGCGGTGGTTGGCCTGGCAGGCGGACTTTTAGGAATCTTTGCATAATCGTTAGGAGGAAATATGACTCAGGAATACAAATCTTTTTCGCCGGAAGAATTCCGGCTCCACAATGAAAAGCTTCAGGCTGAGATGGAAAAGCAGGACATAGACATGCTTCTGCTTTCCACTCCTGAAAATATATATTATTCCACTGGCTACCGCTCCTGGTATACATCCAGCCTTTTCAGGCCGGTATATGTGCTGGTGCCCAGGAAAGGGGATCCGGCTATTATACTGAGGATACTGGAGAAGACCACGGTACAGTATACCAGCTGGACCAGCCGTATCTACTGCTGGGGAACAGCCAGCAGAAACCTGGGGCCTCTGGAGGGGGAGGAGCCGGTCAGCATCATTGACAGAATCATAAAGGAAATCCAGCCGGATACAGGGACCATTGGCCTGGAGGCAGGAGACGGCATGCAGTACTTCTGGTCCATGGAGCTGCTGAAGAAAATCATGGATTCCCAGCCGGGCATCCGTTTCACGGATGGCTCCCTGGCCATACAGAGAGCCAGGATGGTGAAAACACCATGGGAAATTGAACGAATCCGCCATGTGTGCCGGATAACGGAACAAGCCATATTGGAAACAGGAAAGACTATTGTGGCGGGAGAGACAACGGAGAAGGACATATCCAAGGGCATTGCCATGCGCATGGCCAGGGGCGGAGTGGATAAAATATCGTATCTGACCGTTACCAGCGGTATTGACAAGTACTGCACATTCAATACATATGCCACAGACCGTGTGGTTCAGAAGGGTGAGTATGTCCTGGTGGATATCAGCGGCCACATTGACGGGTATGCGTCCGACCTTACCAGGGTGTTCTATCTTGGAACTGTGCCCCGGGAAGAGCGGGAAATGGCAATGACAGCCAGCGGCTGTGTGGCGGCGGCAAAGGAGGCCATGAAGCCAGGGGTTTCCGTTGCTGAAATCAACCGTATCTGCGAGGGATACATCCGGGATTCCAGATTTGGGAAATTTCTGCTTCACTCCAGCGGACACTGTATCGGCCTCAATGTGGTGGAGTATCCCACCATACACGATGAAGCCAATGAAAAACTGAAGCCAGGCATGGTGTTTGCCGTGGAAAACGGAGTGTATCCCTATGACCTGGAAAAGGGAGTGGAGTCCATTTATCTGTCCTTTCGGATGGAGGATGAGGTGCTGGTGACAGAGGACGGCGCGGAATGGATTACCGGTCCGGGAGAACCTGTGATTGAAGTGGGGCAAACCGCTGACAGGTGACATGGAAATATGGCATAAGATGCAGAATATAAAATGCAGAATCTAAAAAACAGAATATAAATAACAGGGCGCCGGACAATCTTACTGTCCGGCGTCCTGTTGGTTTAATGCCCCCGGAAGTTGTTTCATGCAGAAGGTTATCTGTTTTCCCTTCTGACCCGGCAGGGATTTCCGTATGCAACGGTATTGCTGGGAATATCTTTTGTAACCACACTCCCTGCCCCGATTACCACGTTGTCGCCAATGGTGACGCCCGGCATAATAATGGCTCCCCCGCCAATCCAAACATTGTCCCCGATCACCACCGGAGCTGTCTGTGTCCTGCAGAACGCAAAGGAACCATCCTGCTGCGGTACTCCAAACCGGTCCATTGCATTTGTGGGATGAAAGGCCGTATATATCTGCACATTGGGGGCAATGAGCGCATTGTTCCCAATACGTATCACATTATCATCTAAGAAGGTGCAGTTCATATTGACTTCACAGTTGTTTCCAAAATAAATATTGTTGCCGTAGTCCGCAAAGAACGGCGCGGTGATCCAAAGGGCTTCCCCCCTTCCGCCTAACAGCTCATTTAAGATCTGGTTCTTTTTCAGTGTATCCGCGGAATCGGTGCTGTTATAATCTCTTACCAAATCCTTTGCTCTGTGCCACTGTGTTAATAATTCCGCATCGCCGCAGTCATACAGCTGTCCTGCCAGCATTTTTTCTCTTTCCGTCATGGCTTCTTACTCCTGTCTTTTCATTTAGTTTTATTATAACAGAGATAAAATAAAAAGGAAGCTCTGTAATGGTGCAGTTTTACCGGTTCAGATACCGCCACAGGGTAGTTCTGCTGATGCCCAGCTTTTTTGCAGCGGCCGTCTGGTTTCCTTTGCAGGTATTCAGGACATAGTGCACGATGTCCCGGTTCATCTCATCCAGGGACTGACTGGTATTCAGGCAGAATGGGGAGGAGCATGCATGGGCCGGAAACGGAAATCCGGAGAACAATACATTTTCCCGCTGGATTACTTCCTGTATGGTTTTTGCGCAGATGTAGGGGCCGTCTGTCCGTATGACGGCCTCCTTTAATATCCGCTTGAACTGGGTTCTGTTGTAAGGGTACTCGTATTGCTCCAAGAGCGCGGCAGCTTCATCGTCAACCCCCACCACCTGCCGTCCCAGTTCCTGGTTCAGGGTATTGATATAGAGACCGGCAGATGAGATGATGTCCTCCTTTTGTTCCCTCAGTGGTTTGATAGGCACCAGAATGCATCCCAGGGCATTGGTGTATTCAAAGACCACGTGGGGGGTGGCGCTTCCCGCGGTCTGGGTGCAGGAAAATATCAGATGGTTGCGCACATGCATGTTGGTGTCCAGTATGATGGAGAGCAGCTGCTTCTGCTTGGGCTTTTGCAATGAGTCCAGGTTGGAAATGTAGATGGTATTTCCGTTGTCCGTAAAGGGCGAGTTGTAATGTTTGGTGATGAAGTCCCAGCTTTTATCGCTGATAAGAGAGCAGTTGATGACGTAGAGCGGGTTGTCACACAAGGGGCTCTTTGCATAGTAGATATGAGCCACCCGGTCTTTTCCTGTGCCGATTTCCCCTGTTATCATAAGGCTCAGAGGGGACGGGGACGGAGCCGCATCCTCGGTATTGGTAAGGATTTCTCTGGCCAGCTCCGTATTGCTGTAAAAGCTGTCCATAAAGCTGTTCTCCGCAGCCTGCTTGTCCATGATGGTCACCCCGTATTTTGAGTAGGCCAGGGGAATCTCGGAGGGCATGATATGGAAAATGATGTAAGAGCTCAGGGTCTCATCCACCAGATGGGAGGTGATGGAGTACATCTGGTTGTTTACTGTAATAAAGAAGGAACGCTTCCGTCCGGTGCAGCATTGCTCCAGTTCATTCTGGAGCTTTGCCTGTATGGGGACCGCGATCTCATCCTCCAGCGTGGTGTAGATGCATTCGCCTGTCCAGGACAGCACCAGGAAGCGGTTGGCGCTGCTGTCTAAGAGCTGGTGCATAAGGGACAGGGAGTGGTATAAATCCCTGTGGGTCTGCCAGGTATAGACTGCCTGGTCAACAGCGGCTTTCAGGCTTTCCATGCTGGAGGTGAGAAGAATAGGGGTTATGCCTATCAGCTTTGCATAATTGTAGGGCACCGTATCGCAAATGACGGTCTTGTAACCCTGCTCCTTTAGTTTGTCCAGCAGGGAGCTGGCCTCGGACGTGGTGTTAATGGAAAATATATCTGTAGGTATCTTAAGAACATTGCATATGCTTTTTGCAATGGTGGTCAGGGAACGGAATCCCAGGACCGCAAATTTTGTCTTTGTATTCTCCGCTGTTTTCAGGCAGAGAAGCACGTCATAATAATCAATTCCAATGTCAATCACAGGGATGGGCACGCCTTTCGCAATGCGGCTGGCGGTGTTGGCCCTAGAGATTATGATATCATAGTTCCTGTAATGTTCCTTTGCCAGGGAAAGTCCTGTTTCCACATTGCCCAGCATGGCTGTCAGCTGGATATCATCCCTTTGGCCTGCGTACCGTTTCATTAATGTTACCAATCCCTTATAGGGAGCAATTCCAAGTATCCTGACTTTTTCACCCATTCTGCCTCCTCCGGAAAATACAGCTTCTGAATGTTACAATTTTAAACATATTATACAACATTTTCCTTGAATTGAAAAGCCCCCCTATATTACAATAAACTATGGAACTGACAGAGGAAACTAATATGTTTCAAAAGTGAACGATAAAGGAAAGTTGGGAGCCAATGGAAGAGAGATATCTGATTATTGCGGATGATTTTACAGGGGCAAATGATACGGGAGTGCAGTTAAAAAGGAGAGGATATCCGACGGAAGTCCTGTTTGCGGGAAAACCGGTGGATTCACAAAAGTCAATTGTGATTGATACGGAGAGCAGGAATGCCTTGCCCGGCCATGCCTATGAAATCGTGCGTCATTCATTAGAACAGGTGGATTTCGGACAGTTCCGCTACATAATAAAGAAAGTGGATTCCACTATGAGAGGAAATATTGCCCAGGAAATAAAGGCAGTGGATGAAGCTTTTTGCCCGGAGCTTGTGGTGTTTGCCCCGGCCCTTCCCGCCTTGGGCAGGACCACCATGGACGGGGTGCAGTGTTTAAACGGCGTGGAAATCTGTAAGACAGAATTATCCAAGGACCCCAAGAATCCGGTAATGGAAGATAACCTGGTAAAGCTGCTGGAGCAGGTTTATGAGGAACCGGTGCTGTTAAAATACCTGCCGGACGTAAGAAGCCAGTCCTTTTCCCTTGACGGGGGCCGGATCTTTGTATGCGACGCTGAGTCGGATGATGACCTGAAACGGATCATTGCGGCAGTCAGGCAGGACGGGCGGCGGACCCTGTATGTGGGGACGGCGGGAATGGCAGACAACATGATGGAACTGGAAAAGCCCACCCTTCCGTCCTTTGGCGTGGTGGCCAGCATCAGTTCGGTGGCCAATGAACAGATGCATTACTGTGAAAGGGCCGGATATGCCATGGTCAAGGTACCTGTGGCCCAGCTCATGACGGGAACAGCCCGGCCTGAGGAATACCGCGACATGGCGGTGGAATATTTAAAGAGCGGGAGAGATACCATCCTTCTTACAGATACGGCTTATGACCGGGAACTGATTGAGCTTTCCCAGGAAGTGGGAGAGAAAAGCGGGATGGATTTGACCGAGGTGGGGGATTATGTACGCTCGCTTATAGGCAGGATGGCCAAAGAGGTGCTGGACTCGGTTAAGGTATCGGGGGTATATCTTACCGGCGGGGATACGGCCCTGGGTATGCTCATGAACATCGGGGCGGACGGTTCCGAGATACTGGCTGAAATCCTGGTGGGCGTCCCGCTGGTAAGGGTTAAGGGCGGGGCCTATGAGGGACTTAAACTGGTAACAAAGGCAGGAGCTTTCGGCACAGAGGATGCTGCGGCGTTTGCCATGAGGAAAATAAAAGAAAGAGGAGGAATATAACCCATGAGAGAATTTTTACTGCCTTATG
>ENA-ORTP01003608-ORTP01003608.1-human-gut-metagenome-genome-assembly--contig:-NODE-3608-length-10274-cov-2.230355_pt1 | contig 10274 bp, 5 predicted proteins | sample MGYA00241913_ERZ509190 | MGnify/ENA primary metagenome ERZ509190 (study PRJEB26280, sample SAMEA2338839) | human gut metagenome | biome: human gut; feature: human-associated habitat; material: faeces...
AGCGTTCGCCTCCTAAGGTTATGCTCTACCGGCCGCCTTACGATGAAAAGTGATCGTTACCAATTTTAATTGAATAGATGTCTCTGTAGCTCAGCAGGATAGAGCGTTCGCCTCCTAAGCGAAAGGCCGGCAGTTCGAATCTGCCCGGGGACGCCAGTAAACTCCACCGGAAGCCCCATAAACAAAGGGTTTACGGTGTTTTTTGTTTTTATTGGAGCAGTCTGTTTTTCCGAAAATTGGATATTTTCTTGCTAATACTATTTCATTATAGTATAGTTAAACTTCTCATAACTCAGTTACAATGCTTTCAAAGGATTCCTGCCACGGGGCGAAACAACTGCCCTGAGCTGGAATTCCTTTTCTTTTTCTATCCGAGCTTATCGACCTTGGCCTCCGGGACGCTACCGGAAGGGGTTGCAGACACGTTGTTATTGAAAAATAGGGTAGAGGATATGATTTTACTGACAGACGATTGTATCGTAGAGCATTACAAGAGTCTCTTCACGTCGGTCTTTTTTCAACTCACATTCCCAGATGGTCAGCACCTTCCAGCCGTTATTTTCAAGCTCCTGACGAACTCTTTTATCCCGCTCCCGGTTACCTTCCAGTTTATTCTTCCAGAATTCCGTGTTCGTGGCAGGCAATACAAAGTACCGGCATCCTTCGTGCATATGCCAGTAGCATCCATGTACAAATACAATCGTTCGGTACTTCGGTAGAACAATGTCAGGTTTTCCCGGTAGTCGTTCGTCATTCTTGCGATAACGAAGGCCTTGGGAGAACAGGTACTTCCGCACCAGTTCCTCAGGCTTGGTGTTCTTGCCACGGATGCGTGACATATTATATTTCCTCTGTTCCTTTGTCAGCACATCCGCCATGGCTCCGTCATCTCCATTCCTGCGTGCCGGAAGATACTATTTCATACCTCCTCGAACACTTTACCAAAGATCAGCTTCGTAAAAACATCGTCCAGCTGTTTTACAATTCTTGGGGACTCTATCAAGGTTCCCAGTTCTATGTTGCCCTGTTGACCGTGGTAGGAAAGATTGGCTGAAGTAATCAGCGTCTGTTTCTGGTCTGCGGAAAACACTTTTGCATGCAGAGCGGCCATACTATCTTCACCTTGGCGATAGTTGTATATCTTTAGAAAATGCCCCTTATAGCGCAGAAGCTTTTCAAAACCGGCCTGCTTTTCAATGTCGTTCACGAAGAACTTGACAAAAACGCCGCTTTGGCTTTTCTGGATGATCGTGTCAACAAGATCCGAAAAGTACGACGAAAGGGAATAACCGGTTATCAGAATGTTTTTCTGCGCTCCAGTGATTATGGACTGGACAACATTCATGGTAGTCCTGGCTTTTATAGAAAACGACGGTGGGGCTGTTACGACAAGCGATACCTTGTCCCCAGCGTCAACGGTCATTGCTTCGCTGAGCAGGTCCAGAATTTCCCTGCACTGGAATTCGGACAGCGCAGGGTAATTTCTCTTCAGCATGGAGGCCGCATTGAACGTGCCATTGTCCATATCGCTTTTAACGGTATTGTATAAGATTTCCTTGTTCAGATTTCCAGCTGACATAAGTCATTCACCAATTCCTTAAAGTATGCGCATTCTTCCCTGCCAAGGATAGGAACGACCAGACCGCGATCAAGCATCCTGTTTCCGTTCTCGCAGGCTGTTTCAGAAATCATGCAGCAGGAATGGCAGGCAGCTCCGTTGGAGTTCTTGCCGGCGGGCATATTGTTCATGCACTCCGGATCGTTGGTACACACAAGAGCTTCCTGGAAGGCATCACGCATCAGACTGGTCATCTGATTGATGTTGCCAAGTTCGACCAGTCCGCCGAGAGACCCTTCCTTGTCGGAACTGCCGGTGTAAAGGAGAATGCCGGTCATCTTGTCTCCAAAGTAGATTCTTTCACGGATGGCGGAAGAGGAGTAACCGGAGGACATGGACATCTGCTTGATCATCAGGTGGGCAAACGTGTGCATCAGTACATAGACGGCATCCCTGACAACAGTAATGGTCCAGCCTTTCGACTCGCAGAACTCCCTGTAGGAGTCCGCGTACTTTTTCGAGATCTCATTCACTTTGGCGATACTGAGCCAGCTCTTGATGGTGTCTTTGTTGAACTCGATGAAGATGCCTTCGCCGTTCACTTCTGCAGCAGGGAGCCATTTTTCGGTTCTTCCCTTTGTCAGGTAGACGATGTTTCCCTGCTGATCCGCATCAGGATCCGGAGCGTCAACGCGAGTAAAGCCGAGGAGTACCCTGACTTCACGGAGTCTGGTAATACGGATAATCCTGCTGAAGTATTTCCCGAGGTAATCAGGCAGCGGGTCTTCTTCTGCCTTGAAATGCTTCTTGTTTGAGGCATACGCCGGGTCATTGTGATGCGTGATGGCGTTATACTCCATCTGCTTGATCTCGGTGAATTCCTTGATGTTGCTCATACGTCTGGCAAGAGCCTCATCAAATTCTTCGCGGTTATAATCACTAAAGTACATTTCATATATTTTAGTGATTCCATCATCGCCCATAAGCTGCTTTGCAAGTTCAATGTCGCGAAGGTGCTCATCAACCATGTTATAAAGCGGATTGATCCAAGGCGGGATAGAGATGGCGCTCCTGCTGACGGCGAAGTATACATTTGATGCGCCGCGCTGTGACGGAATCACCGGTTTCGTGCATTTCTGGTTTTTGACATTTGGGCGGAACGGATGATGACCGGAGCACTGCAGGTCCTCAAAGTTTTCTTTCTGGGTAGCGCCGTTCATACTGCGCTTGTCGCCGCAGGAACACTCTACCCACATATCGGCAAGGGTGGAGGTGTTGCCGGTTGAATACATCCTGAGCTTCCCGTTGCAGTTCTTGTGGTCTCTGTGAACCCACCATCTCCACGGAAAGTCGGACATATGCCCGTCTTCGCAGATCGTGATAAAGCGTGCAGGATATGCCTGATGATGGCAGTCAGGACAGGTAACACCGTATTTCAGATACCGGTCCAGATCAAAGTCTTCCCTGGCATCAAAGAGCCTGCCGCATTTCAGATTGGAGCATACATGCCAGTACGGAAATGTTACGACAGGAATGTCTCTTGAGATACTGGTTCGTGGCATATAGAAGCAGTCCACACCAAGATAGGACGCAAGCCTGCCGTCTATAATCTTTTTCCCTTTCTGTTTCCAGCACGGGATATCGAGAATGGTCACGGAATCCTTGACGGCATCCACGACAGATCCCGGACCGAAGGTGGTTATTATCTGGTTCGGTCGCAATTCGCCGAGCTTGTTATTATCAAATCCAGCCATTTCATTCCTCCGTGTAATAATACATGTTCGCAGAACTCTCAACCTCGCGCATGGACTGCAGGGTCGGCTTCTCGTTATCAGTATGCGGCTGGTCGTACGGGCTCATCAGTCTTTCAAAGTTCTCGCCCTGTTTCCCGTACATGGTATACGCTAGCGGCTTTGTCTGCCTGGCTTTCAGTTTCCACCAGTCGATGAAATTATCGATTTCTGTTTCGGCATCAGTTCTCGCAGAGGGCTTGATGATATTCAGCCGGTCAAGAATCAGCTGCTTTACATCATTGATCTGGTCTGGTGTAAGAGATGCAATTGCAGCGGCATCCTGGTTGTTTGCCATCGACGGGTAATTGAGACGGATTGCCGAAATAATGAGGGCATGCATAACGCGGTCTCTTGCCCTGGCGGAGAACGGTGTGGCGGTTGTACCCTCGACGAATCTGTACAGCTGGGAATGATATCCGGTGAAGTTCTCATAGTGAGAAAGGTCACGCGGCCGGTAAGCATTGTACAGGGTCACGACCAGACCCGGGAATGAACGTCCGATACGGCTGGTTGCCTGGATATATTCCGAGTTCTGTTTGGGCTGGCCAGTGACTACCATCAGGCCAAGACGGTCTACGTCCATGCCTACGGCGATCATGTTCGTCGCGACAGCGGTATCAAGACATTTCTTCGCATCATCCCCATAGCAGGTCGTTTCCAGAAGATGCAGTTTTTCCGGAATCTGGTAAGAAGACATACGGGAAGTAATCTCAATGTTCTTCATACGGTCAAGATAGCGTTGCTTGTCCTGATTATATTTTTTCTTGATCCGGTATATTCTCTTCGGAATGTCGTCCTGCAGAAGCCTGACAGCACCTCCAAGCTCGCGGATACTGTTGAAATAACCGGTCAGTGAATAGTACGGATCAATGACATCCTTCCAGTTATCATCCAGCGAGAGGATATATGCGGTCTGGAGAATGATGGCATAGACTCTTAACAGGGCGGTCTTTACAGACTGTCCCGGTGCGCAGATCCCGACGTATTTTCTGAACGGATCTTCCTTTACCGGGATTTCCCTGATGAAGAAGCTGTCCCCGATTTCAAAGCCATTAGGCGGGAACTGTGTCGTGTTCTTGCGTGCGTAAAGTGCGGTTGCTTGGGCATCGGCATTCTTGATCGTTGCTGTTGAAACGACATACTTTGGCTTGATGCCGTCGTGTGTGCACATCTCTTCGATAATGGTCTCATATGCGCCGTAGACAGTGCCAAGTGGTCCGGTAATCAAATGAAGCTCATCCTGAATGATCAGTTCAGGCGGCAAGAAAGGCTTGATGCTTGTTCTCTTCGATGTCGGAAGCGTCCTTGTCTTGTTGTGTCTCTTGTGTTCAGCTCCGATGGCAACATATCCGTCGCGGCTGCACTTCCGGTCTACGCGGCCAAACAGGGCGTTCGTATTGACATCCCAAGGAAGGCGCGCAAACTTATCAACCGTGGACAGAATGATCGTCGGACACTTCGCATAGATCTCCTCGTCAACCAGATAAACCGGTAGCGGAATCCTGTCGTTGTTATACTTGTAAAACTGGCAGTGCTCGTCCGAGCAGTATATCTCAATCGATTTTGTATCCGGGTTAATATAAAAATCTTCCGGTTTCAGTTCTGTCCCGCAGTAAGGACAGGTCAGGATCTGCTTGTACACCTTGTTTCTCGCGGCAGCTGCAGCGCGCGGGTTGTCTGGCTTTTCGTTGAACTCATCAAACTTGTTCGGAGTCACACCTCCGCCAACCCAGAAGCCGATGGTAATCGGTTCTTGGCCGAATTTCTCCGGCTCCTTGCGGCGGCACAATTCCGCAGCCAGAACCATCTTGGTGATCCTGTCACGCTGCTGGGTGGTAAGAAGACGAAGGGTATAGCGAAGGAAAACCGTCACGCCTCCGTCTAGGTTGTATTTATTATCCTCTGAAGCGTGGAGACGTCTGTTTGCAATGACAAATGCCATAAGCCCCAGATATGCTTCCGTTTTGCCGCCGCCTGTCGGGAAGTAGAGCAGATCAACAACCTCGCGGTCACGATGTGCCGGATCCACAATCCCGGCAAGGTTCATTAGAATAAAGGCAATCTGGAAAGGACGCCAGCCGAAGTTGTTGTTGGGTTCTTTCGGAGTGACGAACTCACCGAAATTGCACTCTATTCCGGCACCGTGCTTCTTTGCATAATTCTTGATGCTGTTCTGCAGGAAGATGACACGGTTCATGAAGCAGAAGGCTTCGAACGCGGTATCGTCTGTCTCGATGATATGTATTCCTTCCCGGATTCTGGCAAGGGCGTCTTGGCATCTGGCAATTACCTTGTTGCCGATTTTCTCGCTGAAGTCAGGATTGCTCATCCTAGCGCTGCCTTCAAGCGTCTTCCGGATCCACTTTTCGTAGGAGTCCGCCAGCGTGTTCAGTCTGGCCAGCGTATCGGCTTTTCTCGACTTCACGGACATCAGCATGGTAGAGAAGTAATACCTGTCGAAGCCGTCCAGAGCCGCGCTGACTCCCGGGAATTCATATTCAGGGATGAAAGCGGATTCAACATATGTGGTACGGCCGTTTTCAGGATCGGCCCACACAGCAGCACACCCGCGGCCCCGGCCCATAATCGGGCGCTGTTTAAAATAGAATTCATCTTCTGCGAGAATTTTTCTGCATATATGTTCTGCCAGGAAAACAGCGGAACCGTCCTCTGCATAGGCTCTCAGGTTTACCTGGAACATAATACCTTCCACACTGTTTGCCGGGTTGCTGCGCTTATTGACAACATAAGCGGTAACGAGAGAGTATCCGCCTTTGAGTGTGATACGGGAAACATGCACATGAACATTGGAATCACAGACGAGCTGGTAGTCCTTTGTTCTTGCAAATTCACTGAACTTTACATGAATTGTTTCCTTCATGGGCTGACGGGTGTAAATCGCACGATTGGGCTCCTTCCCATCCTTCCCCATGTATTTTTCCGAAGACCGGGTATAATCTCCCCATTTGATATCCAGGCAGATGCTGTCCGTGCTGTTTTCGATATAAAAGCTGATGCCGATGGAAGAGGACAGCTGAAAATGAGTGGTTGAGATCGGCTCATTATCATCGTCCTCACCGGCGGTAAAATCCTCGCCATCCTCATAGGCCATATCGGTATCGACTTCCTGTTCACCGGCACCGGAGGAGTCATCATCCCGCTGAATATCCAGCATTCCGACAAGGTAGGCATATCTCGGATTCTCGTCGAGAACTTCCTCTTCGGACTGTGGTCCGATAAGGTCAGTCCTAATGGCGCTGATTATTTTCTGCCGGACTTCCGAATATTTGAATCTGTCGGCCATTTACAAATCCTCCTTTACAGCGTGGGCAGTCCCAAGCGTATATTTGCAGGTGTTTCCAGGATGAATGTTATCGTCAGAAATGAGCTTGTACTCCCATTTTTTGTGGTCGGGATCCGCAGTCGTGGCAAATCTGCACCACTTGATGCCTTCCCGGGCCTTCGAAACCACCTCATCGTTCGTTACTTCGTTAAGGGCTTTAACCTCGACCATAAACTTTCCACCGGTTGTCTCGACAAGGAAGTCAGGATTGTACTGCTGGCCGGCTTTCCAGAAAAGACCGAGCTGGTTGAGCGGCGGTTTGATCCAGCGGATGACATGGGGGTCTTCCTCCAGAATGATGGAGAACTGCCTCTCAGTATTGCTGTCAAAAGCATTCGCCGGATAGTAAGACTTCTTGTATCCGTTAAACAGATATTTCTTGATATTGCTCTTGTCGGTGAAAGGCTTATCAAACCTGACCTTTCCCTCCTCCTTAACATTCTTTACGAACTTGCGGAAGACAATAAGGTCCTTCTGCACGATATGAACGTCCTGGGTTTTCTTGTCCATGTGTTCGTCAATCTGCTTCTTCAGGTCAGAAACAATAAGGGTGGCGTAACGGCGGACAATCCTGCGCTTTGCCTCTTCATCTCCCTCAATCTGGCTGAGGTACTGTTCGACAACGTCAATAACAAAGTCCGTGTCGTCGTAAGACAGTTCACTGATAGAATCCAGAAGCATACAGGCAAGGGTGTTCATGGCATCATTTACTTCCAGAATCTGTGCGTCCACGAGAGTAAGAAGCTGCTGGTTGATGGCGTCGAAACGCTCAATCTTCGCCATGGCAACTTCAAAGTTGGGAATCATACGCTTGACTTGGAAACAGTTAAACTTCACCTCGGAGGTCGTCTGTACGAGAATCTTGGGTACAGAAATTGCCTTTGATGAATACTCCGTGACTGCCTTGACAAACTCTTCTTGGGAAAGGGGCTGTTTCCCACCTGCTTTCGAAGGAGTTGCTGTCTGAGCCGGAGCTGAGGATCCATCACTTGTAGCAGGCGGATTATCCGGGGCAACGTCAGGCTGATAATCGAATATTGTCATCTGGTTTGAATCATCGTTTTTCTTCTGGCTCTCAGTGAACATTCTCAGATATTCCTGATAGATCTCCATCTGGGTCTTCGGGTTCTGAATTTCCGCGAAAGTCTTGATGCCGTAAGTAGTGAAAGCCAAGTCAAAAAGAGAAAGTTGACTGTCATCTCCGGTAGATGTGACATCGATGGATTCTGTCGGTTCAACAGTTGCTTTGTCGAGATCACGGTAACGGAAGATGTCACTGTTCTTGATCTCATCAACAAGTTCCCGGTAGTGATCATGTGCTACGATATCAAGAGAGTCCAGGTCTTCGTTGCCGGTCTGCTCACCGAACGGAAGGCGCAGGCCACGGCCAATAGTCTGCATTGCAAGGATATCGCTCTTCGCCGCGTTCAGCGGGATGATGGTAAACAGGTTATTGACGTCCCAACCTTCCTTCAGCTTGTACACATGCAGGACGATTTCTATAGGGTTCGCTGCGCTTTCAATAGAGAGAAGCAGACGGATATTCTCTTCGGATTCCTCGCCAGTCTGGTTGGAGTGAATCTCGATAACCTTGTTCTTGTACTTGCCATTCAGGAATGTGTCACTGTCGATCAGAGCACGGATTTTCTTGGCATGTTCTGTGTCCTTGCAGGCGATAAGAACGATAGGCTTCACATAGTCCAGTTCATTATCGCTGCAATACTGACGGAGCACAGTCTTGCGGTGCTCATGCAGGGTAAGACCGTCACGGATCTTCATTTCTTCAATATCGTCAGCACTGTAGCCTGCCATATTGGAACGGCCCATGACAACAGGAATTTTAAGATAGCCTTCGACTGCGCCGCGGGCAAGGTCATATGCATAGATGACGTTTTTTGTCGATTTCGGCGTTGCGGTGAACTCCAGCCCGAGGACCGGCTTCAGATAGTTGATGGCCTTCATGGAAGCAGGAGCGTAGTAGCGGTGCGCCTCATCCATGCAGATGACAAGGTCATCGAACTGCGCCAGCACGTCAGCAAAGGAAGCACCAAGCGTCTCCTTGAACTTATGGAAGTTGAACTGCGTGTCGGTCTTGCTGTTGAAGATTTTCCCGATATTAAAGATAAAGAGCTGGATCTCCGACGTCTTCTCGATGCGAAGGGACAGCTGGTCATACTTGATGGGGTAGGTATCATAATTCTCCCCGTCGTAGACCTTCGGTCTGCCCATCTCGGATTCCAGTCCCTTGAAGATGTACTTCGGATGGTTCGGGTTGGATTCCTTGCGCAGCTTGTCATAGATCGTGTTGCCAGGGGCAAGAATAAAGAAGTGCTTATAGCCCTTTGTCTTGTACAGATAATAGATGCAGGCACCCATCAGGCGGGTCTTGCCGATACCTGTAGCCATGGCATAACAAAACGACGGAAAGTCGAACTCTGACTTTACCGGACGCTGCTTTTCACAATTCTCTGATGCGGCTGCCTCAATTACTTCCTTGCTGTCCTTCTGAAAATCACAGTGGGTGCTGATGGCATCGAGGTAGGAAAGAGCCTCCTCCTGCGGGGTTCTCAGGCTCATCGCGTATTTGATTCTGTTTACTATTTCAGACATTATTCTACCTCGCTTTCAAAATCGCACTTTTCCAGCAGATCCTTCGGGATCTTCTTTACTTCAATGTAATCAGGCAGAATCATATCTGACTGGATTTTCGTTCCGTAGATCAGCAGCGACTGACCTTCTCCAAGGCGTGCCGACAGGGACTTCACGTAGGCAGCGTTCACGAACTCCATAGTGATGTGGATGAAACGCTTCTCGGAGGAGTATCCGTGGAAGACATCCTGCGGCTTGTACCGGAAGCCCTCAATCTTGCAGATTGCTTCACATAGCATCTCGAACGTAAAGGAGGGATTGATCTGATAGATTGGCAGCTTGTTATTCTTTACAAGCAGGCTGGGAGCAAGTTCATAGAAGTGGTATCCACCGCCGCCCTGCCATCCTACAGCCGTAGTTATTCCGCCAGAATCCGTTCCATCGATCACTTTATCAAGTCGTAGCTTACAATGGGAATATGCATGGTTTCCCATCTCAATTCCTATCCACCATCGTTTCATTTTGTGCGCTACTGCCGCAGTCGTTCCAGATCCTAAAAAACTGTCTAAAACAATATCTCTTGGATTTGAAGCAATATGAATAATGCGTTCAATTAACTTTTCTGGCTTTGGCGTATCAAATACATTCAAATTGTCAAACAGTCTTAGTGAGTCTTTTTTTGCTTCATCATTAGTTCCTGCATCCTCGGCTTTCCATAACGTGTCTGGCGTAATTCCTTTTGTAACCTCTGATAAATACTTTTTCACCCGAGGTGCACCATTCCCATCTTTGCCAAACCAAATGCGGTTATCCGCAATCTTTTCTGCCATTGCCTTCTCTGTATAGAGCCAGCATCTCCCTTTTGGAGGATCATGTCGTTTCCCATTTGGAGCGACTAAAGTATAAAATTGACTTGCTGTACCATGTCCTGCCTGGGCATTAGCTGATACTGATTGCCAAGGTCCCCTCGGATCATTATCAGGGTTTTTGT
>ENA-ORTP01003612-ORTP01003612.1-human-gut-metagenome-genome-assembly--contig:-NODE-3612-length-10265-cov-3.349265_pt1 | contig 10265 bp, 9 predicted proteins | sample MGYA00241913_ERZ509190 | MGnify/ENA primary metagenome ERZ509190 (study PRJEB26280, sample SAMEA2338839) | human gut metagenome | biome: human gut; feature: human-associated habitat; material: faeces...
CTTAGCTGCTTCCTCAACGGAAACGGCAACTGCAACAGTCATACCAACCATCGGGTTGTTTCCTGCTCCGATCAGTCCCATCATTTCTACGTGAGCAGGTACTGATGAAGATCCTGCGAACTGTGCATCTGAGTGCATACGTCCAAGAGTATCTGTCATACCGTAAGAAGCTGGACCTGCAGCCATGTTATCTGGGTGAAGTGTACGTCCTGTACCACCGCCTGATGCTACTGAGAAGTACTTCTTGCCCTGCTCGATACATTCTTTCTTATATGTACCTGCAACCGGATGCTGGAAACGTGTCGGGTTTGTAGAGTTACCTGTGATAGATACGTCTACGCCTTCTTTGTGCATGATTGCAACACCTTCACGTACGTCGTTAGCACCGTAGCAGTTAACTTTAGAACGGAGTCCGTCAGAGTAAGAGATTCTCTGTACTTCTTTCAGTTCTCCTGTGTAGTAATCATATTCTGTCTGAACATATGTGAATCCGTTAATTCTTGAGATGATCTTTGCAGCATCTTTTCCAAGACCGTTCAGGATAACACGAAGAGGTTTCTTACGAACTTTGTTAGCCTTCTCTGCGATACCGATAGCACCCTCAGCAGCTGCGAATGATTCATGACCAGCCAGGAATGCGAAACACTCTGTATCTTCTTCCAGAAGCATCTTTCCTAAGTTACCATGTCCAAGACCTACTTTTCTCTGATCAGCAACTGATCCAGGAATACAGAAAGCCTGAAGTCCTTCTCCGATTGCTGCTGCAGCTTCTGCTGCTGTCTTACATCCTTTTTTGATTGCGATTGCTGCACCTACGATGTATGCCCAGCATGCATTTTCAAAACAGATTGGCTGAATACCTTTGATCTGATTGTATACATCAAGTCCGGCATCCTTTGTGATCTGCTGTGCTTCTTCGATAGAAGAAATACCATAACCAGCCAATACTTCATTGATTTTATCAATTCTTCTTTCATATGATTCAAATAAAGCCATTAATTTATCCTCCTGATTAAATTACCTTAAAATATTGAGATTACTCCTTACGTGGGTCGATGATCTTAACTGCATCTGCAACACGTCCGTACTGTCCTTTTGCTTTCTCCCAAGCTTCGTTTGGAGTGTCTCCAGCTTTTACGAAGTCTGTGAATTTTCCAAGGCTTACGAACTGATATCCAATGATCTCATCGTTCTCATCAAGAGCGATACCTGTTACATATCCTTCTGCCATTTCAAGGTAACGAGGACCTTTCGCTAATGTGCCGTACATTGTACCAACCTGTGAACGAAGTCCTTTTCCGAGGTCTTCCAGTCCGGCTCCGATAGCAAGTCCGTCTTCAGAGAATGCACTCTGAGTTCTTCCGTATACGATCTGCAGGAATAACTCACGCATTGCTGTATTGATAGCATCACAAACAAGGTCTGTGTTTAATGCCTCTAAAATAGTTTTTCCTGGAAGAATCTCAGAAGCCATAGCTGCTGAATGTGTCATTCCTGAACATCCGATAGTCTCAACGAGAGCCTCCTGGATGATACCGTCTTTAACATTCAGTGTTAATTTACAGGCACCCTGCTGAGGAGCACACCAGCCTACACCATGTGTAAAACCAGAGATATCTTTAATTTCCTTAGCCTGAACCCATTTTGCTTCTTCCGGAATCGGAGCTGGTCCGTGGTTTGCACCCTGAGCTACCGGACACATCATTTCTACTTCCTGTGAATAAATCATTTTAAAACTCCTTTCAACTATGTAAGTTTGCTTATCGTAAGGTTTGTTATCTCTTTAACATCCATACTTGTATTTATTTTCTCATATATTTCGACATTCGTCAATTGATTTTTCTCTACATTTTTGTATGGAATTTTCTCTTTTTTTGGCACAATTTGCAAAAGGTTCTTCTCGGGGAAATGCCATTCCCGAAGAAGAACCTTCTCATATCTCTTTCGACCTGTTTTCTTTCAAAAAAATCCTTATCTGCCTTTTTTACAAATTTCTTCTGAGCCTACATACCGCCCTGTGTCAGTACCTGTACATTCTTTGCAATATAATCGATCAAAGATACGATTGTAAGTACCAGAGATACCCAGATCAGTACCTGTGCGATCATGTTAAATGCACTGCCAAGATCTGCGATCAGAAGGATCAGCATGAACATCTGGGATACCGTTTTGAATTTTCCCCAGTAGCTTGCAGCGATCACAATATCGTTGTCTGCTGCTACCAGACGGAATCCGCTGATGATAAATTCTCTGGCAATAATTACGATTACAAACCATGCCTGCAGTTTTCCAAGCGGGATCATGCAGATCATAGCCGAACATACAAGCAGTTTATCTGCCAGCGGATCCATAAATTTTCCGAAATTGGTTACAAGATTTCTGGCTCTGGCAATCTTTCCGTCCAGCATATCTGTAAGACTTGCCACGCAGAAAATAATCAATGCGATCCATTTGTTTGCAGCTCCGCCCACGCCTGTCAGCATGAAAAACACAAAAAACGGAACCATGATTACTCTTAAAACAGTTAACTTATTTGGTAAATTCATTATATCAACTCTCCTATCAAATCATATTCTGCTGCTCCGGTAACTTTCACTTTTGCGAAATCACCAGTCATCAGTTCTTCATCGGTATTTACAAAAATCAGTCCGTCTACATTCGGTGCATCGCGGTAAGTTCTTCCGACATATGCATTCTCATCGGCAACTTTTCCTTCGATCATAACCAGTACTTCTTTTCCGATCATATCTTCTGCCTGATCGAATACAATCTCCTGCTGCAGCTCCATAATATCTGCCTGACGGTCTTCTTTTACTTCTTCGTCGATCTGATCCGGCATGGTCGCCGCCGGAGTATCTTCTTCCGGCGAATAAGTAAATACGCCCAGTCTTTCAAATTCCATCTCATCTACGAATTCCATTACTTCTTCATGCTGCTCCTGTGTCTCCCCTGGAAAACCGGTGATCAACGTTGTACGAAGTGCGATGTCCGGAATCTCTTTTCTCAGTTTTGTGATCGTATCGATCAGCTGTTGCTTGGAAGTTCTTCTTCCCATTCTCTTTAAGATCGCATCGCTTGCATGCTGGATTGGGAGATCCAGATAATGACAGATCTTCGGTTCTTCTTTCATTACCTGTATCAGATTGTCATCAATCTCTTCCGGATAACAGTACAGAAGGCGGATCCAGCGGATTCCTTTGATCTGACATAACTCTTTCAGAAGCTTATGCAGGGATTTTTCACCGTAAATATCCTGTCCATATACCGTTGTCTCCTGTGCAACCAGGATCAGTTCTTTTACGCCCTGGTCAGCCAGTTCCTGTGCTTCTTTGATCAGACGCTCCATCGGTACACTGCGGTAATTTCCACGGACTTTCGGGATAATACAGTATGTACAGTGTTTGTCACAGCCTTCTGCAATCTTCAGATATGCATAGTGACCTCCGGTCGTCACAAGTCTCTTTGTCTCCGGAAGCGGCAGCGCATCGATATCGGCAAGTTCTACTTCTGATTTACCTTCCAGTGCTTCTTCTACTGCTTCTACAATCTTATCATACGAAGTCGTCCCAAGCACTACATCAACTTCCGGGATCTCATCAATAATCTCCTGCTTATATCTCTGTGCCAGACATCCGGTTACAACCAATGCCTTTAATTTTCCTTCTTCTTTATATCTTGCCATATCCAGAATCGTCTGGATACTTTCTTCTTTTGCGTCATGAATAAAACAACAGGTATTAATCACCATAACATCTGCCTGTGTCTCATCATCAACAATCTGGTATCCTTTCGCATCCAGAAGTCCAAGCATGACCTCTGAATCTACCAGGTTCTTATCACAGCCAAGTGATACGAAAAATATATTCATTCGGTTCTCCTTTTTATTTATTTCTGATTTTTGCAGTATGCATTCTATTCGGCACACATCTTTGCTATCTTGCTATATCCAGTTCAAGAAAGGCAGACACCTTGCGGCATCTGCCTTTTGTATCTCAGTCAGCAATGTGTCTGAAAGAATCCGTCTACAACGGATCCTTAAGGTGTCAGATTTTATTCTTCTTCCTCTTCATCCTGTGCAATAATCGTCATCTTTCCCTGATTCATCTCATCAATTGCAATAGAAAGCGGCTTTTCGCCCATCTTTGCATCAACAAGCGGCATAGATCCGTCAATGATCTCTCTTGCTCTCTTTGCTGTGGCCATAACGATAGAGTAACGGCTGTTAACTACTTTTGTTTCGCCCTCTTCTACGTCTTTATTTACCACTTTCATTAAGTCTGTGTAAGATGGATGTAACATACACTTATTCTCCTTTCAATTCTTCTTTCATATGCTCTATAAATTCAGCGTTACGGAAACTTCTTCTGTGCTCACCCTGGATGATCTGATGCATCTCTTCTACGCATTCCTGCAAGTCATCATTTATGATCAGATAATCATATTGATCCATCTCCAGTGCCTCTTCTTTCGCACGGTTCATGCGGAATTCGATCACGTCCATTGTCTCTGTTCCACGGCCCACCAGACGGCTCTTAAGTTCCTCTGCGCTCGGCGGTGTTACAAACAAAAGCAGTGTATCCGGGAATTTTTCTTTTACTTTCAACGCTCCCTGAATTTCTATCTCAAGAATCACATCTTTTCCTGCCTCTAACTGCTCCTCTACATATGCACGCGGCGTTCCATAGTAATTATCCACGTACCTAGCATACTCTATCAGTTCTTCTTTCGCAATCATTTTTTCAAAATCTTCTACTGTTTTAAAAAAATACTCCCGTCCGTCTTTTTCTCCCGGACGTGGATTTCTGGTAGTTGCAGAAATGGATAATGCATAATTATCATACTGTTTTAACAGTTCTTTCATAATCGTTCCTTTACCGGAACCCGAAAAACCTGATACAACGATCAGAATCCCTTTTTCTCTCATTTGGATACCCTCTTTTAACAATCTAATTTATTCAATATTCTGTATCTGCTCTCTGACTTTCTCAATCTCTGTCTTAAGTTCGATTCCGATATTGGAAGTCTCCAGATCATTCGCCTTCGAAAGAATCGTATTCGCTTCACGGTTCATCTCCTGTGCAATGAAATCAAGCTTACGTCCGATTCCACTGTCATCAGACTGAAGGGTTGCCTTCATATGTTCCACATGACTTCTCAGACGTACCACTTCTTCATCGGTACAGATCTTGTCCGCAAAGATCACGATCTCTGATGCGATCCGTCCCTCATCGATCTGTGTGTCCTCCAGAAGTTCTTTTACTTTTCCTTCTAGCTTTTCTTTGTACTCCGCAATGATCTTCGGTGCACGTTCTTCAATCTGTCCGACCAGTTCAAGCATACCGTCCAGCTTCGCGATCAGATCCTTCTTCAGATTCTCTCCCTCTACGGTTCTAGTCTGTACGAACTGTGCGATCGCACCATCCAGTGCTTTCTTAAGTCCTTTCCACAGTTCTTCTTCATCATCCATCTTCTCTTCCATTGTAAGGACTTCCGGATAACGGGACAATGTGGATACACGGATGTCATTCTCCAGTGAGAATTTTTCTTCCATCATTTTAAACTTTTCCAGATATTCTGCTGCCAGCGTCTCATTATACTTTAAAGAAACCTGGCTTTCCGAAAAGTCTTCATATGTAATAAAGATGTCCACCTTTCCACGATGAACACTCTCCTTTAAAAGGCTTCGAATGGCACTTTCAAAAAAATTAAGCTTCTTCGGCATACGGATATTGGCATCCAGATAACGATGATTCACTCCCTTCATCTCAACCGTGAATTTACGTTCCTCATCAGCCGCTTCGCAGCGTCCGAATCCTGTCATACTCTTAATCATGATATGATCCTCTTCTTATTCATTATTTAAAATAAACCAGCATTTATTATAAGACATTTGGCAAAGTTCGTCAACTATGCTATACTAGACAAATATGAAATTCTGTAAGGAAAGGAAGGTCTTTGTATGGCTTTTGACGGAATCACAGTCGCAGCAGTCGTTCAGGAATTAGAACATACTCTGGTCGGCGGACGTATCTCGAAGATCGCCCAGCCAGAAAATGACGAACTGCTTTTAACAATAAAAGGAAATGAAGGACAAAAAAGGCTCTATATCTCTGCCAGTGCTTCTCTTCCACTTATCTATTTAACCAACGAGAACAAACCAAGTCCGATGACAGCTCCTGGATTCTGCATGCTTCTGCGCAAGCATATCGGAGGCGGACGGATTACCGCAGTCTCCCAGCCGTCACTCGAGCGTATCATCCACCTGGATATTGAGCATCTGGATGAGATGGGTGACTTGTGCAGGAAAAAACTGATCATCGAGATCATGGGAAAACACAGCAACATTATTTTCTGTGATCTGAACGGACGCATCATCGACAGTATCAAGCACGTCTCTGCACAGATGAGTTCGGTACGTGAAGTATTGCCGGGACGCGATTACTTTATTCCGGATACGATGTCGAAAAAGAATCCGATGACGGCTACGCAGGAAGAATTCATTTCGGCAATCCTTGCAAAACCGATGACGATATCCAAAGCAATCTATTCCAGCATGACAGGTATCAGCCCGGTCATTGCCGAAGAGATCTGTTATCTTGCAGGTGTGGACTCTTCCATGACGGCGCATGATCTTTCCGAAGATGTACTGACACATCTGTACCGTCAGTTTACCTATTATATGGAGGACGTAAGACAGGGAAATTTCCATCCTTCTATTTATTATAATGGAAATGCACCAAAGGAATTCAGTGCCCTTCCGGTCACACATTTTAACGAATATACAAAAAAAGAGTTCTTTTCCATCTCGGAAGTCCTCTATACGTATTATTCCACACGTAACACACTGACCAGAATCCATCAGAAAAGTGCAGATCTCCGGCATGTTGTCCAGACAGCACTGGAACGGAACCGCAAAAAATACGATCTTCAGTCCAAGCAGTTAAAGGGAACGGAAAAGCGTGACAAATATAAAGTTTACGGAGAACTGATCAATACTTACGGCTATAATCTGGAACCGGGATCAAAAGAACTGACTGCCCTGAATTATTATACCAACGAAGAGATTACTATCCCGCTTGATCCGACACAGACTCCGGGCGAGAATGCACAACGTTATTTTGCAAAATACAACAAACAGAAGCGTACATTTGAAGCATTGACGGAGCTGATCCAGGAAACTGCCGATGATATCCAGTATCTGGAATCTATCAGCAACGCACTTGACATTGCTCTGAACGAAGCGGATCTTGCTCAGATCAAAGAGGAACTGATGCAGAGCGGCTATATCCGCAGAAAACATACGAAGAAAAAAGTTAAACTGACCAGCAAACCAATGCATTACATTTCCAGTGATGGTTATGATATGTACGTTGGAAAGAACAACCTGCAAAATGAAGAACTTACTTTTTCTTTTGCCAATGGCAATGACTGGTGGTTCCATGCAAAAGGTGCTCCGGGATCTCACGTTATCGTCAAAAGCGGCGGGGATGAACTTCCGGACCGTACCTTTGAAGAAGCAGGTCGTCTGGCCGCTTACTACTCTAAAAACCGTGGAGCAGACAAAGTGGAGATCGACTATATCCAGAAAAAACATGTCAAGAAGCCGAACGGGGCAAAGCCGGGATTCGTTGTTTACTATACAAACTATTCTCTGGTCATTGACTCCGATATTTCAAATATAAAAAATGTGCAGGATTAATTTCTGCACATTTTTTACAATACATTACATTTTATCTGGTTCCGGCCAGATAATCGATAAACTGCTGGGCAGTTCTTCCGGATAATCCACCGTGACTTAATTCCCATTTATTTGCTTCCAGGAATAATTCATCGTCTGACATGTCAATTCCGTTTTTCTTTGCCAGTTCACGCACAATCTCCTGGAACTGTTTCTTATCCGGCTTTCCAAAGTATATAGTAACACCGAATCTTGCAACCAGAGACAGTTTTTCCTGAACGGTATCATTTGTATGAAGTTCTTCATCTCTGTCTTCTTTATCTTTGAATGTCTCACGGATCAGGTGTCTTCTGTTCGAAGTTGCATAGATTAGTACGTTATCCGGCTTCTTCTCGAGTCCGCCTTCGATCACTGCCTTCAGATATTTATATTCGATCTCAAACTCTTCAAAAGAAAGATCGTCCATGTAAATGATGAATTTGTAATTACGGTTCTTGATCTGTGCGATCACATCATTCAGATCCTTAAACTGGTGCTTGTATACTTCGATCATACGAAGTCCCTGATCGTAATACTGATTCAGGATTGCTTTGATGGAAGACGATTTTCCTGTTCCGGCATCACCGAATAACAGACAGTTATTGGCTTTCTTGCCTTCTACAAATGCTTTTGTATTATCGATCAGTTTTTTCTTGGCAATCTCGTATCCTACCAGATCATCCAGATGTACGTGCGCAATCTTTGTGATCGGTTCGATCAATGCACCCTCTTCTGTGTGCGCAATACGAAATGCTTTGTGAAGTCCAAGTTTTCCGACACCGAATTCCTTGTAAAACTGCGTTATAACAGCTTTAAATTCTTCTGCCGTCTCTGCTTTTGCAAGTGATTTGCTCAGATCGCAAATACGATCCCGGATTCTTTGGTTGAATACACTTCCGTGTCCGCTTGTTCCTACATAATCATGTAGCATGGAAATACAGTCAACGCCCATCACACTTTCCATATCTGTGAAGTCATAATCAAATAATTCTTTGAATATTTCGAAATCGTGCAGTGCAACCTGATTGATGCTTCCATCTACCGATCCGACAATTTCGCAGGATGTACTGTAAGCATTCTCATGGCTTGCCATCAGGTAAGTCAGATAATTATGCCAGAGATCACCCTCGAATCCATGGCTGACTGCCATCTCCAGGATCTCGTTGACTGCATCATATAACAGTCCTTTCATATCTTCCATATTATAATAGTCATTCTGATAATTCTCGATCAAGAATGTGATATCCTGCAGAATCTGTCCGTTCTCCATATGTTTATATAACATCAGTTCATTTGTTCTCATCGTCTTTCCTCCAATATATATCCATTCTGCCTCTGCCTGATGACCTCGACGTTGTGTTTTTTCTTTTAATAATTTCCAAGAATTCTCAAGTTTCTGCTTTCCTCACGCAAACCACGGATTGCATTCTTTACTGCCGGATCTGCAAGATTTCCCTCAAAATCAATGAAGAAGCGGTATTCCCAGCTTTTTCCTTCCATTGGTCTTGATTCAATCTTAGTCATATTCAGATCATTGTATGCAAAATGCGACAGCAGATGATAAAGAGAACTGCTTTCATGTGGAAGTTCCAGGCAGATACTGATCTTTGTTGCATCCTTCAGGAATACTTTCTGATTGGTGATCACGATAAATCTGGTAGAATTGTTCTTTTCATCATTGATATTATCTGCAAGCACGGACAGACCATACACAGATGCCGCATATGCACTGCACACTGCCGCATGACGCTTATCCTGATCTTCCAGGATCTTCTTTGCCGCCAGTGCGGTATTTGCCACACTGATCTGCTGCCAGTCACCATGATCTCCCAGAAAATGTGATGCCTGCATCAATGCTTCTGCCTTGGAATATACTCGTTCAATCTCTGAAATGTCTGTCCCCGGTAATCCGGACAGCGTATTTTTAATCGGAATGATCGTCTCTCCGACAATATAATTTTCAAATTCTACCAGCAGATCATAAATCTCATTGACTGCACCTGCTGTCGAATTTTCAATCGGAAGCACCGCATAGTCGGCTGCACCTTCTTCGATTGCTTCCATTGCTTCCCGGAACGTATGTACATGATAATTATTACAGTCTTTTCCGAAATAATGCTCCATAGCAGCCTGACTGTAAGCACCTTCCGTCCCCTGAAAGACAACTCTGGCTGTATCTTTATCCAGAAGATCAATTCCTATAAACGGCAGTCGTCCAAGTGCTCCAGCCTCAACCAGCTGCTTATACTGCAGCTTTCTGCTGATTGCAAGAAGCTGCTCATACACTTCCCCGATGCCCTTTTTATTAATATCGGATGATACCTTGTTCATCACGTCTGTTATAGTATTTTTTTCACGCTGACGGTCAAACGTCTTATAGCCATTTTCAATCTTACAGATTCCGATCTCTTCACAGAGTTTCATCCGCTCTTCGTAAAGTTCTACGATCTTGTCATCTACACTGCCAAGCTGTGCCCTAAGCTCTTCCAATGATGCCATATACTCTCTCCTTTATGTATATTATGCAGAAAATCTGCAAATCTATTAA
>ENA-ORTP01003613-ORTP01003613.1-human-gut-metagenome-genome-assembly--contig:-NODE-3613-length-10264-cov-3.542463_pt1 | contig 10264 bp, 7 predicted proteins | sample MGYA00241913_ERZ509190 | MGnify/ENA primary metagenome ERZ509190 (study PRJEB26280, sample SAMEA2338839) | human gut metagenome | biome: human gut; feature: human-associated habitat; material: faeces...
TTCTCCGGAGCCAAGACCGGCAAAAGCTCGTATTATGACCTCATTGAGGAAGCGCAAAGACGGCGGAAAAGGGAAAAGCGACAACCGCTCCGGCAGCGGCAACAACCAACGCCGCAGAGGAAGACCGAGGAAGGAAGCATAGGCTAACGTTTATAAATATGTCGACCGGCATTTATACAAATGCCGGTCGACGATTATAAGTGCATAGCGTTGCAAAATATAGAAAACAGAGATTCGAATCCAATATAAAAAACGCAGACCAGGCCGAGCCCGATCTGCGTTTTTATCAATATCGAGAATCCCCTAACTTATCCGTTCATCGAAGCCAAGAACTCCATATTATCGAATGTCTGTTCCATGCGCTTCTTGACAAATTCCATAGCCTCCATAGAGTTCATATCGGCCAGGTACTTACGCAGGATCCACATACGGTTCACGGTGTTTTCATCCTGCAACAGGTCGTCGCGGCGCGTGCTGGACGCTGTGATATCGACAGCCGGATAAACACGTTTGTTTGCCAGCTTGCGATCCAACTGCAACTCCATATTACCCGTACCCTTGAATTCTTCAAAGATCACATCGTCCATCTTCGAACCGGTTTCAGTCAATGCCGTTGCCAGGATCGTCAGGCTGCCGCCGTTTTCGATGTTACGGGCAGCACCGAAGAAACGTTTCGGTTTCTGCAATGCGTTCGCATCCACACCACCGGAGAGCACTTTACCGGAAGCCGGCTGAACCGTATTGTAAGCACGAGCCAGACGTGTGATAGAGTCTAACAGGATCACGACATCATGTCCACATTCCACCATACGTTTAGCCTTATTCAATACGATTTCGGCAATTTTCACATGGCGTTCAGCCGGTTCGTCGAAAGTAGAAGCAATCACTTCGGCATCTACGCTACGGGCCATATCGGTCACCTCTTCAGGACGTTCGTCGATCAGCAGGATAATCATATACACTTCAGGATGGTTGGCTGCGATCGCATTGGCGATATCCTTCAACAGCATCGTCTTACCGGTCTTCGGCTGTGCCACGATCAGACCACGCTGTCCCTTGCCGATCGGCGAGAACAGATCTACTACACGTACGGCGATATTATCATATACTTTCGAAGACTTGCGGGCCGTCAACATGAATTTTTCGTCCGGGAAAAGCGGAGTCAGATGATCGAAAGGAACACGGTCACGGACTTCTTCAGGCGTACGGCCGTTGATCTTGTCCACTTTGACAAGCGGGAAATATTTTTCACCTTCCTTCGGAGGACGGATAGCCCCCTCCACCACGTCGCCGGTCTTCAGGCCGAACAGCTTGATCTGCGACTGCGATACGTAAATATCATCCGGGGAAGTCAGGTAGTTATAATCGGAAGAACGCAAGAAACCATATCCGTCAGGCATCATTTCCAGCACACCGACACCTGTCAGTATACCGTCAAACTCATACTGTTTTTCCTGCACAGCATTGTTATTATTGTTGTTGCGCTGGTTGTTATGATTATTCTGGTTGTTCTGTCTGTTGTTATTCTGGCGAGGATTGTTCTGCTGCTGGGCGGCTGCAGGTTGTTCTTCACGCGCTTTCGGTTCCGGTTTTGCAGGTGTGGAAGAGAATGGGAAAAGTTGATCGAGAACTGATTTGGTGTCCGGATGGCGGAATACCACACGTTTAGGTTCGTCTGACGGAGTCGAAGCGGCAGGAGTTTCCACGACAGCCGGTTCTTCCGTTACTTCAGGAGCGATTTCGGCCGGAAGCTCTCCGTTATCCGATTCCACGACAACAGGAGGAAGCAACGGTTTCTCTACAGGCTTGTCAGTCTTCTTAACCACTTTCTTTGCTGCCGGTTTTACCGTTTCGGCAGGGACGTCGGCCGTAGCATCAGCTACCTGGACAAGAGTTTCGGATACAGGAGCATTGGCTGAAACCGGACTTTTGGAAACGGCTGCCTCTTCGTTTTTCTGGACAGGAACAACAGCCGCGGCCACTTTTTCTTTCTTGTCAATACGAGTCCGTCTTTTACGTTCGGGCTGTTCCGGAGCTTCCGGAGCGACCTTCCGTTAGGATACAGGCAGTCAACACCTGCTTCAATCAAATATTCTGTAAAATTTGCGAGAGACTTCTCATCAATTGAACCATCTTCATTCATTGGAGTAATTGTAGGAATTACAACACCAGATAATCTTTTTTCGTACATTTTCTTTCTCCTTTTCAGCCTGGATGCCGGCGTATGAAATGGCCTGTTCGTCAAGAATTCTGTATACAAGTTCCTCTTTCTTAAGGGAACTTACTTTTTTAATACCTAACTCTTCCGCTATACTTTGCAACTCAGGAAGGAGTTTTTCATTTAGTTCTAGAATGTTATATTTTTGCATAATGCGAAGTGAATAATAAAAACGACGTACTTACACGACCGGACACGGCACGCGTACAACGCAATCATTGTATCTTTTATAATTTGATAATTAATAATTTCATGTGAAAACCGGATTGTTGAGCTAATTTGAATCATTAGTAACACATCTGCGGAGTAAATCTTTGCAAATGTAATAATATTTTCAGTTACTCTCGCTTTTTGTCGGAAAAAAATTCACAACTAACACACTTTTAGTTGTTTTGTCCAGGCAAAAACGATTATCGGAACGTTCTCCTACAATCCAGATAACAGCGCCTCCGCTGCATAAAAGCCACGTCCGTTCCTTATCTAAACGGCTGAATTTATGATCCGAGAAATAATCGCTTAATTTCTTCCGCCCTTTCATGCCAAAAGGAATAAACCAATCTCCTTCTTTCCATGTACGCAGGGTAAGCGGAAAAGCCAGTTTGTCGTAATCGAAATAAGCGATATTTTTATCTTTCCGGATATGGAAATCTTCCTTAATAACAATCTTCTCGAAAGAAAGTTCGACAGGACCGGACCAAACTTTCTCGCCACCGGTCAGTGTATATTCACGGACCTCTTCTTTTACAAGGGGAGATAACAATAAATAGTCCCGATCTTTTATCAACCGGTGCGTAGAAGAGAAAAAGGTTTTGCCCGATTCTTTCGTCAGGGACAAATAAACATCCTCCGCCACCGGACGAGTAAAGCCATAGGTTTTGAGTAACTCGTATAAAATAGCATCGGGCGACGGGTAACGCATCAAGGCGGCAATCGAAAGGCGGTCCCCTTGCTCGACCACGGCATTCCTCGCCTCTTCCACCACATGCAGATAAACGGCTTCGGCTGCCGACAGATGTTCGGACGTACGGGCGATCGCATCCTTCACGGAAGGATTGATTTCCTCCAGAAGCGGAAGGACACGCAGGCGGATAAAATTGCGCGTATAAGCATCGGAAAGGTTGGTACTGTCGGTCACATACGTCAAACCGCGTCCGGCAAGCCACTCCAAGATATCCTCACGGCTCACGGCAAGCAAAGGGCGCACCACGAAACCGTTCCTCGGACGAATCCCGCTCATTCCCCTGATGCCGGTCCCACGTACCAGATTCATCAAAAGCGTTTCCACACTGTCGTCACGATGATGAGCCACAGCGACAGCCTGCGCCCCGGTTGCAGCCCGTTGCTCTTCGAACCAGCCATAGCGCACCTCGCGGGCAGCCATTTCAATGGAGAGATGCCGGTCGGCTGCATATTTTCGGGTATCGAAGTCCGTCATCAGGAAAGGGACATCCAGTTTTCGGGCATACTCCCTTACAAACTGTTCATCACGCAGGGATTCGTCTCCCCGCAAATGAAAATTACAATGCGCCGCAATACAGGAATAGCCCGACTCCACCAAAATGGTGAGTAGGGCTATTGAATCTGCTCCGCCACTTACACCGACCAGAACCGGACGGTTTTCCGTAAGCAACCGATATTTCTCTATATATGCACGGACAACGTCGCGCATCCGATTATTCTTCTATGCCTGCCAATTCAGGGTCGATCATGATACGACCACAGTATTCGCAAACGATCACTTTCTTACGCAACTTGATATCCAACTGTTTCTGGGGCGGAATCTTGTTGAAACAACCACCGCAGGCACCACGCTGTACATATACGACAGCCAAGCCGTTACGTGCCCCCTTGCGGATACGTTTGAAAGCAGTCAAGAGGCGCGGTTCGATATTCGCTTCCAGTTTCTTTGCTTTTTCGCGCAGTTTCTCTTCGTCCTGCTTGGTTTCGGAAATGATCTGTTCCAGTTCACCCTGCTTTTGAACCAAATCAGCCTTACGGCCTTCCAGTCTTTCGGACAGTTCGGCGATCTCTTCCTTCTTACGGTTGATCGCTTCACCGAATTCACGAATCTTCTTTTCAGAGAACTCGATTTCAAGTCCCTGAAATTCTATTTCTTTTGACAAGTTGTCGAACTCACGGTTGTTACGCACGTTATCCAACTGCGCTTTATATTTTTCAATCAGACCGGTTGACTCCGTAATCTTATGTTTCTGTTCTACAACAGCATTCTCAAAATCTTTAATTTCTGACTGATAGTTCTGAAGACGTGTTTCCAGACCAGCGATCTCATCTTCCAAGTCCTGTACTTCCAAGGGAAGTTCGCCGCGAAGTGTCTTGATCTTATCAATTTCAGTCATCATCGTCTGAAGTTGATACAGCGTAGAAAGCTTTTCTTCAACCGTATATTCCTTTTCAGCTGATTGTTTATCTGTAGCCATTCTATAAATATTTTACTGGGTTTGAATTAACATTCGAAAAATGTACCGCAAAGGTAGGGAATTTTTTCGATATTATGTTATAAAAGATATCTTTTGTACAGACTTCACTTTCATAATGACCAATAACCGCCAGCAGAATCCGGTCTTCCACATCGTAAAAGTCATTATATTTAGCCTCCCCCGTAATGAAAACGTCCGCACCGTAACTGATTGCGTCTTTGATCAGGAAAGCGCCGCTCCCCCCGCATAAAGCGACTTCGCGTATCGGCTTGCCGGTCAGGGCGGAATGCTTCACGCACCCCACCTGGAACAGTTCCTTGATCCGTTGCAGGAAGCCCAATTCACTCTCTTCTTCGGGCAACTCTCCCACTACCCCCGAACCGACCTGGTTCCAGGCATTATCCAAAGGATAGAAATCGAATACCGGTTCTTCATAAGGATGGACGGAAAGCAACGCACGCGTCACCGTCGACTTACGGAAAGCGGGCAATATCGTTTCGATACGGATTTCCGACTCCACATGCAACTCGCCTATTTCGCCACAGAACGGGTTCGTCCCTTCGCCGGCACGGAAAGTCCCGCTCCCCGGCAGGCTGAAGCTACAAGAATCATAGTCGCCTATCGCTCCGGCTCCCGCATTGAACAAGGTCGTCCTCACCAAATCGGCATAGGCCTCCGGCACGAAAGTGACCAGCTTCAGCAAAGCTCCTTTCTGGGGGCTCAGGACACGGACATTTTCCAGCCCGATCAGTTCCGCCAGACGGAAGTTCACGCCTCCCGCCGCATTATCGAGATTGGTATGGGCGGCATAGATCACCAAGTCATACTTGCAGGCCTTCATCATGCACCGCTCGATATAGGTCGAACCGGTCAGGGATTTGAAGGCTTTAAAGGCCAAAGGATGATGAGAGACAATCAGATTACACCCCATCTCTATCGCCTCGTCCACCACCTCTTCGGTGACGTCGAGGCAAAGAAGCGCACCGGTAGCCGGCTGATTCACATCGCCTACCTGCACACCTGCATTGTCAAAGCTCTCCTGCAATGGCAACGGAGCGTATTGTTCGATTTCTTTCAGTATATCCTTAACCCTTAACATAATCAATAATTTATAAATAAATCAATTTGCCAATAGGCCAGTGAACCATTCACCAGCATACCGGCAAATCGACCTATCGGTATATTACTCCTTAATATCTACTTTCAGGCATAATTCTTCCAACTGCGAATCATCCAGTTGTCCGGGCGCATCCAGCATGACATCGCGACCGGAGTTGTTTTTCGGGAACGCGATACAGTCACGGATAGAATCGAGGCCGGCAAACAAAGAGACCCAACGGTCCAGACCGTAAGCCAGACCACCGTGAGGAGGCGCACCATATTTGAAGGCATTCATCAGGAAGCCGAAACGCTCCTGTGCCTTTTCTTCGGTGAAGCCCAGCAACTGGAACATCTTATCCTGCAACTTGCTGTCGTGGATACGGATGGAACCGCCACCCACTTCGACACCATTGATCACCATGTCGTATGCATTCGCACGGACGGCTCCCGTATCGCTGTCCAGCAAAGGAATATCTTCGGGTTTGGGAGAAGTAAACGGATGGTGCATTGCATAGAAGCGCTGGTCTTCTTCGCTCCACTCGAACAGCGGGAAGTCGATCACCCACAGGCAGGCGAACTTGTTCTTGTCACGCAAGCCCAACTGACCGGCCACTTCCAGACGCAATTCGCAAAGTTGTTTGCGCGTCTTCATCGCATCGTCGCCGGAAAGGATCAGAATCAAGTCGCCCGGTTTTGCACCAAAGGCCTCTTTCATCTGCTGCAATACTTCCTGGGTATAGAATTTATCCACACTCGACTTCACATTGCCGTCTGCCTCCACACGGGCATATACCATGCCCTTTGCACCGATCTGCGGACGTTTCACAAACTCAGTCAGCGCATCCAGCTGCTTGCGCGTATAAGAAGCCGCCCCTTCCGCACAGATACCGCCGACATAAGCAGCATTATCGAATACGGAGAAGCCGTGTCCCTTCATGATGTCCATCAGTTCGACGAACTTCATATCGAAACGCAGGTCCGGCTTGTCGCTTCCGTAATATTTCATGGCATCGTGCCAACTGATACGCGGGAAAGCTTCTTTTATATCGATGCCCCGGATCACCTTGAACAGATGCTTGGCCATTCCTTCGAAAATGTTCAGCACGTCTTCCTGTTCCACAAAGCTCATTTCGCAGTCGATCTGTGTAAATTCGGGCTGGCGGTCCGCACGCAGGTCTTCGTCACGGAAACATTTCACGATCTGGAAATAACGGTCGAAACCGGAAACCATCAACAACTGCTTCAACGTCTGCGGAGACTGAGGCAAAGCGTAGAACTGTCCGGGATTCATACGGGAAGGCACGACAAAGTCACGCGCCCCCTCAGGCGTCGAGTTTACCAGCACCGGAGTTTCGACTTCCAGGAATCCTTGCTTATCCAGATAGTTACGCACCTCGAAAGCCATACGATGACGCAGTTCCAGGTTCTTGCGGACGGCGTTGCGGCGCAAATCCAGATAACGGTATTTCATACGCAGGTCGTCCCCCCCGTCCGTATCGTCTTCAATCGTGAAAGGAGGAGTCACGGCAGCATTCAGGACATTCAGTTCCGAAACGATGATTTCGATCTCACCGGTAGGGATATTCGGGTTTTTGCTGGAACGTTCGCGAACGGTTCCCGTCACCTGGATAACATATTCGCGTCCCAGCTTATTTGCTTTCTCACAAAGAGCGGCATCCACTTCCTGATTAAACACCAATTGCGTAATACCGTAACGGTCGCGGATATCCACGAACGTCATGCCACCCATCTTACGGGTTTTCTGTACCCAGCCGGCCAGCGTAATCACCAAGCCTTCATCGGCAAGGCGCAGGTCGCCACATGTTCTTGTTCTATACATTATATAATATGGATTAAACTGTTTTTCTTTTTTACGTGTGCAAAGATAATAATTTATAGGTCTCAAGAATATTTGAAATGGCATTTAAACGTTGAAAAGTCGTTTCTAATTTTCTTGAAGCCATTTTTCAATGGTGAAACCCATCTCCATTTTTCTTGAAACGGTTTTTCACCATTAAAAAGGCACTTCAAGAAATATTGAAACGGGGATTCAATAGTGAAAAACGGCTTCAAGAAAATTTGAAACCGTTTTTCAACGTTTAAATGCCATTTCAAATAAAATTGAGAGGGGAAATCAATGCTTGTCTTCCAGCGTGAAGCGCAATGTCCCGGCATTCACCAGTTCGTCTTGCGAAATCGTATACCCTTTCAGCTTCTTTCCGCCGGCTGTCACCTCTTTGATATAAATATCTTCCGGGGTTTTGCGGGCGGACTCGATCACCAATTCGCCTTTCGGGTAGAACTTCTCGTCCAGCCGGATCGTCACCTTGTTGAAGGTCGGAGAAGTCACAACATAATCCAGGTCACCGGGACAGGCCGGATAGAATCCCATCATCGAGAAGATCGCCCAGGTAGACATCGTACCCGTATCGTCGTTACCCGGAAGCCCGTTCGGGGCATTGTGATAATATTTGCCCAACAGTTCGCAGACCAGCTTCTGCGTACGCCAGGCTTCTCCCTTGAAATAGCTGAAGAGGTACGGATAGGCGATATCCGGCTCGTTTGCCATATCGTAGTACCCTTTGTCGAAGACCATCTGCAACTTATCGACAAACTTCTTCTGACCGCCCATCAGTTTGGCAAGGCCTTTGATGTCATGGGGGACATAGAACGTGTAGTTCCAGGCGTTTCCTTCATGGAAACCGGGGCTCGGCTCGAAGTTCTCCCCCTGTTTCGGATCGAAAGGGGAATAGAACGTGCCGTCGGGCAGGATGGGACGAAGCGTACCGAACTCCTTGCAATAGTAATGCTTATAGCCCATAGCCCGCTCACGGAACAGCTTGGCGTCTTCCTTCTTTCCCAACGCATCTGCCAACAACGAGAGATTCCAGTCGGCGATATAATATTCCAAGGCATGCGAAACCGAATTATCATACTGTTCGCGCAAGGGGACGTAGCCTTTGCTCATATAGTCGTTATTGTCCGGGCGGAGCAGGTTGAACTCTCCGGGAGTAGTAGCGCCCTTGCGCATCCCTTCGTAGGCAGTCTCGATATCGTAATCGCGCAAACCGCGCATATAAGCATCCACGATATAAGGGATAGACGGATCGCCTTCCATCGTCAACGTCTCGCGTCCGTACAGTTCCCACTTCGGGAGCCATCCGCTTTCCTTGTACATGTCGATCATGGTGCGGATGATGTCGAGCTGTTTTTCGGGATAGAGCAATGTCATCAATGTGCTGACATTGCGGTAGGTGTCCCAGAGCGAAAAGACCGTATAGCGGTTTCCGTCCGTATGGCCGACTTTCAGGCTTTCCATCATCGGATATTCGCCATTCACGTCCTGGATGATGTTCGGATGGATCAGCAGGTGGTACATGGCGGTATAGAAAATCGTCTTATCGTCGTTCGTCCCGCCTTCCACCATCACACGCGACAGATCGTCGTTCCACATCTTGCCGGCTGCCGCACGCACTTTGTCGAAATTGAAATCCGGCTGTTCGGTGTTCATATTCAGGCGGGCATTTTCGATGCTGACAAACGAGACACCCATCTTTACTTCGATCACTTCGTCTTCTTCGGTATCATACTTGAACCAGACGCCGATGTCGTCACCGCTCATCTCACGGTCATACTTCGTGTACAATTTATATTTGCCGGAATAGGCATCCCATTCGGCTTCCACTCCCTTCATCTCGCGTTGTTTCTTCCAGTAGCCGGCCTGCTTGGGGGCTTTGCTGAGCTTCATCACGAAATAGATCGGGAAAACAGCCTGCGGGTTATAGCAGAACGTACCGAGCAGCTTGCTTCCCTCTATCTCCGTATCGCTCACCATACGAACGGTCGCACCGGTTTCATTCGTCAGCCCTTCCCCCAAATTCAAGAGGATATTCCCCTGCCCTTTCGGGAAAGTAAAACGTGTCAGGCCGGTACGCATGGAGGCGGTAGCTTCCGTCTTGATGTTATATTTCGTCAGGATATTACTGTAATAGCCGGGATGGGCCACCTCGTTCTTATATTCACTACCGTATTCGTGGTAATCCACATTCAGCTCCCCAGAGGTAGGCATCAACAACAGGCTTCCCATCTCCGGACAACCGACACCGCTCAGATTGACGTGCGCATAACCGGTGAAGAAATTATTGTCCGCCGAATAAGGCGTGGACCACCATTGGCTGTCCTTATCAAACTTATTACTTTTCGACCCCATCACATTGAAGGGGGTAACACTCATCATTCCCTGCGGACAAATCGCACCGGGATTGGTCGTCCCGTAGTTGCTTGTCCCGATAAACGGATTCACATAATCTACCGGCTGTTGCGCGGAAACCAGCAAAGAACAGCAACCCAATAAAAAAGAAAACAACACCATCTTCATAACACCAACTCTTATTTTTTAATTCTTAATTCTTAATTTTTAATTCACCAAACAACGATCTCATCCGCAAAAATAAAACCGGGATTCGCCCTCGGCGCTTTCAAACGGACATAACGGGCTTTCCAGTTA
>ENA-ORTP01003616-ORTP01003616.1-human-gut-metagenome-genome-assembly--contig:-NODE-3616-length-10256-cov-2.354279_pt1 | contig 10256 bp, 3 predicted proteins | sample MGYA00241913_ERZ509190 | MGnify/ENA primary metagenome ERZ509190 (study PRJEB26280, sample SAMEA2338839) | human gut metagenome | biome: human gut; feature: human-associated habitat; material: faeces...
TTCGACAACAAGCAGGAGTTTACCGAGCTCTATCGCGATGCCGTCATGAGCATCAGCGGCAAGAGCGTCGAAGCCGCCAGCGACCTCGACCGCTTTAACGCCCTGGCCAAGCTCGTGGCCGAGAAGGCCCGCACCGTTGCCACCAAGAGCGACGCCCGCGCCACCGCCGAGGGCAAGAAGCGCGTGTACTACTTCTCGATTGAGTTTTTGATCGGCCGCCTGCTCGACAACTACCTGCTCAACTTTGGCGTGCGAGACATGGTCGCCGAGGCGCTCGACGACATGGGCTTTGACCTGTCCGTCATCGAGAACCAGGAGCCCGATCCGGCGCTGGGCAACGGTGGCCTGGGCCGTCTGGCCGCATGCTTCCTGGATTCCATGGCAGCCGAGGGCATTGCCGGCTACGGCAACGGCATGCGCTACCGCTACGGCCTGTTTAAGCAGGAGATCGTCAACGGCAGCCAGGTCGAGGCCACTGACGAGTGGCTCACCCACGGCTATCCCTGGGAGGTCCGTCGTCAGGACAAGGCCGTGACCATCAAGTTTGGTGGCCGTGTTGAGGGCTTTGAGGAGAACGGCCGCACGTTCTACCGCACGGTGGACACGCAGGATATCCTGGCTGTCCCCTACGACATCCCCGTGGTGGGCTATGCCGGCGAGACCGTCAACAAGCTGCGCGTCGGGGCTGCCGAGCCGGTCGAGGAGCACTTTGACCTTGAGGCCTTCAACCGCGGCGACTATGCCCAGGCCGATGCCGAGCGCGCCGAGGCCGAGGCCATCAGCGCCATCCTCTACCCCAACGACGCCGGCGAGCACGGCCGTCTGTTGCGCCTGAAGCAGGAGTACCTGTTTGTTTCGGCCGGCATCTACAGCCTGCTCGACACCTTTGAGAAGGAGCACGGCGAGAACTGGGAGCTGCTTCCGCAGTTTGTGGCAATCCATACTAACGACACGCACCCCGCCATGTGCGGCCCCGAGCTCATGCGTATCCTCATCGACGAGAAGAAGCTCGAGTGGGACGACGCCTGGAACATCGTGACGCAGGTTGTGAGCTACACCAACCACACCATCCTGCCCGAGGCTCTGGAGAAATGGCCCATCGGCACGTTCTCCAAGCTCCTCCCCCGCGTGTACCAGATCATCGACGAGATCAGCCGTCGTTGGCACGAGTCGTTCGACACCACTCAGGAGGGCTGGCAGGAGCGTCTGCGCCAGACCGCCATCCTGTGGGACGGCGAGATTCGCATGGCCAACTTGTCCGTGATCTGCAGCCACAGCGTCAACGGCGTGGCCAAGATCCACTCTGACATCATCAAGAACATCGTGCTCAAGGACTTCTATGCCCTGACGCCCGAGAAGTTCAACAACAAGACCAACGGCATCTCGCACCGTCGCTTCTTTGCCGAGGCCAACCCCACCTATGCCAAGCTCGTGACCGAGGCCATTGGCGATGGCTGGCTGAAGGACGCCTTTGAGCTTGAGAAGCTCAAGGAGTTCCAGAACGACACCGAGTTCCTGAAGGCCGTGGGTGCCTCCAAGCGCGCCAACAAGGAGCGCCTGGCCGCCTACGTTAAGGCCGAGACCGGTCTGGTCATCGATCCCAACACCGTCTTCGATGTTCAGGTTAAGCGCTTCCACGCCTACAAGCGCCAGCTCATGAACATCATGAAGGTGATGGACATCTATAACCGTCGCATCGCCGATCCCAACTTCCACGTGACGCCGACGACCTTCATCTTTAGCGGCAAGGCCGCCTCGAGCTACACCTTTGCCAAGGAGACCATCCGCCTCATTAACTCCGTTGCTGACGTCATCAACAACGACCCCCGCGTGAACGAGGTCATGAAGGTCTGCTTTATCCCCAACTTCCGCGTGAGCAACGCCCAGCTCATCTACCCCGCCGCCGAGATCTCGGAGCAGATCTCCACGGCCGGCAAGGAGGCCTCGGGCACGTCCAACATGAAGCTCATGATGAACGGCGCCATTACGCTGGGCACCCTCGACGGCGCCAACATCGAGATCGCCGACCTGGCCGGCCGCGAGAACGAGGCCATCTTTGGCCTGACCGCTCCCGAGGTCGAGCAGCTTTGGGCATCCAACAGCTACTTTGCGTGGGATACCCTCAACGGCGACCGCGAGCGTCTGGGCCGCGTGATGGACGAGCTCAAGGACAACACGTTTGCCGGCCTTTCGGGCAACTTCGAGAGCATCTACAACGAGCTCATGAACAACAACGACCCCGACCTGGTTATGGCCGACTTCCGCAGCTACGTCGACGCCTGGGAGAAGCTCACGAACAGCTACGGCGACCAGGAGACCTGGAACCGCAAGGCCCTGCTCAACACCGCCTCGAGCGGCTGGTTCTCGAGCGACCGCACCATTCGCGAGTACCGCGACGAGATCTGGCACGCTTAAAGGCCGCGAGCTCCCCTATGCCAGCACGGCATTACTCGACGGGCGCGACCGAGCGTCGCGTCCGTCGCTAATGGGTTTAGGAACATCGATGACAGAAGGAGAAATCGATGAGTAAGAAAGAATGCATCGCGATGCTCCTCGCAGGAGGACAGGGCAGCCGATTGGGGGCACTCACCCAAAAGATTGCTAAGCCGGCGGTTAGCTTTGGTGGCAAGTTCCGCATTATCGACTTTTCGCTCTCCAACTGCTCCAACTCGGGCATCGACACGGTGGGTGTTCTGACGCAGTATCGCCCCTACCTGCTGCATGCCTATGTGGGTTCCGGCGAGGCGTGGGATCTTGACAGCCGCGACGGCGGCGTGTCGATCCTGCCGCCGTACGAGACGCAGACCGGCGGCGCCTGGTATGCGGGCACGGCCGACGCCATTACGCAGAACCTCGACTACATCAAGGCCAACGACCCCAAGTACGTCCTGATTCTTTCGGGCGATCACCTGTATCGCATGGACTACCGCAAGATGCTCAAGACGCACATTGAGAACAACGCCGACCTCACGGTAAGCGTTATGCCCGTGCCGTGGGAGGAGGCCAGCCGCTTTGGCATCCTGACCACCGACCCCGAGGACGGCCGCATCACCAAGTTCACCGAGAAGCCCGATAAGCCCGATTCGAATCTCGCGTCCATGGGCATCTACATCTTCTCGGCCGACGTGCTGATCGAGGCGCTCGAGGAGGACGCTCTGGACCAGCGCTCGAGCCACGACTTTGGCAAGGACATCATCCCCAAGCTGCTCGGCGAGGGCAAGCGCCTGTACAGCTACGAGTTCCACGGCTTTTGGAAGGACGTCGGCACCATCGCCAGCTTCCACGAGACCTCGATGGACCTGCTTGGCAACAACCCCGAGTTCGATCTGTTTGACAAGCACTTCCCCATCATGTCCAACATCACCACGCGTCCGCCGCACTACATTGGCCCGGATGGTCGCCTGGACGACTGCCTGGTCTCCAACGGCTGCAAGATCTACGGTACCGCTCGCCACTCGATCCTTTCGACCGATGTCATCATCGAGGAGCGCGCCGTGGTCGAGGACTCCGTGCTGCTGCCGGGTGCGCACGTTAAGAGCGGCGCGCACATCTGCCGCGCTATTTTGGGCGAGAACTCCACGGTCGAAGAGGGCGTGAAGCTCGGCTCTGTCGATACCACCAAGGATACGGCCGTCGTTGGAAATGACGTCGTTATCGGGAAGGGGGAATGATCCGATGATCAATCGCAAGGCCATCGGTTATATCACCGCTAACTACTCTTCGACCTACGGCAGCGTGCTGCTCAAGGACCGCCCCATCGCGTCCGTTCCTTTTTTGGGCCGCTACCGCCTGATCGACTTCCCGCTGTCCAACATGATGAATGCCGGCATCAAGACCGTCGGCGTCGTCATGCCGGGAAACTACCGCTCGCTGATCGACCATGTGGGCTCGGGCAAGGACTGGGGCCTGGACCGCAAGAAGGGCGGCCTGTTCATGGTGCCCGGCAACGCGTATGGCACCACCAAGGGCGGCATGCGCTTCCTGCTGCGCGACATCATCTCCAACAAGACACTGTTCCAGCGCTCGGACAAGCCCTACGTTGTGATGATGGGCACCAACATCATCTTCAATATGGACCTCAACACCATCATCGACGCGCACGAGAACTCCGGTGCCCAGATGACCGTGGTGTACTGCAAGGCCACGCACAACGTCGATGACGAGACCAAGCTGCAGATTAACGAGAACGGCCGCCTGACGGGCGTGAGCGCCGGCGTCGTGTACGGCGACAACGCCTCTATGGACTGCTGCATCGTCAACCGCGAGACGCTACTCGAGATCATCGACCACTACCAGGCCGCCGACTATCTGGACCTGCTCGAAGCACTCCAGGGCGACTTTGGCAACATCGACGTGTGCAGCTACGAGTACAAGGGCGAGGTCGTGGGCGTGTTCAGCGAGAAGTCGCTGTATCGCCGCAGCATGGACCTGCTCGACCAGACCGTGGCCGACCAGCTCTTTGACCCCGAGCGCCCGATCCTGACCAAGGCTCATGACGTGCCGCCTTCGCGCTATGCGACCGGTAGCCACGCGTGCAACTCGATCATCTCGGCCGGCTGCATCATCAAGGGCACCGTGCGCAACTCGATCCTGTCGCGCGGCGTTGTGGTCGAGGAAGGCGCCTCGGTGACCAACTCGATCATCAACCAGAGCTGCATCATTAAGAGTGGCGCCCGCGTTGAGAACGCCATCCTGGACAAGAACAACGTGGTTCCCACTAACACCGAGCTTCGCGGCACGCCCGAGAACATCCTGGTGCTGGGCAAGGCTCCGTTAACTTCCGATACCACCATCGTGCGTTAACGTTGGCACCACAACATCGCTCGTAACATGTAGAATAGCCGCCCGGTTCGCGCCTGGCGGCTATTCTCGAATAACAACATGGGAGACAATATGGCTGATTCCAGCAAAAAGATGCAGATCGTGTTTGCCTCGGCCGAGTGCGCGCCGTTTGTGAAGACCGGTGGCCTGGGCGACGTGGCGGGCTCGCTGCCTGCGGCGCTTGTGCGCGCCGGCGCCGAAGTCATCGTGATGGTGCCCAAGTACGCCACCATCAAGGACGAGTACAAGGCGCAGATGGAGCACTTCTCCGACTTTTACGTGAGCCTGGGCTGGCGCAATGAGTACTGCGGACTTGAGAAGCTCGAGCACGACGGCGTCACCTATATGTTCATCGACAACGAGCGCTACTTTGCGCGCGACTATCCGTACGGCTTCTTTGACGACGGCGAGCGTTTTGCGTTCTTCTCCAAGGCCATCACCGAGAGCCTGCAGCACCTGCCGGCCGGCTTTGAGTGCGACATCCTGCACTGCAACGACTGGCAGACCGCGCTGGCGCCCGTGTTTTTGCGCGAGTTCTACCAGGGCCTGCCGCTGTACGAGCGCGTCAAGACCGTGTTCTCGATCCACAACGTGGCTTTCCAGGGCCAGTTTAGCGACACCGTAATGGAGGACATCCTGGGCGTGGCGCATATTCCCGCGGCAGCTACGCAGCTGCGCTGCGACGCCTGCAGCATCAACTACATGCTAGGTGCGCTGCACTATGCCGATGCCATCACCACGGTGAGCCCCACCTATGCCAACGAGATCCAGACGCCCGAATTTGGCGAGGGCCTGGACGGCGTGCTGCGCGAGCGTTCGTACGCGCTGCAGGGCATTTTGAATGGCATTGACGTGACGGGCTTTGACCCGGCGACCGATAAGCGCATTGCCGCCAACTACACCGTCGAGGACCGTTCTGGAAAGGCCGTGTGCAAGGCCAAGCTGCAGGAAGAGCTGGGGCTCGAGGTTCGCGACGACCGTCCGCTTATGGTGATGGTCACGCGCCTGACGCGCCAGAAGGGCATGGACCTGGTCATGTACGCGCTCGACCGCATCCTGTCCGGCGGCGTGCAGGTGGCGGTACTGGGCACCGGCGACCGCGACTACGAGGACGGTCTGCGCTACTTCCAGGACAAGTACCCCGGCACCATGGCCGCGCGCATCGAGTTTGACCCCGCGCTGTCGCAGCGCATGTACGCTGCCGCCGATATGTTCCTGATGCCTTCGAAGTTTGAGCCCTGCGGCCTGTCGCAGATCATCGCCATGCGCTACGGCACCCTGCCCATCGTGCGCGAGACCGGTGGCCTGAAGGACACCGTGCAGCCGTACAACGAGTTTACCGGCGAGGGCACGGGCTTCTCGTTTACCAACTTTAACGGCGATGAGATGGGCGACGCCGTGTTCCGTGCGGCACGCCTGTTCTGGGACAACCGCGATGCCTGGAACAAGCTGGTTACGCAGGCCATGAGCCAGGACTTTAGCTGGACGCGCTCGGCCGACAAGTATCTGGACCTGTACTTCTTTATGCACCCGGAGATTGAGAGGCCGACGGCTGTTGTCGACGAGCCTGAGGCTGCAGCTGAGCCGGTGACCGTTGAGGAGCCCAAGGCCGAGGAGAAGCCGGTTGAGGCTGAGCCCGCAAAGGCCGAGCCTGAGGTGAAGGTCAAGGCTACTCCCGAGCCCGAGCCCGAGCCTGAGGTGAAGCCTGCTGCGAAGTCTGCGACAAAGAAGACCACGACTCGCAAGACGACAGCTAAAAAGGCTACTGCGACCAAGGCGGCGGCAACCAAAACCACCTCTACCAAGACGACGACCACGCGCAAGCGCACCACCGCCGCAGCCAAGAAGGCCGCCGAGGCCGAGGCTGTTCCCGAGGTAAAGGCCGAGGTCGCCGAGGCCAAGCCGGTCGCCAAGGCTCCGGCCAAGACTGCAGCAAAGAAGACGACCGCGACCGCCAAGAAGGCAACGGCAGCCAAGAAGACCACGGCAACGAAGTCGACGACCACGAAGGCCGCCACGACCAAGGCTGCCGCAAAGCCGGCCGCCAAGGTCGAGGAGACGCCTGCCGAGTCCAAGGCGGAGGCAACCGTCGAGGCCAAACCCGCCGCCAAGACCACCACGCGAAAGCGCACGACGACGGCCAAGAAGACCACGGCAAAGACCACGACTCCCAAGGCAGAGACTAAGCCCGCTGCTGCCAAAGAGGAGCCCAAGGCCGAGGTAAAGGCCGCCCCGAAGGCAGAGGCCAAGCCCGAGCCCGCCAAGGAGACCCCGGTCTCCCCCGCCGCTCCGGCAGAGGAAAAGGCTCCGACCAAGAAGACCTCCGTCCGCAAGGCAACGGCCACCCGCAAGCGCCGCTAGCACACAGACGATCCAAAACCTAATCAAACCCTAAGCAAGGGGCGCTCCAACCGGGCGCCCCTTCTCTGTAGGTAGTGGTAAAACGATTTTCTAGGACAACCGTTCGCCGATGGTAAACGGATGTTGTTTATACAGCCTGTGTACAACAGATATACTTACAATCTGTGCGTAAACCCCATGGCCCGCAGGCCGTGATTCTATTGAACTGGACCGTATTATGAGATTGATTCACAACAGCCGTCTGCCGCAGTTTCGTACTCCGTTTGGCGCTGTGACCACTGGAACTTCCGTTTCGCTATCGGTGATTTTGGAGGATGCCGACCCCAACCAGGCAACGCTTACCCTGCGTACCTGGGTCGATGAAATCGGTGAGTCTCTGTATCCCATGACGCACGAGGGCGACGGCATATTTACCGTAGAGCTTGAGTGCACTGAGCCCTGTCTTATCTGGTACAGCTTTATCTGCAATATCGAGGGCCAGCCCGAGGTTCGCCTGGGCGCGCCGCAGGGCCGCACCGGCGGCGAGGGCGTAACCTACGACTACGCCGAGGTTCCGTCCTTCCAGATCACCGTTTACAAGCACCGCGAAGTGCGTCCCGAGTGGTACGAGCGCGGCATGGTCTACCAGATCTTCCCCGATCGCTATGCCCGCGACGAAAACTGGCGCGAACGCACGCTTGCCGAAGTTGAAAAACCGCGCAAAGGAATCCAGCGCCGCATGGTCGAGGACTGGAACGAACCGCCCGAGTACGAGCGTGCCGAAGACGGCTCCATCAAGACCTGGGATTTTTACGGCGGCTCGCTCAAGGGTATCCAGAATGACCTGCCCCGCATTGCCGAGCTGGGCTTTACGGCCATCTACCTCAACCCGATCTTTGAGGCCGCGAGCAACCACCGCTACGACACGGCCGACTATACCAAGATCGACCCGATTCTGGGCACCGAGCAGGACTTTACGGAGCTGTGCAAGGCGGCCGAGAAGCTCGGCATTTCTATCATCCTGGACGGCGTCTTCAACCACACGGGCGACGATTCGATCTATTTCAACCGCTACGGCAACTATCCCGGCGTGGGCGCCTGGCAGAGCGAGGATTCACCGTGGCGCGATGCGTTTTACTTCCATGAGGACGGCTCGTATGACTGCTGGTGGGGCGTGGGCAACATGCCCGCCATCAATGAGAGCTCCAAACTGGTGCGCGAGCGGCTCCTGGGCAAGGACGGCGTGATCCGAAAATGGCTGCGCGCCGGCGCCCATGGCTGGCGTCTGGACGTGGCCGATGAGCTTTCCGATGACTTCCTGGCCGAGATCAAAAAGGCCGTGCTCGCCGAGAAACTCGATGCGCTGCTGCTCGGCGAAGTCTGGGAGGACGCCTCCAACAAGATCAGCTATGGCCACCTGCGCCGCTATCTGCAGGGCTCTGAGCTCGACTCTGCCATGGACTACCCCTTCCGCGACATGGTCATCGGCTTTTTGATGGGCTACAAGAATGCCTATCAAGCTGCTGAGGACATCGAGACCCTGCGCGAGAACTACCCGCGCGAGGCACTGGCCTGCGCGCTCAATCTGCTTTCGAGCCACGACCGCCCGCGCATTATCTCGGTGCTCGGCGGTGGCCCCGACGAGTCGCAGCTGCCCGAGAGCGAGCGCAGCAAATGGCGCCTGGACGAGAACTCGATGGGCCTGGCCAAGAGCCGTTTTTGGTTGGCAACGCTCATGCAGATGACCTTCCCGGGCGTTCCCTCAATCTATTACGGTGACGAGTACGGCTTGGAGGGTCTCACCGATCCGGGCAATCGTCGCACCATGCCGACCAAGGAAGACCTGCACGACTTCGATACGTTCGCGATCGTCAAGAACGCATCTTCTGTGCGCCGTGCGCTGCCATTTATGATCGATGGCGAGATCAAGGCCTTTGCACTCAATGATGAGGTGTTGGCCTACAACCGTACGGGCAAGGACGGCGAGTCGGCAACCGTCATCATCAACCGCAGCCTGCGCAACTCGCATCGTGTGACCATTCCGGCACTCGGCGAATGCGCGAGCGATGTGATTAGCGGTCACGAGTGCGAGATCCACAACGGCACGGTCACGCTCGATCTGTATCCGCTGGGTTCGTCGATCATCTATCACCACGCCGAGCAGCGCCTGCAGGAGCCGCTCGATCACGGTGCGGGTGTTGTGTGCCATATCACATCGGTGCCGACCGATGACGGCAAGCCCGGTACGATCGGCGCGCCCACGCGTCGCTTTATCGACCATCTGGCCGCCATGGGCATGCGCTACTGGCAGGTTTTGCCCGTCAATCCCACGGACTTCTTCCGCTCCCCCTACGCCGGTCCTTCGGCCTTTGCAGGCAATATCGACCTGCTACCCGAGAGCCACGAGGAGCTGGCCGCCGACTTTGAGACCTGGAAGGCCCGCGGCGGGGAGGATGCCGATCCGCTGTACACCGCGTTTAAACATCGCAACGCCGATTGGCTCGAGAAGTACTGCGTCTACATGGCCGTTAAGAAGTACTTTGAGGGCGAATCGCGTCACGATTGGCCGGCAGATGTCGCGCGCTACAACGAGCACCTGATCGATGACAAGCGTTTCCACGACGAGGCTGAACTGCAGGCGTACATGCAGTATCGCTTTGACCTGGCCTGGTGCGAGCTCATGAACTATGCGCACAAGAAGGGCATCGAGGTCATCGGCGATATCCCGATGTACGTTTCGGACGATTCGGCAGATGCGTGGAGCGAGCCCGAGAACTTCTGGCTGTCCGATACCGGCAAGGCGATTGAGATTTCTGGCGCGCCGCCCGACAATTTTGCGCCCGAGGGCCAGGTGTGGGGCAATCCCACCTTCCGCTGGGACCACATGAAGCAGAACGGCTATAGCTGGTGGATGGATCGCCTGCGCCGCGCATTCTCGCTCTACGACCGCGTGCGTCTGGATCACTTCTTGGGATTCCACAGCTACTTTAGTATCCCCGCGGGCAAGGCTTGCGCCGACGGTCGCTGGCTGGCGGGCCCGGGCAAGGACCTGTTCCAGACCGCCTATGACGAGCTGGGTCCGCTCAACTTTATCG
>ENA-ORTP01003618-ORTP01003618.1-human-gut-metagenome-genome-assembly--contig:-NODE-3618-length-10241-cov-2.744944_pt1 | contig 10241 bp, 7 predicted proteins | sample MGYA00241913_ERZ509190 | MGnify/ENA primary metagenome ERZ509190 (study PRJEB26280, sample SAMEA2338839) | human gut metagenome | biome: human gut; feature: human-associated habitat; material: faeces...
GAATATGGCTACCTTTTTGCCTGTCAGGTCTTTGGCCTTCAGTGCGTCGAGGAACGAATACCAGTCGTCCTGCAACTCGCCGCAGCCCCACGTCGAGGAGCCCACGACCAGCAGGTCGTATTTGTCGGCTTCGTCGGCGGATGCGTCCGCCACGTTGTGTACGTCGGCGGATGCCACGCCCAGTTGTTTTGCGATGTCTTCGGCAACAGCCTCGGTCGTCCCGGTCGTGCTGCCATAAAAAATTCCGGTCATAATTTTCGCTGTTTTTTGGTTTTGTGCAAAGTAACGTGATTTTTTGCGGCGGGGCAATACCGATTTTTCGGGGTTTTCGCCCCGCCGCATACCGTCAAGAGGTGATACTCCACCCCGCCGTCCGCTCCTGTATGGCCCACAGCCGGGCATAGAGCCCTCCGTGTGCGACCAGTTGGTCGTGCGTCCCCTGCTCGGCGATCCGCCCCTGATCCAGGACGACGATGTTGTCGGCATTGCGGATCGTTTTCAGCCGGTGGGCGATCACGATCACCGTGCGCCCTGCGATCAGGGTATTGATGGCACGCTGTACCTCGACCTCGTTTTCGGGGTCGAGCGATGCGGTAGCCTCGTCCAGCAGGATGGTCTGTGCGTCCTTGAGGATCGCACGGGCGATAGACAACCGCTGCTTCTCCCCGCCCGAAAGCGTACAGCCGCCTTCTCCCACCATCGTGTCGTACCCTTTGGGCAGCCGCATGATGAAGTCGTGGCTGCATGCCTTCTTTGCCGCGGCGACGATCTGCTCGTCCGTGGCGTCGGCCTTGCCGAAGCGGATGTTGTTGCGGATCGTATCCTGGAACAGGTATACATCCTGGAATACCATCGAAATGTGGCGCATCAGCGATTCGGGTTCGATCTCGTCCATCCGTACGCCGTTGAACAGCACGTGTCCCCGTTGCGGGTCGTAGAACCGTGCGCAGAGTTTCATCAGCGTGCTTTTTCCGCTTCCCGACGGGCCTACGAGCGCCGTCAGCGAACCTTGCGGCAGCGTGAGCGATACGTCGTGCAGCACCTCCTTGTCGCGGTAGGCGAACGATACCCCTTCCAGCGTGATGTCGCCGTTTTTTGGGGCTTTGCGGTTGCCCGTCATTTCCGGTTCCTCCATCAGGCTGAGTATGCGCCCTCCCGCGATGGAAAAATAGCGGAACTCCGCGAAATTCGTCAGTGCCGAAGTCAGCGGGTCGAAGACGCGCGAGCCGACGATCAGAAACATCACGAACATCAGCAGCGATAGCGTGCCGTCCAGCAGCAGGTATGTCCCGCACAGCACCATCAGCGTCAGCCCCGCCCGTACGACGGTGATCGACAGCAGGACGAAAGGCCCCAGCAGTGCCTCCTGCCGGATGCTGGCGCGGCGCAGCTGCGCGAAAGCCTCGCGCAGGCGGACGAACCGGCCCCCTACCATGTTGTAGGCCTTCATCACCCGGATGCCTTGCAGGTACTCCTCCAGCCGGTTCCCGGCTTCGATTTTCGCGGCGATCTGGTGGCTGCTCAGTTTCTGCTGGATTCTGGTGCTCGCCAACAGGATGCCGATTGCCAGCGGCAGCGCCACGAACATCGCCGTAGCCATGCGCCAGTCGATCCACAGCAGCGTGAGGAATGCCAGCACGGGCATCACCATCGCCCCCATCAACTGCGGCAGATGGTGTGAGATGCCCGTCTCGGCCATCGTGAAATCGGTGATGAGCATCGATGACAGGTCGCCCGGGTCGCGGCGCGACAGGAATCCGAGCGAGAGCTTGCGCAGGTGCTCGGCCAGGGAGATGCGCCCTTCGGCGCTCATTTCGTAGGCACCCCGGAAATTGGCGCGGTAAGCCGTGCGTTCGGCCAGTGCCATGGCCGCCATGTAGACGGCCAGTATCCCGAAGATCGTCCACAGCCGTGCGGTGTCGAGCGGCGTGCCGCTGCCGTCGCAGGCCCGGAAAATGACATTCACCGCCTCGATCGAGAGGCAGAACGGCACGATGTTGACCAGGTTGGCGAGCATCGTGAAGCCGACCGGTTTGCGGAGACGCTCCGTATGGCCGACCGTAATATTCTTGATTGCATTCATCGCCTTCCTCCGTTTTGGTCGTTTCGGGCCTGTTTGCGTGCTACGATGCACAACTCCTCCTTTTCCCGCCGGTATACGGCGATATCCGCGAATCCGGCTGCTGCGAGCAGCGTTTCCAGCCGTTCGGCCGGATATACCCTCATCCCGTCGATGCGGCTCGTCCACATTTCGTTCGCCGGGTCGCTCATCTCGCTGCACAGCAGGAACCTGCCGCCGGTCTTGAGCACACGCGCCACCTCGGCAAACGCTTCGGGAAGGTCGTCCCAGAAATAAACCGTCTCGAAAGCCGTGACCGCACCGAACGTCCCGTCGCCGTACGGCAGCTTCCCGACGTCGCCCCTCTCTACGAAGCAGCGCGTTCCCAGCAGCCTGCGGTTCTTCCTGCGGGCGAATGCCACGCTTTCCTGCGACAGGTCGATGCCGTACGCCTTGCCGGCGGGGCATCGTTTGAGAATCTGCGCGAGGTTGGCACCGCCGCCGCATCCGATGTCCAGTACGCTCCACTCGGCCTGCCACTCCATGCAGCCCATGCCCCATCGCGCCAGCGATGCGTGCCCCCGGTTCATGCCCCGCAGAACCAGTCGTCCGAAGAACCCTTCGGGCTTGCGGGTATTTTGCAGGATTTTGTTGATGAAACTCTTCTTTGCCATGATTCTATGCTCTTTTTTCTTTGGTGTCTAACTGCCAGCGGAACGCGTCGGTATAGGCGTCCCACATCTTTTTGTATACCCCGTCGGTCTTGCTCAGCACTTCGTGCCGCCCCGATTGTACCAGCTGCCCCTGCCTGAGGACGAGTATCTGCTGTGCCGCGACGATCGACGAAAGCCTGTGGGCGATGATGATGACCGTCTTGTCCCTGATCAGGTGTTGCAGCGCCTGCTGCATCTTCCACTCGTTTTCGGGGTCGGCGAATGCCGTCGCCTCGTCCAGTACCAGAACCGGGGCGTTTTTCAGGATCGCACGCGCCACGCATACCCGCTGGGCCTCGCCGCCCGAAAGGTAGACGCCCCTGTCGCCGATCCGGGTCGCATAGCCGTCCGGCAGGCGTTCGATGAATTCGTGGCACTGCGCCGCCTTCGCCGCCGCAACGACCTCTTCGTGCGTGGCATCCGGGCGCCCCGTACGTATGTTTTCGTAGAGTGTGTCGTAGAAGAGGAACGTCTCCTGGAATACGAACGACACGATGTCCATCAGCCGTTCCGTAGCGATCTCCCGGATGTCGATGCCGCCGATCCGTATCTCGCCCTGCCCGACGTCCCAAAAGCGCGGGATCAGGTTCGCCACGGTCGATTTTCCCGAACCCGAGGGCCCGACCAGCGCCGTGATCTCTCCCTGCCGTGCCGTGAACGAAATGTCGCGCAGGGCCTCCGTGCGGGTCGCTTCGACTTCGTTCGAGTACGAAAAACCCACATGGCGGAACTCTATGTCGTAGGTCGTGGGAACCCGGGGCTCGGCCGGCTCGGGAACGGGGCGGCGGTCGAAAATACGGTCGATGCGCACTACGCCCTCGTTGATTTCGCGCGTGCCTCCGCCCAGGTACATCAGTTTGTAGACGGGCGATGCTACGCCCGGCCCCATGACGATGAAGAACAGCCAGACGGCCGCCAGCGCGATGTCGCCCGGCGATCCGCCCACCAGCAGGATGCCGATCGGGAAGAAGAAGGTTACCAGTGAGTTGAGCAGCACGGTGAATGCTACCATTCCCGGTTGGTAGGTGTCGCAGACCTTCAGCGCATAGGTCTTGTAGGCTTCGATCTCTGCGTTGAATTGCCGGAACGACCGTACGCTCTGCCCGAATATCTTTACCCCGGGCATACCGCGCACGTACTGCACCGCCGATGCCGACATCCGCTCCTGCGCATCGAAGTAGATCCGGGTGAACTCCTGGGCCTTTTTACCCATGAAGTTGGAGAATTGCAGGATGACGCTCACGGCGATCACGGCGAGGCCGACCGCCGCCAGCCATCCGTCGAGCGAGAAGAAGATGGCGAACATCAGCACGACCGTCGCCACGACGTTTACCATGTCGGGGATCGTGTGGGCGATGAAATTTTCGATCTTCTCGATGTTTTGTTCCATCGTCTTCTTGATGGCGCCTGTCGAGGTGCCGTTCAGGTAGCCCAGCGGCAGGCGGCCGATATGCTCCGAGAGCCTGACCCGCAGCCCGTAGAGGATGCGGAATGCCGCCACGTGCGATGCCATCAGTGCGGCGTAGAGCAGTATGAGCCCGCCGACGAGCCCCAGGAACGCGATCCATCCCCACTTTACCAGCAGCCCGGCGTCGATGCCGCCCGTATCCCCGGCATTTTCCAGCAGTTCGGTCAGTATCCGGTATACGGCCCAGTAGGGCACGAGCATACAGGCTGCGCTTGCGGCCGACAACACGCCGGCCAGTATCAGCAGCCCCTTGCGCTGTCCGGCGATCTCGAAGAGCCGGGCCAGCCCCTGTTTTGTCTTTTGTTTTTCCATGGTCACAGTTTTTTTATTCCGTCGCGGAGATCCTGTATGCGAGCAGCGAACTGAATTTGCGGGCCAGGTGCGGGAACGCCCTGAAAAAGATGCCCGTCAGACCCCAGCGGCGCCGTGCGAATTCCATATAAGAGCGTTGCTCGATCAGTTGCAGGCGGGGCTCCCACCGCTCCACCTTATGACCGTCGGCCAGGCCGCTGCGTATCTGGGCCGCATTCCTGCGCAGCGAGTCGGGCTTCAGCCCCGTGTTGACCATCATCGGGCCGCAGACATCGAAGCAGACCTCCCCCGCCGGGAAGCGCCTTACGATATTGCGCAGCACCGTGCGCACCTGCTCTTCGTGGAAGTACATCAGCACCCCTTCGAATACGAATATGAAATGTCCGTCGGGGTGCCGTGTGCGCAGGCCTTCGAGCCACTCCGTGTCGAGCAGCGAACCTGCGAGGTAGTTGTCGCCGGCCGGTGCCGGGAGCAGCTTTTCGCGGATGGCCATCACCTCGGGCAGATCCAACTCGTAGAATACGGCATTGCGCCGTTCGGCGATCCGCTGGAACCGGGTGTCGAGCCCGCACCCGACGTTCACGACCACCGGCCGTGCGTTCAGGCGGATGAACGACTCTACGCGTTGGTCGTAATAGCGGCTGCGCACCACGCAGCCCAATGCGCTCATCCAAGCCTTGTCGAACTTGCCGTAGTCGTACGCGATCCGGGCCACCAGCCGTTCGGCTTCGGGGTCGTGCAGCACGGCGTCCCTGCGCCGGCTCTCCTTGGCCCGCATGTAGAGCGGAATCAGCAGTGTTTCCGCCACTACGCTCTGGAATTCGATTTTCTCTTTCATCTTATCTGTTTTTGTGTTTCGGTAGTCCGCTCAATAATGAACGATATTCAATTTTGTTCAAAAAAAAGGAAGGAGCTCAAATTTTCATGAGCTCCTTCCATCCCGTGGTTTCGAATCGTATGTATTCCGCAATCACCTGCTTCATCTCCCGCGGCTTTACCCGGTGCATGATGATCTCCTCGAACAGCGTGAACATCCACACCGTGTGCAGGTGGATTGAAAAATCCGAGACGGCGATGTTCAGCGCCGGGTGCCGGCGTTTCATCCCCGCCAGCCACTCCTTCACCGCCGCTGTCGTGCGGTCGGTATACCGTTCGCGGAAATCCTCCAGCGACGAGCCCTGCGCCCTGAAAAGCAGTATTTCCAGTTTCCTGCGGTGCGAGTTTATCAGCGTGACGTATTCGTCGGTGACTTTCCGCAGGTACGGTTCCGCATACATCTCCAGCACGTCCGTTCCCCCGCTGTCGTGGTGGCTGTGCGCCATCTGCTCGAAAGCGAGGGTTACGGGCTGCACTACCGTGCGGAATATTTCGTCTTTGCTGCTGAAGTAGTTGTAGATGTTGGCCAGCCCCACCCCGGCATCCCGTGCGATCTCGCGCATTGAGGTCTTCAGGAATCCTTTGCGCAGGAACAGTTTCCCGGCGGACTCCAACAGGCTGTTGCGTATCTCCTCTTTGGGCGTTTGCATGCGGCATCGGTTTCTTTTGTTACAAAAGTAACCCTCTTTCCCGGTGCGGGCAATACCGAATAGTTATGATTTTCACCCGCCGCCCTACCTTGTTGGACGGAGCCCGGGGTGCCCCCGCATGAAAAAAGCCGCCCGGAAAGGGCGGCTTGTGTCCGGATTTGCGATCCGGGTCAGCTGCAGATGTAGATGCAGCCGTAGATCGCTCCTGCGGCGAGTGCGCCCAGCACGGGCCCCGCCACGGGCACCCAGCTGTAACCCCACCCGCTCGTGCCCTTCCCCCTGATGGGCAGGATGCTGTGGGCCACACGCGGAGGCAGGTCGCGCGCCGGGTTGATGGCATAGCCCGTCGTGCCGCCCAGCGACATGCCGATGGCCATGATGAGCATCGTCACGGGCAGGCTTCCGAGGCTTCCCATCCCGATTTCGGGGGTGTTCTGTTCGTTGCCGATGGCCAGGATTACGAACACCAGCAGGAACGTGCCGAGGAATTCGCAGAAGAGGTTGCGCGGCTTGTCCATGATCGCAGGCATGGTGCAGAATACGCCGAGCTTGGTCGCCGGGTCGTCCGTGGCGTCGAAGTGGTCTTTGTAATAGACATAGACCAGTACGGCCCCGCAGAAACCGCCCAGCAACTGTGCTGCGATGTACCCGGGCACGAACGCCCACGGGAACGACCCCGCCACGGCCAGCCCGATCGAGACCGCGGGGTTGAGGTGCGCCCCTGAATAGGGGCCCGCGATCAGCACGCCGCACATCACGGCCAGGCCCCACGCGATCGTGATTACGGCCCATCCGCCGTTAAAACCTTTCGATTGTTTCAGTACCGTCGATGCGACGACCCCGTCGCCCAGCAGTACGAGCACCAGTGTCCCGATGAATTCGAACAGGCACTTGGTAAACAGTGTGATTTCCATAATCCCGGTATTTTAGTCTTTGCTGTTGCGCAGTACCCTGCGTACGGCGTCTTCCCACCCTGCGACGGCCTTCCCGATCTGCGAGCGGTCGGCCGTGGGTTCGAATACGTGCTCCGCCTGCCATTGCTGCCGGATTTCGTCGATGCTCCCCCAGTAGCCTACGGCCAGCCCGGCCAGGTAAGCCGCACCCAGCGCCGTGGTTTCCGTCACGCCCGGGCGTATGACGCGCGTGTCCAGCAGGTCGGACTGAAACTGCATCAGCAGGTTGTTGCGCGCCGCGCCGCCGTCGACCTTCAGCTCCCGGAGCGTGATGCCCGAGTCGCGCTGCATGGCGCCCACGATGTCCAGCGTCTGGTAGGCGATCCCCTCCAGCGCCGCGCGGGCGATATGCGCGGCCGTCGTGCCGCGGCTGATGCCGCTGATGGCTCCCCGGGCATACTGATCCCAGTACGGGGCTGCCAGCCCCGTGAGCGCCGGCACGAAATAGACGCCGTTGGTGTCGGGTACCGAAGCGGCCAGGGCTTCGACCTCCGACGACGAGCGGATGATCCCCAGCCCGTCGCGCAGCCACTGCACGACCGACCCGCCGACGAAGATGCTCCCTTCGAGCGCGTAGTCGACCTTGTCGCCGATCTTCCATGCGATGGTCGTCAGCAGGTTGTTCGACGATGTGATGGGCTTTTCCCCGCTGTTCATCAGCAGGAAGCACCCCGTGCCGTAGGTGTTCTTCACCGACCCGGGCTCGACGCACATCTGCCCGAACAGCGCTGCCTGCTGGTCGCCCGCGATGCCCGCGATGGGTACCTTGTGGGCGAAGATCGTGGTCTTCGTCGCGCCGTACACCTCGCTCGACGACTTCACCTGGGGCATCATCGAAGCGGGGATGCCGAACAGCCTCAGCAGCTCCTCGTCCCATTGCAGCGTATGGATGTTGAAGAGCATCGTGCGCGAGGCGTTGCTCACGTCCGTCACGTGCACCTCGCCGCGCGTGAGGCGCCAGATGAGCCACGAGTCGACCGTGCCGAACATCAGTTTGCCCTTCTCGGCACGCTCCCTCGCCCCGGCCACGTTGTCCAGGATCCATTTGATCTTCGTGGCGCTGAAATAGGCATCGACGATCAACCCCGTCCTTTCCCGGATGAATTCGGTCTGCCCCTCGGCCTTCAGCCGGTCACAGTACTCCGAGGTGCGGCGATCCTGCCAGACAATGGCGTTGTAGACCGGCTCTTCGGTCTCCGAATCCCACACGATCGTGGTCTCCCGCTGGTTGGTGATGCCGATGCCCGCGATGTTCAGGCCGTTGATGTCGATGGCCGCGATCGCCTCGGCGATCACCGAAGCCTGCGACGACCATATCTCGTGCGGGTTGTGTTCCACCCATCCCGGCTTGGGGAATATCTGCGTGAATTCCCGCTGTGCCATCGAGCATATCTGCCCTTTCCGGTCGAATACGATCGCACGGGAACTGCTCGTCCCCTGATCCAATGACAAAATGTACTGTTCCATATATTCGAGTTGTTATAGATGCGTCGTTGCCGCTTTTGTCCGCATTCCGTTCCCGTGCCTGGGACTACCCTGCGGCGGCCTTTACAAATCTATAAAAAATATCTGGGATTCGAAACGAAAGCGATAAGTTTTTTTTCGAAACCTTCCGTGGGGCGTTCCTTATCCTCCTCTCCAATCCGCCTTCTTCTGTCGCCTTTTCCCGTACGCTTTCTCGTGTCGCCTTGCCGCCCTCTCCCGTCCGCCGTGTACCTATATACATATATAATCCCCGCAAAACCCGGTGGCTTTGCGGGGAATTCCCCGGCGTTGCGGGAGGGCTCCCGGCCGGGGCGCTTGCTGGGCTATCCCTTCCGCAGCAGATGCTTCGACAGAAATTTGCGCACCGGTTCGTCGTACAGCCTCAGGCACAGCCATGCCAGGATTACCGAACCGAAGAAAAGTGCCAGGGCACCTGGCAGCGACTCCCGGAACGTGAGGTCGCCGTTTTTGACCCAGGCGTAGTAGAGGTATATGAAGGGATAGTGCACCATGTAGAGGGGATAGGATATGTCCCCCAGGAATTTGCACACCCGGGCGGTGACTTTGTCGGTGGTCTTGCCCGACGCCCCGAGAAAAACCAGCAGGGGGAAGGCGACGACGGCGCAGAACGTATCGTACAGTCCGTTCATCCACAAATTCTCACTGCCGCCGATGCGCGGAACCGACAGCAGGGCGACGACGCACAGGCCGCATATCCAGAAGGCGCCCCGGATATGCACGGGGTTGAATACGCGCGAGAGCAGCAGGCCGGCCGAGAACGCGAACATCAGGCGCAACGAACCGCCGATCATATTTTCTTCGGTCATGGCGAACCCGACGCAGATGTCGCCCAGCGGCCCCCAGACGGCGAATGCCGCCAGCCCGCACCCGGCCAGGAAAACCACGACGGAAAGTGCCCCGGTCGAAAGTTTGCGGATGAAGAAGGCGTACAGGATATTTCCGGCGTACTCGAAAAACAGCGACCAGCTCGGGCCGTTGAGCGGGTACATCTCGCCCAGCCCCCGGATTTCCGTGCCGGGGCTTGCCGGAATCAGGCAGGCGTTCATTAGCGTCGCCGCCAGCAGCATCGGCACCGAGACTTTGGTCACGTCCCAGACGGAGCAGCCCTGGAAATAGAACATGACGGCACCGATCAGGGCACCGATCACAACCATGGGATGCAGGCGGATGAGCCTGCGCTTGAGGAACTCCGTGACCGTCATCTTTTTCCAGCGGTCGTCATAGGCGTATCCGATTACGAATCCCGAGAGTATGAAGAAGAAATCGACGGCCAGATAGCCGTGGTTGATCCTCTGATCCAGGTGGCTGGTCGCAAAGGCTTCGAAAATATGGAACCACACGACGGTCAGCGCCGCAATTCCGCGCAATCCGTCGAGTATGTCGTAATGCGGCTTCGTGTCCGCAAATGCCGCCGCCGAAATCGTTGACATCGGTTTGTGTTTAGTAGTTCGCGCCTGCCGAAACTCCCGGCAGACCGGGCAAAGATAATCAAATAATCGCTTCGGGCATAATCCACTGTCCCTGTCGCCGCCCTTGCCGCCCTTGCCGCCCTTGCCGCCTCTGTTGCCCTTGCCGCCCTTGCCGCCTCTGCCGCCTCTGTTGTACTTGCCGCCGCCAACGGACGGGTGGCAGCGAGGTTTTGCGGCATGTGGTTTCAGCCCCCGGCGGCACTCCCGCCCGTTGTCCCGGCAATAAAATCGACTT
>ENA-ORTP01003625-ORTP01003625.1-human-gut-metagenome-genome-assembly--contig:-NODE-3625-length-10223-cov-3.740657_pt1 | contig 10223 bp, 7 predicted proteins | sample MGYA00241913_ERZ509190 | MGnify/ENA primary metagenome ERZ509190 (study PRJEB26280, sample SAMEA2338839) | human gut metagenome | biome: human gut; feature: human-associated habitat; material: faeces...
CTCTGTCGGAGCGGTTGGCCGTTGGGTAATTACCCTCGCAGGTAGGCGATGGCGATCTGCGTGCGGTTGCGTAGGCCCATTTTGGCAAGGATCGAGCTGATGTGGTTGCGTACGGTGCCTTCGCCCATATAGGCGGTGGCGGCAATCTCCTTGTTATCGAGGCCGCGGGCGATGAGCTCGGCGACTTCGAACTCGCGGTCGGTCAGACCGGCAAAGGCGGCGGGCCGGCGGGCCGGCCTCGACGCCCGTGCCGTCAAAATCGATGTCCTCGATCGCCTTGCCCTCGAGCACGCGTTTGCCGTCCATGACCTGCGCCAACGCCGGCGGAATGGCAGCGACATCGGTCTTGATCAGGTAGCCGCGGGCGCCCAGCTTGAGCGCCGACACAATGTACTCGTCATCCGAGAACGTCGTCAGAAACACCACGCGCGCCGCAGGGTCGTGCTCAAGGATCTCGCGCGCGGCCGAAAGGCCGTCGCGTCCCGGCATCTGGATGTCGAGCAGCGCAATATCGGGTGCGTGCTCGGCGTAGAGCGCCACCGCATCGTTGCCGTTGGCACCGGTGCCCACCACTTCGATCTGCGGCTGGGCGCCCAAGATAATCTTGAGCGAATCGACCACCAAGCGGTCGTCGTCGACAACGATGAGCCTCATCGGCCCTCATCTCCTTGCTGTTTGGGAACGGTGGCAAACACACGCCAGCCGCCGGCGCCGGCACGCGGGCCGGCGGTGAAGGTGCCGCCAAGCGCCTCGATGCGCTCGCGCATGGAGGCGAGCCCCATGCCCTCCGCGGTGCCGCGGCCGCTTGCTTGGACCTCACCCACGCCATCGTCGGTAACAATGAGCTGGTAAAACGACGGATGCTCCATGCACCGTACGGTGACGGTCTGGGCGCAAGCGTGGCGTATGGTATTGGAGAGCGCTTCGCGCAGGACCGCTGCAAAGCAGTTGGCGACGTTTGCGGGCGCATGTTCGGCCATAACTTCAAGCTCAATCTGCGGGCCGCCGTCCGAGCGTGTGCCTTCGACAATGCGTTCGAGCTGCACGGAAAGGTCGACGGCGTTGTCGTTGAGCGCGTGGACGCTGGCGCGCACAAGCTGGAGCGCCTCGTCAACCGTGCGTTTAACGTCGGCGAAATCGGCGGCGACGCCAGGCTCGTCGGCGTGGACCACGCGTAGGGCTTCGGCCTGCAGTGAGGCGCGCGTGAGCTGGTGCCCGACGTTATCGTGGATCTCGCGCGCGATGCGGGCGCGTTCGGCGAGCGTCGCGAGCTCGACTTCGTAGTCCTGGCGATCGGCAAGATCGCGGTTGCGCGCCTCGAGCGCGAGGGCTCGTTCCTGCAGCTCGTCGCGGGTGCGGCGCATGCGCCGCTGCTCGCGCTCCAACTGGGCGGTGCGTAGCGATAGCAAGGTGGCGGCAACCGAAAGGATGGCGGTCAGCAGGAGCGTTCGTGCGGTAAGCGCATCGGCGCGAAGGTCCGCGACGAGCGCAAAGGCAAAGACGGAGCCAATGCCCAACGCGACCCAGGCGTGCTCGCGGCGCACGCGTCGCGCGATGTCATAGAGGGCGAGAGGCGCAAACGGCACAAACGGCGGCACGAAGACAGCCGCGATGATGCAGGCGTAGCTCGCTGCCTCGCTTGCGCGTCGGGTGCGTTTCCCCTGTGCGACCTCGGCCAGCGAGGTGGCAATAATGCCAAGGCAAAACGCCACAACCAGACGAGCGTCCACGGCAAGACCCATGGCGGCCGCAATACAGCACGCCAGCACGATCGATTTGTCGAAAAGCCTGTTCATACGGGTATTGTACGCGAAGCTACGCGTGGTGGAGGGGCCGCCTAGCGCAACCGTGACATTCCTCCCGCACGGTGGGGCGGTCGCGTCAGCGGGCCACGCGACCGAGCCCCCGCACTCGTGACAAAGCTCACTGGTGCGCGCCGTCCGCTCCTGCGATGATGCAATCGTACCGGGCCGCAATCAACAGAAGGGCCGCCTCATGACAGACATCGTCCACGTCGAAAACCTCGTCAAGCGCTACGACGATCTTATCGCGCTCGACCACTTTAACCTGAGCATTGCCCCCGGCGAGATCTTTGGCCTGCTGGGCCCCAACGGCTCGGGCAAGACTACGTCCATCAACTGTATTCTGCAGCTGCTTGCCTACGACAAAGGCGCCATCGAGCTGTTCGGCGAACCCATGACGCCCGCCCGCTACGACCTCAAGCGCCGCATCGGCGTGGTGCCGCAGCAGGTGGCGGTGTTTGACGAGCTCACGGTGCGCGAGAACATCGACTATTTCTGCAGCTTTTACGTCAACGACCGCAAGCGCCGCCGCGCGCTCGTGGACGAGGCCATCGACTTTGTCGGGCTGGGCGACTTTACCAAGTTCCGCCCCGGTAAGCTCTCGGGCGGCCTAGCGCGACGCCTCAACATCGCCTGCGGTATCGCGCACAAGCCCGAGCTCATCTTCTTTGACGAGCCCACGGTGGCGGTCGACCCGCAGAGCCGCAACGCCATCCTGGAGGGCATCTGCCGCCTGCGCGACGAGGGCGCCACAGTGGTGTATACCAGCCATTACATGGAGGAAGTCGAGCAGATTTGCAGCCGCATCATGATCATGGACGGCGGGCGCGTGCTGGCGCAGGGCACCAACGACGAGCTCAAGCGCATGATTCAGATGGGCGAGCGCGTGACCGTCGAGGTCGGCGCCGTCGAGGCCGCCACGGTCGAGCGGCTGCGCGCCCTCGAGCATGTGCTTTCGGTTGAGCTGTCCGGCGGCGAGCTCGTCTGCACCTGCGAGGCGAGTCCGCACAATCTGGTCGACATCCTCGACACGCTGCGCACCGCCGACGTTGCGCTCGGCCGCGTGTGGAGCGAGCCGCCGACCCTCAACGACGTGTTCCTCGAGATCACCGGCCGCGAGCTGCGCGACTAGGGGGCGGCCATGTTCAACACTATCATCACCACGGTCAAGACGCTGCTGCGTCGGCCGAGCACATTGGTCTGGGGCGCGGTCTTTCCCATCGCGCTTTCCACGATGTTCATGTTTATGTTTGCGAATCTGAGCTCCGACGGCACGGTCGACCCGGTGCCGGTGGCCGTTGTCGCTGACGAAGCCTGGGACGCCTCGACCTTTAAGGATGTGGCGACGTCGCTTGCCAAGGAGGGCGACGACCAGCTGCTCGAGATCCACGAGTGCGACGATGCAGCCGACGCGAACCGTGCGCTTAAGGCCGGCGAGGTCGCGGGCATCTATACGGTCGACGACGCGGGCACGCCCAAGCTCACGCTGCTTTCGAGCTATGACAACTCGCGCGCCTCGTCGGTGCTCACCGACCGCAGCATTCTGGAGACGGTGGCAAGCTCGTATACGCAAAATGCCGAGCTCATGTCCCAGATTGCCCAGGACAACCCGGCGGCGCTCGCCGACCCGGAGGCGGTTGCGCGCGCCCTGTCGCTAGAGGGCGGCACCCGCCGCGTTAGCCTGACGCGCACCACGCCCGATGGCACGGTCATCTACTACTACGCGCTCTTTGGCCTGGTTGCGATGATGTCTGCCGAGTTTGCTGCCTTGAGCGTCGTCGATTTGCAGCCCAATCTGTCGGGCCTTGGCGCGCGCCGCTGCGTGGGCGGCCTTTCCAAGACGGCGTCGCTGGCCGGCATCTTTGTCGGCTCGTGGCTGGTCTCCTTCGCCTCGATGACGATCGCGATTGGCTATGTGCGCCTGGTCGTGGGCGTCGACTTTGGCGGGCGCGAGGGACTGTGTCTGGTGGGCGGCGCCGCTTCCGCGCTTGCCGCCACGGGCCTGGGGCTCTTTGTGGGCACGCTTCCCGTTAAGGGCGGCAAGGCGTCCAAGTCCGGCATCCTTACGGGCTTTGCTACCACGTGCGCCCTGTTCGCCGGCCTCTACGGCGAGCCGGCGATGGCGCTTGCCGACGACGTCGCCCGCGCCTGCCCTGCCGAGTGCTGGCTCAACCCCGTCAAGCTTATCTGCGACATGTTCAACCGCCTGTATTTCTTTGAGGACCTGGGCCCCTTTGCCGTTCGCGCCGGCGCACTGGTCCTTATGGCGCTGCTGTTCGTTGCCGCCGCCACGCTGATCTTTGGAAGGAGCCGCTATGAGCACCTTTAAGACCGCGCTTCGCATGGCGCTGGCGCACCCGTTCTACCTGCTCATCTATACGGTGTTCATCTCGCTCATGGGCGTATTCATCGCGGCATCGGTGAGCTGGAACTCGTCGCAGCTCACCGAGTACAAGCCCTACGATGCCAACGTGATTGTGGTCGACCGCGACGACAGCGACCTTTCGCGTGCGCTTACCAAGCATCTGGGTTCGCGCTTTGAGCTGGTCACGGGCGTCGGCGACGATGCGTACAATCTTGCGGACGCGCTCTCCAAGAGCAACAGTGCCAAGGGCAGCGCCGACTGCGTGTTCTTTATCCCGGAGGGGTTTGAGGGCGACCTCGTTGCGGCCGCTTGCGCGGGGGAGTCCCTGCCCAAACTCGACGTGACGTACGGCTCCGGCACCATGGCGGCGGCGCTTTCGTCTGCCGAGGCCTCGCGCTGGATCTCGCTCGCGGGCGCTGCGGCGGCGCTTGAGCCCGCTGCTTCTAACGGCGACGTTGCCAAGGCCGCTGAACATGCGGCCGCGAAGCGCGCCAAGGTCGAGATCGAGCAGGTCAAGGTCGACTCGACGGCTGCCGCCACGCTCGAGTCGTATTTCAACTTTGGCGCGTACGCGATTATCTCGTCGGTCATCGTATCGGTGGGGTTGGTGTTCTCGAGCATGAACGAGCCCGAGCGCGTGCGTCGTATGGATGCCGGCCCAATCTCCGAGCGCCAACGTTCGCTTGCCGTGTTTGCCGCCGCCGCCGTGCTCACCGTCTGCATCTGGTTTGTGTCGAGCATGATGGGCGTCGTGGGCTTTGCCGGCGCGGTCGCCGAGGTCGGCGTGGGCCGTGTGTGCCTGGCACTGGCGGCGACGTTTGCCCTGGCGTGCACGCCGCTGGCCGTTGGCTTTGCCCTTTCGAGCCTGGGTGCGCGCGAGGAGCTGCTCAATGGCGTGGGCAACCTGCTCGGCATGCTCATGACGTTTTTGGGCGGCGCTTGGATGCCGCTGTCGCTGATGGGCTCGGCCGTGCAGACGGTGGCGCACTTTGTGCCGACGTATTGGGTGAACGACGCGATTGGCAAGGCGCTCGCTTCGGATCTGACGTCCACCGTGTTGGGCGACATCGCCTGCGACCTGGGCGTCACCGTGCTCTTCGCCGCCGCCATCGCCGCCGCAGGCCTGGCCCTCTCACGCACCAAATCCCGCGCCTAGCCTGAAATAAAATCCAGGCCTCGCTCCAAAATAGTTCGCCATGGTTTACTATTACGCTCATAAAGTAGTACGAGGCTAACAATGGGGGATACCATGGCAACGCGGGAGGCCTACGTCCAGGTTAAGGATCTCAAAAAGCACTACGGCGATGGAGATGCACGCCTGACGGTGCTCGACGGCATCGACACGTCCATCAACCGCGGAGAGATCTGCGTCATGTTGGGGCCTTCGGGTTCGGGCAAGTCGACGTTTCTTAACCTGATCGGCGGCCTGGAGGATGCCGACGGCGGCTCCATCATGGTGGACGGCTGCGACCTCACGGTGCTCAAGCCTACCGACCTGGGCGAGTATCGCCGCCGTGAGCTGGGTTTTGTCTTCCAGTTCTACAACCTGGTGCCCGATCTCACCATCAAGGAGAACATCGAGGTCACGGCGCACCTGTCCAAAAACCCGCTCAATGTCGACGACCTGCTGCGTTCGCTGGGCCTCTACGAGCACCGCAACAAGTTCCCGCGCCAGGTCTCGGGCGGCCAGCAGCAGCGCTGTGCCATCGGCCGCGCGCTCGTCAAAAACCCGGGTCTGCTGCTGTGCGACGAGCCCACCGGCGCGCTCGACTACAAGACGTCCAAGGAAATCTTGCAGCTCATGGAGGATATCAACCGCACCTACGGCTGCACCATCATCATTGTCACCCACAATGCCGCCATCGCGCGCATGGCCAATCGCGTGCTGCGCCTGCGCGACGGGCGCATCGTCGAGGATGAGCTCAACGAGTCGCCCGTCGCGGCCGCCGAGCTCGATTGGTAGGCGGCGCCATGACACCTCTCGCAAAACGTCTCCCGCGCGAGCTGCGCCGCAATATTGGCAAGTACCTGGGCATCTTTTTGCTTATGTGCGGAAGCATCGCTCTCACCTCGGGCTTTTTGCTCGCGGCGCATTCCATCGGCTGCCTTATCGACGACATACGCGATGCGTACACGATCGAGGATGGCCGCGTGACCACCTCCTTCGAGGCCACCAAAGACCAGCTCAAGGCCGCCGAGGATGCTGCCGGCGACGTCGGCGGCGTCACGCTCTACAAGAATTTCTCTATCGATGCCATCATCAAAAAGGCGTCCGGCGACGACGGCACCAAGCGCACGCTGCGCACCTATGCGCACCGCGCTAAGGTGGACATTGCGTCCTACTGTGAGGGCAAGCAGCCCAAGACGGATGACGAGGTGGCCATCGACCGTGTCTTTGCCACCAATAACAACCTGTCCGTGGGCGATAAAGTCGAGCTCGAGGGCCGAACCTACACCATTTGCGGCATCATGACCCAGCCCGATAGCCAGGCGCTGTTCCTCAACAATTCGGACTTTACGGTGAACACCATCACGTACGGCGTAGCCGAGGTCACCGATGGCGGCTTTGCCGCGCTCGAGGATGCCGGCGGCGCGCCTGCCTACACCTACTCCTTCACCTTTGCCGATCGCGACCTTTCCGTTGCGGACCGCACCGATGCCGAGCAGGATATGGTAGAGGCGCTCACCGATGCCGATGCGCGCGTGGACGATCTGATCGATGCCGATTCCAATCAGGGCATTGGCTATGCGCGCGACGACGTAGACGGCGACTCCATGATGTGGATGACGTTGCTCGACATCATCATCGTGATCATGGCATTTGTCTTTGTGGTGCTCACTGACGCCACCATCGAGGAGGAGAGCGCCATCATCGGCACGCTACTCGCCAGCGGCTATCGTCGACGCGAGATCGTGCTGCACTACCTGGCGCTTCCCGTCATCGTGGGCGTGGTCGCGGCGCTTTTGGGCACTACGCTCGGCGTTGTGTTTTTTACCGAGCCCATGCGCAGCCTCTATTACGGTTCGTACAGCCTGCCGCCCTTCCAGGTGTACTGGAGCTGGGAGATCTTTGTGAAGTGCGCCGTGGTTCCCGCCGTCGCGCTCATCCTCATCACGCTGGTGGGCCTGCTTCGCAAGATGGGGAAGACCCCGCTGCAGTTCCTTCGTCACGAGGCGAGCGGCAAATCGGGCACCAAGCGCGGCCTGCAGCTGCCGGAGCGCATGGGTTTTGTTTCCCGCTTCCGCCTGCGTATCTTCCTGCGCAACCTAGGCAACTTCGCCACGCTCTTCGTGGGCATTGCATTTGCCTCGCTGCTGCTGCTCTTTGGCCTGGCGATTCTGCCCACGATGACGCACTACGCGGACAACCTCGAGACGAGCCTGGTCGCCGAGCACCAGTACACGCTCAAGGCTCCGCTGGAGCTCGAGGGCACTGCCGAGGAGCGTGGGCAGTGGTCAGCACTCGAGCGCTTGCAGTCGGTTGACGGCGCGCTGCTTTCTGCCGCTCAGGATGCCGATGACGAGCTTGACGACGCGGCCGATACAGCGCAGGCGGCAGCCGATGCTGCGACCGCATCTCCGTCTGCCGAGAGCCTGGCCGTAGCGCAGGATGCGCTTGCCAAGGTCCAGGACAAGAAGGATGTGCTCTACGCGCGCCTTGACGATCTTGCCGATGCCCTCGGCTGCAACCGCGATGAGGCTATCGACCTGATCGACAAAGCCTCCAAGATTGACACTGACAACGACGATATTCACCCGGTCAATACGACCGACAACGGCGCGGGCGCAATCGCGCAGGCCGAGAAATATGCCGTTTACCAGCTGCAATACGACCGCGGCGATGGTAATGGTCAGGAGACGATTTCCGTCTACGGCATCTCGCCCGATTCGCGCTATTGGAAAGACCTCAACGTCGGCGATGGACGCGTCGTCTTTGGCGGCGGTCTGCTCGACAAGTTTGGCTGGAGCGAGGGTCAGAAGGTCGCGCTCGGCGACAAGTACGAGGGTGAGCATTATTCCCTTGAGTACGCGGGCAAGGATTGTGCCTGGGGCTCCAAGTCGGACATGAATATCTATATGAGTATCGAAGACTTTAACGAGCTGTTCGACAACGACGCCGCCTACTTTAACGGCTATGTGAGCGACGAGAAGCTCGACCTCGATGCTCGTTACTTTGCCGGCGACACCACGCCCGACGACATGCGCGCCGTGGGCGATCAGTTCATCGGCATGATGAGCAAAATGATCGGCATGATGGTCGGGCTTGCGGTGTTTATCTTCCTGCTGTTTATGTACCTGCTGACCAAGGCTGTGATCGACCACAGCGCCCGTTCGATCAGCTACATGAAAGTCTTTGGCTATCGCGATAGCGAGATCTCGCATCTGTACATCCGGTCGATCACGCTGTGCGTGGCGGCGTCGCTCGTGCTAAGCCTGCCGGTCATTATTGGCTCGCTCACGGCCATCTTCCGCTCGATGCTGCTCGCCTACAACGGCAATATCGAGATCTACGTGCCCGCTTGGTCCATGGCTGCATGCGTCGGCATTGGCTTTGCGACCTACCTGGTCGTGGCGCTGCTACACACGCGTTCTATCAAACGTGTGGGCCTGGCCGAGGCACTCAAAGTCCAAGAGTAGTCGTTTAAGAACCTCCCCAACGACTAGGTTTCGCGCTTGACTTTGACCCTACTTTAACGGGTACCATCCTCTATGTCTGTAACGCCATATAGACCGAGGGGATAGATCTATGACCGCAACCGCACCCGCAGCACCCGCTAAGGTGTACTTCACCAACCTGCGCACGCATGCTCGCGAGAGCCAGCTCGACAAGCTCAAGCGCCTCATCCGTCACGCCGGAATTGAGCAGATCGACTTTGAGAACAAGTTCGTCGCCATCAAGATTCACTTTGGCGAGTTGGGCAACCTGAGCTTTTTGCGCCCCAACTACGCTCGCGCCGTCGCGGATGTCGTGAAGGAGCTGGGCGGCAAGCCCTTCCTCACCGACTGCAACACGCTCTATGTGGGTAGCCGCAAAAACGCGCTCGAGCACATCGACACCGCCTACCAGAACGGTTTTACTCCGTATGCCACGGGTTGCCAGATCATCATCGCCGACGGTCTCAAGGGCACCGACGAGGCGCTCGTCCCGGTCGAGGGCGGCGAGTACGTGCGCGAGGCCAAGATCGGTCAGGCACTCATGGATGCCGATATCGTGATCAGCCTCACCCACTTTAAGGGCCATGAACAGGCCGGTTTTGGCGGCGCCATGAAGAATCTTGGTATGGGTGGCGGTAGTCGTGCCGGCAAGATGGAGCAGCATGCCGCCGGCAAGCCGAACGTCGCGACCGAGCACTGCGTTGGCTGCCATGCCTGCGAAAAGATCTGCGCGCACAACGCTATCTCGTTCGACGACACCCGCGAGCGCGAGCTTGCCAGCGGCGCTACTCGCACGGTGCACGTGGCCACCATCGACCACGATCGCTGCGTGGGCTGCGGACGCTGCATTGCGGCATGCAACCAGGACTGCATCAAGCCCGGCTATGACGCCGCGGCCGACGTGCTCAACTGCAAGATCGCCGAGTACACTAAGGCCGTCGTCGACGGCCGTCCGAGCTTCCATATCTCGCTTGCCATGGATATCAGCCCCAACTGCGATTGCCATCCCGAAAACGACACGCCTATCGTTAACGATATCGGCATGTTCGCGAGCTTTGACCCGGTCGCCATCGACCAGGCCTGTGCCGATGCCGTCATGGCATCCGAGCCGCTGCCCAACACCGAGCTCACCGACAGCGCCGCCAAGATGGAGCATAACCACGAGCATCTGGAGGGCGAGCAGGCCAAGGACCCCTTCTGCATCACGCATCCCGACACCGACTGGCGCGCCTGTATCGCACACGCCGAGAAGATCGGCCTGGGCACGAGCAAGTACGAGCTCATCGAGGTCAAGTAGCACCTAGTTATTGGACAAATGAAGCGCTTTTCTGGCGCAAGTAGAGCAAAAGCCGCCCGCGAGCACAACGCTCGCGGGCGGCTTTCCGGAAGTATGCGGCAAA
>ENA-ORTP01003638-ORTP01003638.1-human-gut-metagenome-genome-assembly--contig:-NODE-3638-length-10189-cov-3.834813_pt1 | contig 10189 bp, 4 predicted proteins | sample MGYA00241913_ERZ509190 | MGnify/ENA primary metagenome ERZ509190 (study PRJEB26280, sample SAMEA2338839) | human gut metagenome | biome: human gut; feature: human-associated habitat; material: faeces...
GGTATGTATAACTCCCTATTCTCAAAATAAGTCCGAACTCCTTTATTTCTCGGATTTTGATAATGAAATACTGCCCCGAAAGTGGCGAAGAACCCGAAAACTTTTATTAAATAAGAAATCTCGTTCACATAGGCACGTTGGCCTTCCATATAGCTCACCCCAATCAAGTGCCCATCAAGGAAGAGAGCGATCTCTTCTATAACACATACCCTAAATCGTTCGTTATATGACGTAGACTATCAAAGGTTTCCACCGGGCTCGCAATCAAACAAACTTCTCCCTCTTCTGCAAGTTCAGAAACCCGATCAGCATCCAGATGGTACTGGCGACCAGGAGGAAGATGCGACTTTTGATGATGATGCTTTCCCAGATGACCGGCAGGGAATTGCGGGGGATGGAGAAAGGATTGAGGAGGATATTCCAAAAAGAACGCTCAATAAGAGGCGTATTGCTGAAGATCAACAGGGCGATGCCGATGATAATCATCAAAACGGCAGTTCCGTTACCACTGCGGGTAATGGTGGAAAACATGAAGGCGAGGTTCCCGAAAAAAAGGATCGGGAACATCAGCTGAGCCGACATCTCAAGAAGGTTGACAGGATAAAGCAAGAGCGTAGCCAACCAGGAAAAGACGATCAGGATCACGAAGATCGCCACGTAGATCATCAGTAGACGGACACCCCATACCTTATATTTATAGTCGGGGATGCCGAAAAGGATTTCCAGTATCCGGCTATCCTCATCGTTCTGGATACCAAAAACAGCAGGATAGAACACCAACAGGACACAGGGGAACATCAGGAGGTTGTAGACCACCCCTTCATTGACCTCCGATCGGCTCCAAGCAATCTGAAACATGAAATAGGCAAAGAACAGAAATGCCGCCAGGAGAAACCAGATGAATTTCCCGGCAAAGATAATCTTCAGGTTATATTTAACCAAGCGAGGCAAGAGATATATGAATTGTTTCAGTGTCATAATGATTTATGATTTGAGATTTATGATTTATCATCGACGCATAAATCATAAATCATAACTTTTTAAAGTTCTTTCAACAAGCAAAGATAAGCATCTTCCAAGTTCGGTTCCACTTGTACCGCTCCATCATACGGAGAGGTGGTCGAGAGGTAACGGACCCGGATACGGTCGTCTTTTTGGATATGGTTGACGATCCGGGACTTATCCAATGCCTGTTCAAATTCTGTCTTACCGATATCGAACTGCCAGACCTTTCCGGCCGCCATGCCGACCATATCAACCGGATCGCCAAAATACTTTAGGCTGCCTTTGTTGATCACGACCACCTGGCTACATGAACTGGATATGTCTTCGATGATATGAGTAGAGAAGATCACGATACGATCCTTGCTCAACTCCACCAACAGGTTTCGGAAACGGATGCGTTCGCGCGGGTCGAGTCCGGCAGTAGGTTCGTCTACCACTAAAATACGTGGCAGGTGCAACAGAATCAGAGCGATACCGATACGTTGTTTCATACCGCCGGAGAAAGAACCGATTTTCTCATCTTTACGGTCGAACATATGGACGGCGCGGAGGACATACTCCAACCGCTCACGGCGCAGCTCGGGATTGACGAGGCCCTTCAAGATCGCCTGATAATCGAGAAATTCCCAAGATGACATATTCTCGTATGTCCCGAACTCCTGTGGCAGGAAACCGATCAGGCTCTGCAGTTCCTCCCGGTAGACACGCGTATCCAGTCCGTTGATCCAGATACTGCCGTAGCTCTGTTCCAAAATGCCGCAGATGATACGCATCAGGGTGGACTTACCTGCTCCGTTCGGTCCCAAGAGGCCAAACATACCTGTACGGATCTCGAACGATACGCCTCGGAGTGCCTTGAACGGCTGCCGACGTTTCCCGATCAGCGGAATACTTTTCACCATACGGAACCACGAACGACGCAGCCCGGCGAAACGTCCTTTTACACGCTCGATATTGATTTCCTTCTCATACAGATAGCCAGAAGTCACATAGATTGCTATACAGAACGCCCACAACACCCCGATCGTCCCCACCAAGTTCGGATTATCCAATTTGCGGAACAGACCAAAAAGGATCAGTGGAGGAAGGCCCCAAAAGATGATCCGGTTAACGTATTTCACTATCCGGCTTCCTGCAAACCGTCCATAGAGATATTCACGTACCTTGCGCCACAGGTAAAGCGTTGCGGCGTAGACTGCGAAAGAGAGAAGAAATATCCACAACCTGTTCCCGACAAAGAACCAGGTGAACCAGACGCCGAAACCTAACAGGACGAACTGCCAGCCCAGTTCCATAAAGAATCCTCTTTCTCGCGTCTGAAGCGGGATCGCAGAAGCACCAGTGGTATCCGCATAATCAGAGGAGGTATCAGGACTGATCTTTTGCGATCCCATGTCAGGCACGGGAACGGGACAGTCATCCGGCAATCCGGCAGGTATAAGGTAGTTTTTCTCCAAACCTAACCGTCGACGGATCAGCAGGCCACTCTTCCACTGGCGGCTGACACGTCCCGGCCAGTCGTATATCTTCACCAGGTTGCGGACGGATATATGGATGTCCGTCTCCGGATCGATCACCTTCGAACGGGCACGGCGGAGACTTGTCTGCATAAAATAGGTCACTCCCGGAATACCGGCCAACAACAACACCCCATAGACGGACTGCCACAGGAGGCCACCACCATAAAACCAGATACAGCCGGCTCCTGCCATAAAGAGCAAACCGTGCAGAACCCATACTTTCGCGGACAGCTCCTTGTACCATTGCAGCGTGTTTTCCAGTCCCATACAAACGGTAGGGATCAGGATCAGCGTCAACAATGCAGAGAAGGAAAGACCGCCGATCACAGTAATGGCAAACGGTGCACCGATCGCTCCGGCATACTCAGAGTTACCCATCGCCATCGGCAACATGGCTACGATCGTCGTGATGGAAGTAATTAGGATCGGGCGAATACGTGACAGCCCAGCCGTCATCAACGCCCTGTTGCGGCGATAACCTCGCCGGCGAAGAATGTTGGCATAATCGATCAGGATAATACCGTTGTTCACCACTACTCCCAGCAGGATCAGAAACCCGATCATCACGTTCGCATTGTTCAGCAGGCTGTTGCCCGTCAGCAACAACGCCAGCAGCGAACCGATCGCAGCCAGCGGGATGGAGAACAGCAGGACGAACGGCGTCACAAAGGACTCGAACACCGAAGCCAGGATCATAAAGATCAGGATAAAGGCAGCCAACAGCAGAAACTTGAAGTCGGCAAACATATCTTCCTCGTGAAACACTTCGACCGCCACGCCCGAAGGCAGGTTATAACCCGACACCAACTGGTCGATATCCGACCGGTAGCCTTCGAGGAGGTCTCTCGACTCTTCAACGTCGCGCGAGAAAGAATAGAACAACTCAATCTGCTTGTCCTGGTTCACACGGGTGACACGGGCACGCCCGCGGCCATAATTGACGGAGGCGATATCTTCCAGCCTGTGCAGGTTGCCGGAAGCGCTTGGTATATGCACTTCGCGCAGGTCGTCCACCGTCTTGTCCCGATTCTTGCCAGCCTCTTCCTCCTCTACCGTCCGGTTACGGATGATGATATCGTAGGTATCCTCCCCCACCTTGAAAGAAGTCCCGGACGAAATCTCCGGGTTCAGAGACGTGAGGCCGGAAGCTATGTTCTGGCGAGAGATATCGTAGGAGGTCAGCAGGATCGGGTCGAAACCGAGACGAATCTCCGGCTGCGGGCGACTGTAGGAGACACGGGTATTGCGGATGAACTCCTGTTCGTCGAGGTAATAGCGAAAATCCTCCGCCACCCGCTGCATAAGGTCAAAATCAGAGCCTTTGATCACAATGCGTTCGCGGTTCTCACCGATACCCAAAAGACGCATGAAGCTCCCCATGCCACCCATCATATCCCCGGAGCCGCCTCCCCCTCTGCCTCCACCGCTTCCGGCTTCAGAAAGTGATATTTCGGCGCCGTTGATGGTACGGAGGCGAGTTTGCACATCGGATTTAATGTCAGTGATGCTGCGCTTCCCGATCTGGCGGTAATCTTTCTTGAGAACAAGTGTCAGCTCGGCGTCCGTTTCCCGGATACGGCTGATCAGATCTTGTTTCTCCGGAAACCCGGCAAGGCGTTCCTCGATGACACGAACGACCTGGTCGGCATTCTCCAGCGTGCTGCCGGTCGGCATCGTCACATAGATGCTGAAACGGTCGCTCTCCACCTCTTTTCGGTCCTGGATATTCAGGGAGACAGAAAGGATCAAGCAAAGGAACAGCAGGATGACGGCCCCAAAGACCGTCACACCGGGATTCCTCATGCAGGTCTTCAACAACACCAGATAGATTTGTACCGGCCGCTGCGTGACAGACACTTTTTCATAAAAGACCGTGCCCCTATCCGGCTTCCTCAGTACCGTATAGGTAGCCATCGGAATGAAAAGGAGGGCGACAGCGAGAGAGATCAGGAGAGTCGAGATGATGGAAACGCCGATATGGTGTCCCATCAGCTTGATCAAAAAATTATCGGAAAAGACGAATGGAAGGAAGACCGTAACCGTTGTTAGGGTAGCGGCAAGGATGGAGCGCCAGACCTCGCGCGTACCTTGCGTCACGGAACGTTCGGGTGTATTGCCGGTAGATGAGATGCGGTAGATATTCTCCAAGACCACCACACTGTTGTCCAGCAGCATACCAATCGCCAGCGCCATACCAACCAACGTAAGGCTGTTGATCGTAATCCCTGCCCCGTAGAAGAAATTGAATGCCGTATAAACGGAAATCGGGATGGACAGAGCGATGAAGAACACCAACCGTAGGTTCTTCAGGAAAAGCCAGAGAATGACGACGGCAAGTAGACCACCCACGATCGCAAGGCGGATGATTTGGTCAATGTTATCCTCCATCGTCTCCGCTTGGTTATTCTCTACGACGATCGAGAGGTCGAGCGGGGCAAGCTGCTCGTTCAGACGGTCAATCACTCCGACCGTACGGTGAGAAAGCTGGATCAAGTTGGCCTGCGAGTCAGCAAGCAGGGAAACGGAAACGGCATCTTTGCCATTGACCCGACTGTAGCTTGTCTCCTCTTTCATGTCGAAGAAAACGGTGGCAACGTCTTTCAGCAACACGGGGCCAGAGGCAACGACGATGTTTTCGAGGTCGGAAACTTCGGTATAAGGAGAATTGACATGGACAAAGTATTTCCCGTCCGGCTCACTGGCATAGCCGACAAACGCCTTCTCTTGCGTATTCTGTGTTAAGAGGCTGCTAATAGCGGAAGGAGTCAAATTGAGGGCTTTGCAGGCATCAGGATCGAGTTGCACCTCTATGGCCTTCTCGCGACCACCATAGATATTGACGGAAGCGATGCCGTCAATGTTTTCCAGGTCGGGCCTTATCTCTTTCTCCACTAAGTTACGAACCCGGTCCGTACCACCCGATCCACGCACCTGGAGCGACATGAAGCCACCGGCAAGCATCGAAACATCGATCTTTTGTACCTGTATTGTAAAGCCTTCGGGAAGAGAAGAGGCGATTTCGTTAATCTTCTCCTGCAACTTCAGGGCAGTAATTTTGAAGTTGATATTTGACTTGAAGTCAATCTTGATGGAAGACTGGCGGCTATCGATCAGGGATTCGATTTGCTCTACTCCACCTATGGTTCCGATAGCCCCTTCGATAGGGATCACGACTTCCGACTCGACATACGACGGATCCATATCCTGTGCCGAGGTGACTTGTACAAACAGCATCGGAAGCTCCGCGTTAGGCAACAGTTCTACCGGCAACTGCTTGTACGACACGTAGCCTAATCCTGTCAAGGCTATGAACAGCATACAGATCGCAATCTTCCTATGTAGTAAAAAATTCATTTTCCCCTTTTCATTTTTTCAAATACATAATATACACACGGGATTACCATCAGACTCATGACGGTCGAAGTCACCAACCCACCGATCACTGCGATCGCCATAGGTGAACGAAGTGAAGCACCTTCGCCGAAGCCGAACGTCATCGGCAGGAGAGCTAGGATCGTCGTGAGCGTCGTCATTAGGATCGGGCGGATACGTTGCTGGCCGGATTCCACGATGGCATCCGTCAGCTCCATGCCGGATTGTTTCAACTGGTTGATACGGTCGACTAGGATAATCGAGTTGTTCACCGCAATACCGACCAACATCACGATGCCGATCACTCCCATCATATTGATCGTCGTCCCCGTCAGAAAGAACAGTAGAATCGCCCCTACCACCGCCAACGGGATCGTCAGCAAGATCGTGAAGGGATGCAACAGCGACTCAAACTGCGAAGCGAGTACCATATAGACTAGGATCACCGAAAGGGCCAAAGTAAACATCAGGCTGTTCATGGACTCCTGGCGCATCTCTTCCTCGCCGGTAACGGTAATCAAATAGTTGGCAGGCAAGTCAATATCTTTCACTGCAAAGCGTATTTCGTCCGCCACCTTGTCAAGCGAATAGCCAACATCGAGATTGGCCGTTACCTTGCTGATGCGGTTCTGTCCACGACGGAAGATTTCTTTCGGAGCCTGCGAACAGGTGATCGTTGCGATCTCCTGCAAGCGGAATTCTTTCTCACCGTTTCGTATGACCAGTCCACCGAGGTCGTGCAAGGTGATATCGGGAACCTTGATCAGGATATCCCGCATCTCTCCCCGGTACTCCATCTTGCCGGATTCGAGACCGCTGAGTTGTTGCTTCAACTGTTCGATAACGGTCGAGACGCTGACATTATGAATGCCGGCAACCGTGCGGTCGACGGAGATCGTTACCTCCGGGGCGCCGTCTTCAACGGACGACTGGACATTGTAAAGTCCCGGCAGACCGGTGATCCGTCCTTTTACTTCTTCCGTGATAGACGCTATTTCGTCCAGTTCCTCTCCTTTTACCTCGACCACGATGGGGGCTCCTTCGCTTCCCAAAAGGGAGCTGAGGGAGTTCTCTTCCTGCTTCAGAGTGACCTCTAACCCTTCGGTATCTTCGGTAGCCTGTACGAACTGCGCCATCACCTCTTCGGGCGGAACGGGGCAGGAAGGCGAAAGGATCACTTTCATGACAGCCGTATTCTCCCCTTCGAATATATCATTCTCCGAACCGCTACCCGATCCGACATGGCTGTAGATCGTACACAGGGAGTCTTGCGAGATGGTGTGCATCAAATCCTCCAGGTTACCGACAGCCGAAGCGGTACGCTCCAACGGAGTCCCTTCCGGCAACTTGATAACGGCAGAGAACGCCTTGCTCCCGGCTCTCGGCATAAACTCCGTACCGATAAAGGGAACCAACAACCCCGCTATCACCAGCAACATCAAAGCGCAGCCGATCACCACCCAACGGCGGCGGAGCAGCGTGCGCAACAAGGGGCTGTAACCGGTAATCCGGATGCCGTTTCCCCCCCGTGTACCACCACCAGCACCACGATCCTGCCATCCGGTAATCCGGTCATACAACATCGGGATCACCAAGATTGCCACAAACAACGACGATACCAGCGAGAACGTCACCGTCCAGGCCTGATCTTTAAACAGTTCTCCAGAAGCGCCATGCAGATAGACAATCGGCAGAAAGACGACGATCGTCGTCAACGTCGAGGCAATGACCGCACCGGCCACTTCGGAGGTTCCCGCTATGGCAGCTTCACGTATCGTCATCCCTTTCTCCTGATTACGGAAAATACTTTCGATCACTACGATCGCATTATCCACCAACATTCCCATGGCAAGTACAAAGGATGCCAAAGATACACGCTGCATCGTGCCGTCCATAAAATACAAAAACAGGAAAGTGCCGAACACTGTCACTACCAGACTGATACCGATAATCACCCCGCTCTTGAATCCCATTGCAATCATCAGGATGACAACTACAATAATCACGGATTCTATCAGATTCAGGATAAATGTCCCCAAAGAACTTCCGACACGTTCGGGCTGATAGAATACCTTGTGGCATTCCATTCCTGCCGGCAGGCGTTCGGCTTTCAGTTGTTCAAGTTTCTGCTCCACCCGTTTGCCGACTTTGATAATATCGGCATCGGGAGAGGCGGCAACCATGATTCCCATGGCACGCTGACGATCATAGAACAATTCGTTGCGGGTGGGGTCTTCATAGTCTTTTTCAATGCGGGCGATGTCACTCAGACGCAGCTGGTCGGCATCGTGTCCCTGAATCAGCATACGTCCGATGTCTTCCACCGTCTTGAATTTATCGCTGACCGTGACCCGGATACGGCTGTCACCGTTGTCGTAATAGCCGGTATAGGTTGTTTTATTCTGTCCGTTCAGGGTGGCAAGCACTTCGGCAGGTTTCACACCCAAGTTGGCCATTCGGTCTTGCAATAGGGAGATGTTGATACATTCCGGACGGTTGCCGTATAAATCGACGCGTTCCACACCGTCCAATTCGCTGACTTCACGTTTGATTAATTCGGAATAGTCGGAGAGTTCCCTGTCAGAAAGTCCGTCGCCCGTCAAGGCAAAAAACATTCCGTAGACATTACCGAAATCATCTTTCACGATAGAAGGGCTGGCACCTTCAGGAAGTTCCGCCTGTGCGTTCGCCACCTTACGGCGCAGCAAGTCCCAGCACTGTTCCACGTCGGTTTCCTTGACAGTCGTTTTCAGTTCTACCTGAATCAGGGAGAGGTCGTTGTAGGAATAGCTTTCCACATTATCTATATTCCCCATAGAACGGATATTCTTTTCGAGTACATCCGTCACTTCCAGTTCCACCTGATGCGCGGATGCACCGGGATAGGTAGTAACCACCATGGCGAGCTTTACCGTTATTTCTGGGTCTTCCAGTTTACTCATCTCGTAGCTGGAATAAGCTCCGCCCACAATCAGTACAGCAATCAGGAAGTAGATTAACTTCTTGTTTTCAAATGCCCATTTACTAATATCTATCATAGCAGTCCTCCCACATTCGTTTCGGCAGCCGGAAGAAGAGGTTCCACCTGTTGCCCATCTTTCACATGATGCACTCCCGAGACAACAATCAAGTCACCCGGTTTCACTTCGTCCGAAACTATAAGGCATCTGCCGTCACTAAGCAAGCGAGTAACGGTCACATCGCAACGACGAATCGTTTTATCGGACGGATTATAAAGAAAGACACCCGTATTCCCGTTCTGACGGAGAATCGCTCCGCCGGGAACGGACAGGTTACGCATTTCCCCTTCGGCACATTCGATAGTGACCATTGTATTCATCCCCGGAGAAGGAACCGCCTGCTTGTCTCCGCTTTTCAATTGAAGGCGCATGGTATAGAGCTGGTTGGCATTCGCTTTGGGAGTGACGCTAATCAAATCCAGCACATATCTCTGCTGCGGATATACATCGAATGTGCAATAATAGCGGGTAAACTGCCGGCGACGGATATATTCCACTGCCGGAAGATTAATCTCCACTTCCGGCGTTCCCTCGCTGATTACGGAAACGACAGGCATTCCGGCAGCCACCGTCTCATGGGAGTCGAAAAGGCGTTTCTGTACATATCCGCTGAAAGGGGCATACAGGCGGGTATATTCCAACTGGTCCTTAGCATGGTTGTATTTGGCGGTAATCTGCCTCAGTCCGTACACGGCTTTGTCGTTTGCGTCGGGAGTGGTTACATTTTCCTTATAAAGAGCCATTACGCGCTCCGCTTCCGCCTTGACACGCTGGTATTCGGCTTCCGCCGCATCCAGTTGTATCTGATAATCTGTAGGATCAAGTTCGGCAAGCAGTTGTCCTTTGCGCACATAAGCACCGTCATTCACATACATACGCTGGATAGTTCCGCTCACCCGGAATGCCAGGCTTATGTCCTGAGCCGCTTTCACCCGTCCGGGAAACTGCAAGGCAGTCTGTTTGTCAGCAGAAAGTACGGTATCAATCTTCACTGCCGGCTTATTTTCTATATTCTGCACACGCTGATTGCATGACGCCAGCAAAACTGCAAGAAGTCCTGTCAATAAGAAGTTTAATCGTCTCATATTTTCATTTGTTATTTAGTTATTACAAAAGTATCCCAAGCAAACAAGTGGGGAAAGGTTGATATAGACGAAATATTGTTCTATTTGTAGGTTATCGGAGATAAAAAGCCGGAATAGTTTGTTATTTGTAGCTATTTGTTTGTTAATTTGCAGTGAAACCCATTTGAAACGAAAAGATACATGGAGC
>ENA-ORTP01003653-ORTP01003653.1-human-gut-metagenome-genome-assembly--contig:-NODE-3653-length-10143-cov-15.559576_pt1 | contig 10143 bp, 9 predicted proteins | sample MGYA00241913_ERZ509190 | MGnify/ENA primary metagenome ERZ509190 (study PRJEB26280, sample SAMEA2338839) | human gut metagenome | biome: human gut; feature: human-associated habitat; material: faeces...
TTCTGGCACCGATCGTAGAACTTAACGGCTTTGAACTGGTTGATGTAGAATATGTGAAGGAAGCAGGTAACTGGTATCTGAGAGGATACATTGACAAACCAGGCGGAATTACAGTAAATGACTGCGAGACAGTCAGCAGAGCATTCAGTGACAAACTGGATGAGAATGATTTTATCGAAGACAGTTATATCATGGAGATCAGTTCGCCGGGACTGGACAGACCGCTGAAGAAAGACAAAGACTTTGAGAGAAACATGGGAAAACTGGTGGAAATCCGTACCTATCGGCCAATCGAGAAGCAAAAAGAGTTCTGCGGGATTTTGACCGCATATGATAGTAACAGTGTGACAATCGATGAGGATGGAACCGAGCGTGTTTTTGATAAGAAAGACACAGCCCTGATACGCCTCGCAATAGAGTTTTAGTTAATTCGGGAGGATAAGAAAAAAATGAGCAGAGAGTTAAAGGAGGCACTGGATATCCTTGAAAAGGAGAAGAGTATCAGCAAAGATACTCTGCTTGAGGCAATTGAGCAGTCTCTGATCCAGGCCTGCAAGAACCATTTTGGAAAAGCTGACAATGTACATGTAACTATTGATCCGGAAACCTGCGATTTTTCAGTGTGTGCAGACAGAAGTATCGTAGAATACGTAGAGGATCCTGCAATGGAGATTTCTCTGGCAGATGCTTTGAAGATCACATCAAGAGCTGAGATCGGAGGCATGATACAGGTTCCAATCCAGTCTAAGGAATTCGGACGTATTGCGACACAGAATGCAAAGAACGTTATCCTGCAGAAAATCCGCGAGGAAGAACGTAAAGTGCTGTATGATGAATATTATGGAAAAGAGAAAGAAGTAGTAACCGGTATTGTACAGCGTGTGATGGGCAAGAATGTAAGCATCAATCTTGGTAAGGCAGATGCAGTATTAAGTGAGAATGAACAGGTGAAAGGGGAAACCTTCCAGCCGACAGAGAGAATAAAGGTGTATATTCTTGAAGTCAAGGATACCCCGAAGGGACCTCGTATTCTGGTATCCAGAACTCATCCGGGACTTGTGAAACGTCTCTTTGAGTCAGAAGTTGCAGAAGTAAAAGACGGAACTGTTGAGATCAAGAGCATCGCACGTGAGGCCGGTTCCCGTACAAAGATCGCTGTATGGAGCAACGATCCGGATGTAGATGCAGTTGGTGCATGCGTAGGTATGAACGGCGCACGTGTCAATGCAGTAGTTGAGGAACTTCGCGGTGAGAAGATCGATATCATCAACTGGGATGAGAATCCTGCAATCCTGATCGAGAATGCATTGAGCCCTGCAAAGGTTATCGCAGTTATGGCAGATCCTGATGAGAAGACAGCTCTGGTAGTTGTTCCTGATTATCAGCTGTCCCTTGCAATCGGTAAAGAAGGTCAGAATGCACGTCTTGCTGCAAGACTTACAGGATTTAAGATTGACATCAAGAGTGAGACTCAGGCAAAAGAAGCCGGTGATTTCTATGATTATGATGATGACGAGACTGCAGAAGATGCAGCTGAGGCATCAGCAGAGGAAACTTCAGCAGAAGATTCCCTGACAGAAGAAACCGAAGCAGAAGAAGTTTCAGAGGAAGTTCCTGTAGAAGAAGAGCCACAGGCTCAGGAAGCAGGAGAGAATGAAGACGAAGAATAAGATTCCCATGCGCCAGTGTACCGGCTGCAGGGAAATGAAAAGCAAGAAAGAGATGCTCAGAGTTCTTAAGACTACAGAAGATGAGATCGTGCTTGATACTACCGGTAAGAAAAACGGCAGAGGCGCATATCTGTGTCTTTCCAGAGAATGTCTGGATAAAGCGATTAAAAATCATGGACTTGAGCGTTCACTGAAAACTGCGGTTCCGGATGAGGTATACGAACGACTTAAGAAGGAGCTGGAAGATATTGAAAAATAACAGAGTACTGTCGCTGATAGGGCTGGCTACCAAAGCAGGCAAGACCGTAAGCGGAGAATTTTCCACAGAGAAATCTGTAAAGACCGGAAAAGGACTGCTTGTGATCGTTGCTGAGGATGCCTCCGAGAATACAAAGAAGAAATTCAGGAATATGTGCAGTTTTTATGAAGTTCCGATTTTTTTCTTCTCAGATAAAGAGAGCTTAGGCAGAGCAATGGGAAAGGAGTACCGCGCCTGTCTGGCTGTCCAGGATGAGAACTTTGCGAAAGCAATCATGAAGGAGGTATAGCGATTGTCAAAATTAAGAGTACATGAGCTGGCCAGAGAGCTTGGACGACAGAACAGAGAAGTGATCGAGTTTCTGAAATCAAAAGGTGTTGATGTGAGAAGCCATATGAGTATGGTGGATGAGCCTGCGGTTTCGGAAGTAAAGAATAGATTCAGAAAAGACAATAATAACAGGGGAAAGGAGCATATTGCGAAATTGGAGACTCCCAAGACAGAAGAAAAGGTTGTAACAGCAAAATCAGAAGGAGATAAAACTGAAACACCTAAAAAGAAAAAAAATATTATCCGCGTTTTTTATGCACAGAATGCAAGTGACGGAGGAAAAACAAGAAAGAAACCTGTGAAAGCTGAAGGCGAGAGAACAGGTTCACCAAGAAATGCAGAAGGAAGAAATTCCGACAGTTCAAGAACAGACGGTGACAGACCAAGAAGAAATAATAATGACCGCCCAGGTACAGGCAACAGAAGACCGGACGGACAGAACCGTCAGGGAAGACCTCAGGGTGAAGGAAGATCCCAGGGAGGACGTTTTGGCCAGGGAAGAAACCAGGGCGAAGGAAACCGTCAGGGAAGACCTCAGGGCGAGGGAAGATCCCAGGGAGATAACCGCCAGGGAGGACGTTTCGGACAGGGAAGATCCCAGGGCGATGGTCAGGGCCGTCCGGGCGGAAGATTCCAGGGCGATGGAAATCGTCAGGGAGGACGTTTCGGACAGGGAAGACCACAGGGAGATGGAAACCGTCAGGGAGGAAGACCGCAGGGCAATGGCCAGGGTCGTCCGGACGGAAACAGAAGTGAAGGACGTGACGGACGCTTCGGCGGCAGTCAGGGACGTCAGGGACAGCGCCAGAATACAAGAAAGAATGACGATATGGCATTTGCACCGGAACTGACAAAGACTTCCAAAGACAGCAAGAGAGAAAGAGACAGAGAGAACAAAAACAAGAAAAAAGATTTTGATAAGACACAGAGTGGCGGACGCAGACCAAATCAGGGTGGATTCAATAAGAATTCCAGAATCCCGAAAGCTCTGCAGAAACCGGCTCCGCAGCCAAAACAGGAAGAGAAGAAACCTGAGGTTAAGGAAATCACACTTCCGGAGAAGATGACGATCCGCGAACTGGCAGAAGCTATGAAAATGCAGCCGTCAGTAATTGTGAAGAAGCTCTTTATGCAGGGTATGATGGTTACCGTAAACCATGAGATCGATTTTGAGAAAGCTCAGGAGATTGCTCTGGAATATGATATCATCGCAGAACCGGAAGAGAAGGTAGACGTTATCGAAGAACTCCTCAAAGAGGATGAAGAAGACGAAAAAGATATGGTTTCAAGACCACCTGTAGTCTGTGTTATGGGCCACGTTGACCATGGTAAAACATCCCTTCTGGATGCAATCCGTAAGACAAATGTAACACGTGGAGAGGCAGGCGGTATCACACAGCACATCGGTGCTTCTGTAGTAGAGGTTAACGGACAGAAGATCACATTCTTGGATACACCTGGACATGAAGCTTTCACAGCTATGCGTATGCGTGGTGCAAACTCCACAGATATTGCAGTTCTGGTTGTAGCAGCTGATGATGGTGTGATGCCTCAGACAGTAGAGGCTATCAGCCATGCGAAGGCGGCAGGCGTTGAGATCATAGTTGCAATCAACAAGATTGATAAGCCAAGTGCTAATATTGAGCGTGTAAAACAGGAACTTTCTGAATATGAACTGATTCCGGAAGACTGGGGCGGAAGTACGATTTTTGTTCCTGTATCCGCACATACAGGAGAGGGAATCGATACTCTTCTTGAGATGATCCTTCTTACAGCCGAGGTATGTGAATTAAAGGCAAATCCGAACCGTTCCGCAAGAGGTCTTGTAATCGAGGCTCAGCTTGATAAAGGTAAAGGTCCGGTTGCCACGATCCTTGTCCAGAAAGGTACTCTTCATGTGGGAGACTTTATTGCAGCAGGAGCATGCAATGGTAAGGTTCGTGCCATGATGGATGATAAGGGACGCAGGATTAAAGAAGCAGGTCCTTCTACTCCTGTAGAAATCCTGGGACTTGGTGATGTGCCGAATGCAGGTGAAATTCTTCTTGCATTTGACAGTGATAAGGAAGCCAAGAACTTTGCAGGTGCATTTGTATCTGAGAACAAGAACCGTCTTCTTGAGGAGACTAAGGGCAAATTATCTCTGGATAATCTCTTTGATCAGATTCAGGCAAGCGATCTGAAGGAACTTCCGCTCATTGTCAAAGCAGATGTACAGGGATCTGTGGAAGCTGTAAAACAGAGTCTGACCAAACTTTCCAATGAAGAAGTGGTTGTAAAGGTGATCCATGGCGGTGTTGGTGCGATCAATGAGTCTGACGTAAGTCTTGCGGCTACATCAAATGCGATCATTATCGGCTTTAATGTCCGTCCGGATGCAACCGCAAAACAGCTTGCTGAGCAGGAAGGTGTAGATCTTCGTCTGTATAGAGTTATTTATCAGGCAATCGAAGATGTAGAAGCTGCCATGAAGGGTATGCTTGATCCTATATTTGAGGAGAAAGTTATCGGTCATGCGGAAGTGCGTCAGCTGTTCAAGGCATCCGGTATTGGTACGATTGCAGGAAGCTATATTCTGGATGGTATCTTCCAGAGAAACTGCAAGGTTCGTATTTCCAGAGAAGGCGAGCAGATATTTGAAGGTGAGCTTGCATCCCTGAAGAGATTCAAAGACGATGTTAAGGAAGTTAAGGCAGGATACGAATGTGGCCTTGTATTTGACGGATTTAACGATGTGAAAGAGGAAGATAAAGTAGAAGCTTATATCATGGTAGAAGTACCGAGATAGTAATGGTTTATAAAGGTAGGGTGCGCGATTCATAGTGTCAGGTACAGTGTGGTGCGCACCTTGACTTGATTGTGGTAATTCAGAAAATAATGTGATCAGGATAGTCGATGATCCGGATTGCTCACAGTATTTGACAGAATTGCCGGATATATAGGAGTAAAACTTAAAATGAGAAAAAACAGTATTAAGAATACCCGGATCAATGGGGAAGTCCAGAAGGAACTCAGCACCATTATCCGCAACGAGATCAAGGACCCGCGTATTCATCCGATGACTTCTGTCATGGCTGTAGAAGTGGCTCCTGATCTGAAAACCTGCAGAGCATATATCAGTGTGCTGGGTGAAAAAGAAGCAAAGGAAGCGACGATCAAAGGTCTGAACAGTGCAGAAGGCTACATCAGACGCCAGCTGGCGCGTAATTTAAACCTGAGAAATACACCGGAGATCCGTTTTATTCTGGACGAATCTATTGAGTATGGTGTAAATATGTCAAAGCTTATTGATGATGTTACCAAGAAAGACAGCAACTCCCACAGACAGGATGAGGAGCAGGATGAGAATTAAAAGAGGATGAGAACATGGAAAATATTGCGGAAATACTGGAAGGTGTGAAAACAATGGGAATCGGCGGACATATCCGTCCGGATGGTGACTGCGTTGGTTCCTGTATGGCGTTATATTTATATGTAAAAACCTATTATCCGGAAATTCAGGCAGATGTGTACCTGGATAATCCCAAACCTGTTTTCGGACATATTGACTGTATGGATGAGATTAAAACCGAGCTGGACGGTGACAAAGAGTATGACCTTTTTGTTACCTGTGATGTAAGTGCAAGAGACAGACTTGCCATTGCAGGTCCATACTTTGACACTGCAAAAAGAACAGCATGTATTGATCATCATATTAGTAACTCTGGATTTGCACAGGTGAATCATATCAGGGGAGAGGTAAGCTCTGCCTGTGAAGTTCTCTATGGGCTTTTTGATCCTGAGAAAGTGGTCCGTACCATTGCAGTGCCGATCTATACGGGAATGGTTCATGACACAGGGGTATTTCAGTACTCTTCAACTTCACCGGAGACCATGCGTATTGCCGGGGAACTGATGAAGACAGGATTCAATTTCAGTAAGATTATTGACGAATCTTTCTATCAGAAAACTTATGTGCAGAATCAGGTAATGGGGCGTGTCCTTGCAGAGAGTATCCTGCTTCTGGATGGAAAATGTATTATCGGATATCTTAAAAAAAGAGACATGGAGTTCTATGGTGTGGATGGCAAGGATTTGGATGGTATCGTCAGTCAGCTCCGTCTTACAGCAGGAGTGGAAGTTGCCATGTTTATCTATGAAGTGGAAACTCAGTCTTTCAAAGTTTCCCTGCGTTCCAACGGAAATGTGGATGTAAGCAAGATTGCAGTATATTTTGGCGGCGGCGGTCATATGAGAGCAGCCGGATGTGATCTTCAGGGTTCTGTGTATGATGTGATCAACAATGTGACAGAACAGATCTGCAAACAGTTTCAGGAGCAGGAAGTCTGATGGATGGAGTAATTGTAATCCGTAAGGAAAAAGGATTCACTTCCCATGATGTGGTGGCAAAGCTTCGGGGAATCCTTCATATGAAAAAAATCGGACATACAGGAACTCTTGATCCGGATGCAGAAGGAGTGCTCCCGGTGGCTCTGGGAAAAGCAACCCGTCTGGTGGATATGATCACAGATAAAGAGAAAACCTATGAGGCAGTGATGCGTCTGGGTGTTGTTACGGATACCCAGGATATGAGCGGAACTGTTCTCTCACAGACTACAGAGCTTTCCGTTACAGAAGAAGAACTTTGCACAGTGGTCAGTTCTTTTGTGGGAGACTATATGCAGGTGCCGCCAATGTATTCAGCACTGAAGGTCAATGGAAAGAAACTCTATGAACTTGCCAGAGAGGGCAAGACTGTGGAGCGTAAACCAAGACCTGTACATTTTTATGAGATAGAAATTCTGGATATCAGTTTTCCGCTGGTGCGTTTTCGTGTGACCTGCAGCAAGGGAACCTATATCCGTACTCTGTGCCATGATATAGGGGAAAAGCTGGGCTGTGGAGCTGCCATGGAAAGTCTTTTGCGGACAAAGGTGGGCAGATTTACACTGGATGATGCCATTACCCTGGCGCAGACAGAAGAGGCAGTGCAGGAAGGAACTATAGAGAGTAAAATCCTCGGTATTGAGGAGATTCTTGCAGAGTATCCAAGGGTATGCTGTACAAAAGAAGGGGACAGACTTCTGGCTAATGGAAATCCTCTTGTACAGGCACTAGTCGATGCACAGGAGAAAAACGGATGGATCCGTATGTGCAGCAGTGAAGGCAGTTTTGCCGGAGTTTACCAGTGGGACGAGAAAAGAAACAGGTATTTCCCTGTAAAAATGTTTTAGGAGACATGATGGAATATTTAAGGATTGAGAATGATTTTCCCAGAATTTCACACAGTGCGGTAACACTTGGGAAGTTTGACGGCATACACCGCGGACATCAGAAACTGGTTGAGAAAATTATTGAGCAGAAACAGGAAGGTGCACAGGCGGTTGTACTTGCGCTTGGAACTGCCTCAAGAACAATCCTCACAAAGGAAGAGAGATGTCGTATATTGGAAGAAATGGGAGTGGATATACTGTTGGAATGTCCGCTCACAGAGAAAATACGGCACATGAAAGCAGAGAATTTTATAAAAGAAATACTGATAGGAGATCTGCAGGTTTCCTATGTGGCAGTTGGAGAGGATTTCCGTTTTGGCTATGAGCGGAAAGGAACTCCTGCCATGCTCAAAGAGTTCGGAAAGAAATATGGATTTCATACGGAAGTCCTGCCAAAAAAAATGGACGGACGCCGTAAGATTAGTAGTACCTTTGTCAGGGAAGAACTGAACAGAGGAAATATGGAAAAATTCCGTTTCCTTATGGGAACAGATTTCTCAGTAGAAGGAATCGTTGAACATGGACGTGGAATGGGACATAAATATCTGCTTCCGACCACCAACCTGATCCCTCCGGTAGAGAAACTGATGCCTCCAAACGGGGTTTATATCACAGTATCCCATTTCAGAGACAGAAGTTATCAGGGAATTACCAATGTAGGTCATAAGCCTACTGTTGGCGGCGAGAAGTTTATTGGTGTGGAAACATATCTGTTTGACTGCAATGAAGATCTGTATGGGGAATACTGCAAGGTAGATTTCAAAAAATTCCTCAGACCTGAACAGAAGTTTTCTTCGCTGGAGGCACTGAAGGCACAGCTGGAGAGGGATGCTGTGAAGGGACAGGAATATTTTGAAACTTTGTAAAAAAGAGGTTTACACGCCAGAATCAATGTGCTATACTAACCAAGGTGAATTTAGCCCATGTTCAGGGACCGGACGCTCCGACCATCTCTTAATGTGTGGCGGTCAATCAATAATAATTATAGAATACAGGAGGAAATCACAATGATTTCAAAAGAAAAGAAAGCAGCGATCATGAAAGAATATGCAAGAACTGAAGGCGATACAGGATCACCGGAAGTACAGGTAGCAGTTCTTACAGCAAGAATTCAGGAACTTACAGAGCATTTACAGAGCAACCATAAAGATCATCACTCCAGACGTGGTCTTCTGAAAATGGTAGGTCAGAGACGTGGACTGTTAGCTTACCTGAAGAAAACAGACATCGAAAGATACCGTGCACTGATTGAAAAATTAGGCTTAAGAAAATAATAGCCTTTTAGTATGCGGAAGGGGGCGGATTTCCATCCGCCTCCCTTTTTATGTATATGGCAGTTCTGTAAAATATGGTGTTTTTCAGGATTGCGGTGGCTTGTTGTTTCGACTGCATCTGCATATTCAGAAGCTGCGAAACATGACAGGAGTTATTTCCGAGACTACTGAAAAGATTATTTTGTATATGAAAGTAACAAAACAGGCAGATATATTTGCCTGAAAAGTAGTTTTTTCAGTTGTTTCGGACTCCTGTTTTAATGTGACAATTTCATAAAAAGTCTGAACGTGGATGGACAAGATTGTCAGCAGACGGAACAGACAAATTTGAAAAGAATAAAGTAGTTACCGGACATGCAGTGAACGGTAACAGAAAATGACAACAGAATTATGAAAAAAGGAGAATGAACATATGTACAAAAGTTATTCCATGGAATTAGCCGGAAGAACCTTGACAGTAGATATCAACCGCGTTGCAAAACAGGCAAACGGTGCAGCATTAATGCACTATGGTGATACTACAGTTTTATCTACAGCAACAGCATCCAAAGAGCCAAGAGAAGGAATTGATTTCTTCCCGTTAAGCGTTGAATATGAAGAGAAAATGTATGCAGTAGGCAAAATCCCAGGAGGATTTAACAAGAGAGAGGGAAAAGCAAGCGAGCATGCAATCCTTACTTCACGCGTGATCGACAGACCAATGCGTCCTCTGTTTCCGAAGGACTACAGAAACGACGTAACACTGGTAAACATGGTTATGTCTGTTGATCCTGAGTGTAATCCGGAGATTCCGGCTATGCTTGGTTCCTCTATTGCAACCTGTATTTCCGATATTCCGTTTGATGGTCCGTGTGCTACCACACAGGTTGGTCTGATCAATGGTGAATATATCATCAACCCTACCATGGCACAGAAAGATGTATCTGACCTTCAGCTTACAGTAGCTTCCACAAGAGAGAAAGTAATCATGATCGAAGCCGGCGCAAAAGAAGTTCCGGAAGACAAGATGATCGAAGCTATCTATAAAGCTCATGAAGTAAACCAGGAGATCATCAAATTTATCGATAAGATCGTAGAAGAATGCGGAAAACCGAAACACAGCTACGAATCATGTGCAGTTCCGGAAGAACTCTTCGCAGCGATCAAAGAAATCGTACCTCCGGCAGAAATGGAAGTTGCCGTATTCTCTGACGATAAACAGACAAGAGAAGAAAATATCCGTCAGGTAACAGAGAAACTGAAAGAAGCTTTTGCTGACAAGGAAGAGTGGCTTGCAGTTCTGGGCGAGGCTGTATATCAGTACCAGAAGAAGACTGTCCGCAAGATGATCTTAAAAGACCACAAACGTCCGGATGGTC
>ENA-ORTP01003655-ORTP01003655.1-human-gut-metagenome-genome-assembly--contig:-NODE-3655-length-10142-cov-3.327649_pt1 | contig 10142 bp, 8 predicted proteins | sample MGYA00241913_ERZ509190 | MGnify/ENA primary metagenome ERZ509190 (study PRJEB26280, sample SAMEA2338839) | human gut metagenome | biome: human gut; feature: human-associated habitat; material: faeces...
CACTTGACAGGAAACGAGAGTTTGAGCCCGACACATACACATCTACATTCCTCATGTGTGTCAAGCTAAGAATAACCTCCACAAATTCTTCTACCAACTGTACCTCGTCCAAGACTATATAATAAGGTTTGCCATCATCCATAACCTTTGAATCTATATAGTCGAGCAAGGTATCAGGCTTCCTCAACCGCCTGTTTCGGAAATCATCAAGTTGTATCTCAATGATGTGACTATCAGTCACCCCATGTTCCAACAACCAGTTATGCCAGATATCAAACAACAGGAAAGACTTTCCACATCGTCTGACACCTGTTATAATCTTCACAAGACCGTTTCCACGTCCTGCAATAAGTTCATCCAAGTATTTCTTACGTTCAAATATCATATTAGAGTATTGTTTTTGATACTGGTATCACATTTTGCACCGCAAAGATAATAGTTTTATCCCAAAAGCCAGCACAATCAATGAAAAAACTGCGTTTATCAAGTAAAAAAACTGCAAAACGTAGCTTCGTAAACTACACAAAAATGCTTTATAGAACAAAAGGGTATGACATGTAATCACACCCTTCAAGGGAGTCGTTTCAACCGTACCCCTTTATGAATTTCGTCATATAACTTCTATTCACCACATTATAGGGTCAGTTTAAAACGCCCCTCCCAACCCTTATTTCGTGATTCCTGATGTGATTGAAAGTTAAATACGTTAAATCTTCACCTTTTCGTATCTAATCAGAATCCATACGGTCACTTTTCTACCGTTTAGAGCGTATAACATTGATAATCAACTAATAATAGATACATACTTTTATAACTTCTTTTAGTGTCATTTGTGGTTTGTTTTGTTATTTATACGAACAACTCCACAAACACACGTAGCCTACGGTGAAAAATTATTAATTTAAAAGAAAAGTAAAAAAGAGTAATACCTCACTTCACCGAGATCTTGTCTTAACTTTTTGTAAGCTTTATTGAGGTGAGCTTCTACCGTACGTTTCGATATCCCCAACAATTCGGCGATTTCGTCATTATTGAAACCTTTACATTTCAGCATCATTACTTCCCGTTGTTGTTCCGAAAGTTTATTTATACTATCGAACATTACTTCCTGAAGATTCTTTCTGAAAAGTTCGTTTTCAACCGCCAATTGTTCCTGAATCAACGATTGAAATTTTTGATAATAACGCTGTTCCACCAATTTTTTACGAAACATATCGTAAATCAGATTTTTAGCTATAGTCGTGATATAAGTATTAAAATTCAACTCTACCTTGATTTTATCCCGGGTTTCCCACAATTTTATGAATGTCTCCTGTACAATCTCTTCTGCATCCTCCTGACGAACCAATCTAAGACAAAAATATCCCAATTGCGGAGCATACATTTTAAACAATCGGTCAAATGCCTCTCGTTCACCTGATTTAAATTGCTTTAATAATGTACACTCATCACTAACCATAAAAATCTGCTTTTGGAGGAACAAATATCGTTTTTTTTTAATTTTTCTCCTATATTCAATACCAATAAATGAAATGCAGCCTTTGTTTTTTGGGAATAATATATTACATTTGCTTCCGTATTTGAAATGTTTCTTCAGGGCAGGGTGTAAATCCCTACCGGCGGTGATAGTCCGCGACTCCCTTTGGGGACTGAACCGGTGTAATTCCGGTACCGACGGTGATAGTCCGGATGAAAGAAGAGGCAGGACAGTCGTGTGTCGTTACTGTTATGATTCGTATATATGCCCTGAAGTCATTCAGGGCTTTTTTTATATGGAAACAAAGGATCGGGAATATATGAATCGTGCCAGGATATTGGCAGACAGAGGCCGGGGATGGGTGAATCCCAATCCGCTGGTGGGAGCGGTGATCGTCAAAGACGGCCGGATAATCGGTGAAGGTTGGCACGAACGTTATGGCGGCCTGCATGCTGAACGGAATGCTTTTAAGCAGTGTACCGAAGATCCGGCAGGGGCTACGCTCTATGTGACCCTGGAACCCTGTTGTCACTACGGCAAAACACCTCCTTGTACCGAGGCTGTTATTGAAAACAGGATTGCCCGTGTTGTCGTCGGGCTATTGGATCCGAATCCCTTGGTAGCCGGTAAAGGAATCGAAATGTTGAGGAAAGCCGGAATCGTCGTCGAGACTGGAGTGGAAGAAGAAAAGCTCCGGGAACAAAACCGGGTGTTTCTGAAATATATTACTACCCGTCGTCCTTGGATCGTGATGAAAACAGCCATGACCCTGGATGGGAAAATTGCAGCTTATACCGGTGATTCACACTGGGTGACCGGGGAGGAATCCCGGAAGAAAGTGCAAGAAATGCGTTCGGTGCTGATGGGAATTATGGTTGGTAGCGGTACGGTGAAAGCCGACGATCCACTGTTGAATTGCCGTTTGAAAGGCGAGGTCAGGCAACCTGTCCGGATTATTGTCGACAGTACAGCTGCAATTGCTACCGATAGTCAATTGGTGCGTACTGCCGATCGCTATCGCACATTAGTCGCTCATACCTCTCGGGCTGATGCCGGAAAATTAGTACAATTGCAACAGAAAGGCGTGGAAACAATTTTATGTCCCGGCTGTGACAACCGGGTCGATTTACAGGCATTGACAACTAAACTGGGCCAGGCCGGTATCGATTCGGTCTTGCTGGAAGGAGGCGGTGAATTGAACGAAGCTTTCTTGCGACAAGGACTGGTAGATGAGGTTTATGCTTTCATCGCCCCCAAACTGATCGGAGGTAAAGATGCCAAAACACCTGTCGAAGGAAAAGGTATCGCCTGGATGAAAGAGGCCATCGCTTTACAATCCGTTTCGATTGAAAAAGTAGGCGAGGATTTCCTTATAAAAGGTTTTCCCCAACCCAGTAACTCATCACCCAGTAACTCAACAACTCAGTAACTCAACAACTCAGTAACTCAACAACTCAGTAACTCAGTAACTCAATAACTCAATAACTCAGTAACTCAATAACTCAATAACTCAACAACTCATCAACTCAAACTATGTTTACAGGAATAATAGAAGAAATCGGAAAGATCAAATCGGTGAAACGAGGCAGCAAGAGTGTCGTCCTTGAGGTGGAGGCCCGGAAAGTATTGGCGGACACGCGGATTGGGGATAGCATAGCCACGAACGGGGTGTGTTTGACTGTTGTTGGTAAAGGGAATGACGGGTTTTCTGCCGATGTGATGCCTGAAACCATGAATCGGAGTAATTTGGGCTTATTGAAGCCGGGTGATCCTGTGAATCTCGAGCGGGCCTTGTGTCTGAACAGCCGTTTGGGTGGTCATTTGGTAGCCGGGCATGTAGACGGTACCGGAAAGATCGTGAGCAAACAACAGGATGAAAATGCCATTTGGCTCACGGTGGGGGCTGCTCCCGAAATCCTTCGTTATATTGTAGAAAAGGGCTCTGTGGCTATCGATGGGGTGAGCCTGACGATCGCTTATGCCGACGAGCAGGTTTTCAAAGTGTCCGTCATTCCGCATACTCAGGAAGAGACGACGCTGGTGAAAAAGGAGATAGGAGATGTGGTGAATTTAGAAAACGATATGATTGTCAAATATGTAGAGAAACTGATGGGACAAGGAAAACCGAAGGGGGGACTGACCTTGGATTTCCTGGTGGCCAATGGCTTTTAAGCCGGTTAGAATGATTTTGATTATAGATAGGATAAAAAAATAAGAATATGGAAGGATTTAAATTTAGTACGATCGAGGAAGCTGTTGCTGATCTGAGGGCCGGTAAAATGATTATTGCCGTGGACGATCCGGATCGTGAAAATGAGGGCGATCTGATTTGTGCAGCTGAACATGCTACACTTGAAAATGTCAATTTTATGGCTTCGTATGCCAAGGGATTGATTTGTATGCCGATGAGCAAAGCTTTGACGACAAAATTAGGGTTGGAACAGATGGTGGCCAACAATACCGACAATCACTGTACGGCATTTACCGTTTCGATCGACCATGTGGATACGACAACCGGTATTTCGGCATTGGAACGCTCTATGACGGCCATGAAGAGTGTAAAGGACGATGCCAAACCGTCCGATTTCCGGCGTCCGGGACATATGTTTCCTTTGGAGGCGAAAGCTGGCGGGGTACTCGAACGTATGGGACATACCGAAGCCACCGTCGACCTGATGCGTATTGCCCGGCTCAAAGAATGCGGCTTGTGTTGTGAAATTATGCGGGAAGACGGTACCATGATGAGGACACCCGAATTGAAAGAATTTGCCGTACGGCATGGTTTGAAGATGATTACTGTGGCCGACCTGATCACTTACCGTCGTCGGACAGAGATCCTGGTGGAAAGAGTGACTGAGGCTGAAATGCCTACTAAATACGGAATTTTCAAGGCTTATGGTTATGTCAACAAAATCAATGGAGAACATCACATTGCCCTTGTAAAAGGGGACATCGCTGACGGCGAACCGGTATTGTGCCGGGTACATTCCGAATGTCTCACCGGGGATGCTTTCGGTTCCTTGCGTTGTGACTGTGGCGAGCAGCTGGCGGAAGCTTTGCGCCGGATTGAGAAAAAAGGCCGGGGTGTATTGCTGTATATGCGTCAGGAAGGCCGGGGCATCGGACTGATCAATAAGTTGAAAGCCTATCATCTGCAGGACGGGGGAATGGATACGGTCGAGGCGAATCTGGCACTGGGATTTAAGGCTGATTTAAGAGAATACGGTACCGGTGCGGAAATTTTGGCCGACCTGGGAGTGAAAAAAATGATTCTTATGACAAATAATCCTTTGAAGATAAAAGGATTGGATGGATTCGGACTCGAAGTGGTCGGACGTGAACCGATCGAGATGACCTGTAATGAAAAGAACGAGTTCTATATGTACACCAAGTATAAAAAGATGGGACATATATTACATGTCAGAAATGACTGGAAAAAAGAAGAATAGAAATTGAAAATAGAGATTAAAAGCGTAAAAGTTATGAATTTACTGGAAGGAAAATTATTAGCAGAAGGACAACGGATCGGAGTGGTAGCTGCCCGTTTTAATGAGTTTATCACGGCTAAATTGGTTGGAGGAGCAAAGGATGCTTTTGTACGTCACGGTGGGGATGAAAATAAGCTGGATCTGGCTTGGGTACCGGGAGCATTCGAGATTCCTTTAGTAGCTAAAAAGATGGTAGAAAGCGGCAAATACGATGCTGTGGTTTGTCTGGGGGCAGTGATCCGGGGAGCTACGCCCCATTTCGATATGGTTGCTAATGAAGCGACCAAAGGTGTAGCCCATGTCGGATTGCAGACAGGGGTGCCGGTGATTTTCGGTATCCTGACGACCGATTCGATCGAACAGGCTGTCGAAAGAGCCGGAACGAAAGCCGGTAATAAAGGTTTCGATGCCATGACCACCGCAATCGAGATGATCAATTTATTGAAACAAATCTAATCTGTTTTATCGTTGAGAATTACAAAGTAATTCTCAACGATAAAACTTAGGCCAGCGCTTTTTTTATCGCCTCCAGTGCTTTTTCGTAGTTCGGTTCGTGGGTTACTTCCGGAACATATTCTACATAGTTCACTTTATTGTCTTTACCGATAACGACCACGCCTCGGGTTAAAAGTCGTAATTCTTCGATCAGGAACCCGTATTTTTTCCCGAAATCTGTTTCTTTATAGTCCGACAAGGTTATGACCCGGTCGATACCTTCGGCGGCACAGTAGCGGTGAAGGGCGAAAGGAAGGTCGCAGGAAATAGCCAGAATAACGACATCCTGGCTTAACTCGGAGGCCATCTTATTGAAATGGTGCATCTGGGCCGAGCATACCGGGGTGTCGATAGAAGGGAAAGAAGAAATCACAACAACTTTTCCGGCAAATTCTTTCAGGGATACCGGTTGCATCTGTTGGTTTATTCCATAAAATACCGGAGCCGTTTCTCCGGTTTTAATCGGTGTCCCCACTAAAGTCAGGGGATTTCCGTGCATAGTAATTTTCATGTTTTCCATCATTTTTTCTTGTTTCTTACGTTTATGAATGATTTTGGTTTTTCGTAAAAATACAAAAAATCCTGCAAATTTCAGATTTCATCCGAATTTGCAGGATTTTTTTTTACTTTTTATCTTTAATTACTTTTTACCTCTCTTTTGCTGTTGTTGTTGCATTCTTTGCATTTCCTCCAAACGTTGCTGGAATTTCGATTTCTTGACCGGTTTACTTTTAGCTAGTTCGATTTGCTTCAGCAATTTCTGGTCATCGACAAACTTCCGGATAATCCAGGTTTGCAAAATGGTAATCAGCGTCGCGATGAAATAATAATAACTCAATCCCGAAGAATAACTGTTGAAAATAAACAGGAACATGATCGGCATGATATACATCATGGTCTGCATGCCTTTCATCTGATCGTTCTGCGGTTGGTTTTTATTATTCATAATCATATAGATGATATTGGTCGCAGTCATCAACAGACAGAATAAGCTGACATGATTACCGTAAAACGGAATGGTAAAGGGTAAGGTGGCGATAGAATCGTATGAAGCCAAATCCGTCGCCCACAGGAAGCTCTGCTGTCTCAGTTCGATCGCTCCCGGGAAGAAATAGAACAGGGCGATCAGGATAGGCATCTGGATCAACATCGGTAAACATCCACCCATCGGATTTACTCCGGCTTGCTTATAAAGCTTCATGGTAGCCTGTTGACGTTCCATCGCTTTGTCGGCCGGATATTTCTTGGCGATCTCATCTACCTGGGGTTTCAATACCCGCATACGTGCCTGTGACATATACGATTTATAAGTCAGCGGGAACAGGATGATTTTGATGATCAGGGTCAGTAATAAAATAATCATTCCGTAATTCAATGCGGTGTGGTTTTCCAGGAAATTGAAAATAGGAATAACGAAATATTTATTGAACCACGCAATCCATTTCCATCCCATATTGATGACATCGGGAAGGTCTAAATGATCTCCGTATTCTTTCAATACCTTATAGGAGTTAGGACCGAAGAAAAACTGCATGTTGTATTGCTCGTTGGCCGAACCGTTATAGGCTAAAGGAATTTCAGCATAAGCATCTTTCAGATATCCGTCTTTTTTACTGATGTTCGATTTCAGTTCCACATCACTCAAAGGCTGTTCGCTGATCAGGATAGAGGAAAAGAATTGTTGTTTGAAGTCTATCCATTGTACCTTGTTCGGAAGCGTCTCCTCTTCATCGGAGGTCAGGGACATGTTTTCAACGGCATCTTCGCTGAATTTGTAGTAAACACCGGTATAACGGTTTTCAAAATCTTTACTTTTTTCCAGCTGGGGCATATTGATTCCCCAGAAAAGCGTCAGAAACGAGGAATTGGATGCAATGACATCCCCCATATTGTGGGTGATGATGCTGAAATCGGTCATATAGCTGTCCGGGGCTAACTTGTAAAGGTATTCCAGGTATCTGCTGCTGTCGGCATAAAGACGCATAGAGAGCACCTGTTCATTTCCCTGGGCATAAAGCGTCGTTTCTGTCGTACTGGGTGTAAAGAAAAATTTCTCGGTATTGATCTCCTGATTCCGGGCGTAGAAATTCATGCCGAAAGCGGTTTCTCCGTTTTTCCACAACACCAAAGGCAGCGAATCGTGTGTCCGGTATTCTTTTAAGTCTACATATACGATGCGTCCCCCCAGAGTACTGATGTGCAATTTTATTTTATCATTTTCCAGGGTGATGATTTTGTTTTCCGTATCGTTTTGTACGAAAATAGAATCACTTTTGGTAGCCAGGGGATTGGCGGCAGTCGTATTGTCCGGCGTTTTTTGTGCCTGTTGTTGTGCTGCCAGTTCCTGGGCTCTGAGTCGGTCTACCCGCGCAATGGAATCCTGTTTCCGCTGCATTTCGGCCACTTGCTCCTTACTCGGACGCGTGAGATAGGAAAAGCCGATGAGAATAAGAAAAATAATGACTAATCCGGCGATGGTGTTTTTATCCATAGGTTCTTTTAACTTTATGATAAACAAGCTTTGATAAATGATACGAATAACGGATGAGGTTTAATTACAGTACTTTTATACTCCGGATGGAACTGTACTCCGACGAACCATTTGTGAGCAGGAATCTCGACGATTTCGGTCAATCCGCTTTCCGGGTTGATACCGGTGGTGATCATACCTGCTTTTTCAAAATCCTCCCGGTATTTGCTGTTGAACTCATACCGGTGGCGGTGTCTCTCCTGTATTTCTTTTTGTCCGTAAGCTTCATAAGCTTTGGAACCTTCCGTTAATTCACATTTGTAGGCTCCCAGACGCATGGTGCCTCCCTTTTCGGTTACATTCAACTGTGAATCCATCAGGTCGATCACCGGATACTGGGTTTTGGCAGCCATTTCTGTCGAATCGGCACCTTCCATGTGCAGCACGTTACGTGCAAATTCGATGACAGCCATCTGCATCCCCAGACAAATACCGAGGAAAGGAATGTTGTTCTCCCGGGCATATCGGATAGCGACCAGTTTCCCCGAAATCCCCCGGTGTCCGAACCCCGGTGCTACTAAAATACCGTGCAGATTTTTCAGGCAGTCGGCTGCATTTTGTTCATTCAGTTCTTCGCTGTGGACCCATTCGATATTTACTTTACAGTCATTGACTGCTCCGGCATGGATGAAAGCTTCGACAATCGATTTATAGGCGTCGTGTAATTCGACGTATTTCCCGACTAAACCGATCCGTACTTCTTTGCTGTAGTTTTTTAATTTATATAGGAATTTTTTCCAGGATTCCAGATCCGGTTCGCTGTTTAAAGGTAATCCCAATTGTTCGAGTACGATTTCATCCAACTTTTCTTCTCTCATCTTGATCGGTACTTCATAGATGGTAGAAACGTCGATCGACTGGATGACCGCTTTGGGTGCTACATTACAGAAAAGGGCTACTTTCCGGCGTAAATCGGAATTCAGTTCATGTTCTGTACGTAATACCAGTACATCCGGTTGCACTCCGATTTCCAGCAAGGCTTTCACCGAATGCTGGGTAGGCTTCGTTTTTAATTCACCGGAAGCCGATAAGAAGGGTACCAGTGTCAAGTGGATCAATACCGATTTTTCCCCCAACTCCCATCGTAACTGCCGGACAGCTTCAATGAAAGGCAAAGATTCGATGTCTCCGACAGTACCTCCGATTTCAGTGATCACGACATCATATTCGCCTTTGTTGCCCAATAATTTGATGTTTCGTTTAATCTCATCGGTGATATGCGGGACGATCTGTACGGTTTTACCCAGATAATCTCCCCGTCTTTCTTTGTTGATTACATTCTGGTAAATCCGTCCGGTAGTAATATTATTGGCCTGCGAAGTCGGACAACCGGTAAATCTTTCGTAATGTCCGAGATCGAGGTCTGTTTCTGCTCCGTCGTCCGTCACATAACATTCGCCATGCTCGTATGGATTTAATGTCCCCGGATCTATGTTGATGTAGGGATCCAGTTTTTGGTTCGCAACTTTATACCCCCTGGCCTGCAGTAATTTAGCAAGTGATGAAGCGATAATGCCTTTCCCTAGAGAAGAAGCGACTCCACCTGTAACGAAAACATACTTTGTTGACACTGTATCTTGAATTTTATTGATTTATCAAAGTGGCAAAGGTAATAAATTAAAAGGTTAAAAGTGAAAAGTAGAAGGTAAAAAGTTGGCGAAAGGTAAAAGCAAAGAGATGGGAGTGGTTATGAGGTATGAGGCGGGGAGGAAGAATAGGAGAGTGGGTAAAAAATTAACGCTCTGTGAACAAAGGGGGGAATTGTTCTCCTGGGGAGAGGCTTTGTCGGCAGAGCGTTAATCGGCTTTGAGGAGCCGCTGTTTAGATCAGGCTGTCGAGAGCTTTCAGTTTTTCCTGAAGTAAATTCAGCCGTTGGCGGGTATTTTCGATTTTAGAATTCAATTCTTCGATCAAGCCTTGAGATTTACTGGATTTGGCGATAAAACCGATGTTGTTTTCATAGGTGTTGACGTCGAGTTCCAATTGTCTGATTTTGGCCACCAACTTTTCTCTTTCGTTGATAATTTTGTAATCCTTATAATCACCGGCATCCAGTGAGGACAATTTTGCCCTGAATCTTTCCAGGTCACGGTCGTATTCATCCAGATTGAGCTGGTCGAACCAGCCGTCGATGAGATGTCTGAATTCTTCC
>ENA-ORTP01003660-ORTP01003660.1-human-gut-metagenome-genome-assembly--contig:-NODE-3660-length-10117-cov-2.506559_pt1 | contig 10117 bp, 10 predicted proteins | sample MGYA00241913_ERZ509190 | MGnify/ENA primary metagenome ERZ509190 (study PRJEB26280, sample SAMEA2338839) | human gut metagenome | biome: human gut; feature: human-associated habitat; material: faeces...
TCGGCTCGTCCTGGGTATAGAAGCCCTCGCCCGAGGCGCCGCTGTAGCCGTTGTTCTGATAGCCATCATCGTAGCCGTCATCGTAGCCGTAGTCGTCATCCTGGTCATAGCTCTGGTCGTAACCCTGCTGGCCGCCCAGGTGCATCTTATTTTTAATCTCGTCAAGGAAGCCCATGGTTGTGTCCTCTCACGGTTTAGTGCAGGCGCCCTGTAAACCAGTGCGCACTTCAGAGCCCTATTTTACTGCAAACTCCGGGCTAAATACTACCCTGCCCAGGCGAACGAGCGTAGAGCCCTCCTCAAGGGCAGGCTCAAAGTCCTCGCTCATGCCGCAAGAAAGCTCGGGCAGCCTCAGATCGGGATGCGCCGCCTCCAACTCATCCCTCAGCTCTCGCAGCCCGGCAAAGGTGCGACGCGCCACATCCTTGTTCCCCCGAGGGGCCATAGTCATAAGGCCCTGCACACAAATTCCCTCAAGTTCCGCAAGCTCGCCGGCAGCGCCACGAATCTCATCGGGCGAAAAACCGCCCTTGGACTCCTCGCCGCTTACGTTAACCTCGATCAGCACCTGCTGGGGGGCGGCGAGCTCGCCAGCTTCGATCTTGCGAATGGCACGGCTCGAGATCGCCTGCGCCAAATGAAGCGACCCCACCGAATGAATCAGCTCGGCCGAGCCCAACACCGCGTTGATCTTGTTGGTCTGAAGGTTGCCAATCATGTCGAAGCGCACCTCGGGCAGCTCCGGATGATCCGCCAGACCTGCAAGTTTGCGGACGAGCTCTTGCGGGCGGTTCTCGGCAAAATGGCGATATCCCACCTGGATGGCCGCGATGGTCTCATCGACGCCGACGGTCTTGGACACGGCAATCAAACGCGCGGCATCACGGGGCCTCCCGGCGCGATCGAGCGCGGCATAGAAACGCTCGAGTATCTGCTCGCGGCGAGCGCGCATTACATTCAAATAGTTATCCATTGCCAATCGCCTCCGCTAACAGCACAACAAGTAGTCCCATGCTAACGCAAGAGCGCAGCCCCGCATCCGCAAGGCCGCGCTCCCTTAGGTATTTACAATCTCTCAACGAACGGGGTACCCTACTCCTCGTCGTCCTCGGCATCATCCTCGTCCTCAAGATGATCCAACAGGTAGCGAAGACCCTCGCTCACCTCGTTAGCGGGCACCTTGGCAACAAAGCGTGCATCCACGGCGGGCCTCATAATGACGCCCTCGCCCGAAGGCACGCGCATGCTCTCGAGCTCGTCCTCATCCGTACAGGCGATATCGCCGGCAGTCATACGCTGTCCGGTCAAAAGGAAGGTCAGACGGCAGGCGGCATCGATGGAAATCGAGGCAATGCGATCGAGGTAGCGCGAAACCATGATGGCACGGCGCAGGTCGTCATAGTTGCTGTCGTCGTCCATAAAATCGCCGGTGTCCATGCGGTTAAAGGTACGGAAGAACTTCTCGTACGCCGCATGTACCGGCTCATCCTCAACGGCCAGGTTGCAGATGATGGACATGTCGTTGGTGACGAGCGCGGACAGCGACGAGCCCAGCACCTGGTACACGGCCTCGGCCTCGGCCTCAACCGTGCCGACGAGCTCCTGAGGCAGCGAGATGTCGGCCTTGACCATGTGACGCGTGGCGCGGCAGATCTGGCGAACCTTATCGGTCATGCGCTGCAGGTTAAAGTCGACGTAGATAATCGTCTGCAGCAGGCGGAAGTCGGAGGCGACCGGCGACTGCGTAGCGATCAGGTTATAGCACACGGCCTCCAAGTTGGCGCAGCGAGCATCAATCGAAAGCGTGCGCTTCTTGGTCTTAGTGGCGAGCTTGCGGTCGTCGGTCACATAGGCCTTCACGGCGTCGTGAAGGGCAAGATCGACGGCCTCGTAGATGCTCAACATCTCGTGACGGGCCTCGATGAGCTGACGGGAAAACAGTTTGCGCATGGTTCACTCCAATCAGTTGGGTGCGGTCATGCCGCCCGCACAGTGAATACGCACCGGACCAGGTCCGATCGGCTTGGGACTAGTCGCACCGATCAGCCAAAGCGGCCGGTGATATAGTCTTCCGTCCGCGAATCCACCGGGCTGGTGAAGATCGCGTCGGTTTGACCATACTCGATGAGCGTGGCGGGCTCACCGGCAACTTCCTGCAAGAAAAATGCGGTGTAGTCGCTAATGCGAGCGGCCTGCTGCATAGAATGCGTGACGATGATGATCGTCATCTCGGGCGCCAGCTCGGCCATCAGATCCTCGACCTTAGATACGGACGTGGGGTCGATGGCGGAGCAGGGCTCGTCCATCAGAAGGACATCGGGCTGCACCGCAAGCACACGCGCGATGCACAGACGCTGCTGTTGACCGCCCGAGAGCGCCAAACCATCCTTGTTGAGCTGATTGGATACCTCTTTCCAGAGGTTGGCGCGCTTGAGCGATTCTTCCACGATGTCGTCGAGGTCGCTTTTGCTAGTCACGCCCTGCAGACGAGGGCCAAAAGCGACATTCTCGTAGATGGATTTGGGAAACGGGTTGGGCTGCTGAAAAATCATGCCCACGCGGCGACGAAGGTCGACCGGGTCGACGCCCTCGGCATAGATATCGTTGCCGTCGAGTGTCATGGTGCCCTCGACGCGAGTACCCTCGATAAGGTCGTTCATACGGTTGATGCAGCGCAAAAACGTCGATTTACCACAGCCCGAAGGACCGATAAACGAGGTGATGGCGTTTTTGGCGATGTTGAGGTCGAGCCCCGTCAGCGCATGAAAGTCACCGTACCAAAAGTTGAAATCCTTGGCCGTGATGGCCGCTTGCTCCGGCGTGGGAGCGGACTGATAGACGGACATGGGACTCCTTAACTAGCGGCGCTTGCGCGACAGATAACGCGCAAACAGGTTGAAGGCCAGAATAATCGCCATCAGCAAAAGCGCGGTGCCGTAGGCTGCGTTCATGTTGATGCCGTCGTTGGCAAGCAAATAGAGGTGAACGGTCATGGGGCGACCGGAATCGAACGGCGATATGGGCAGGTTGATGGCCTGACCCATGGTGTAGAGCACCACCGCGGTCTCGCCGATGGCGCGGCCGATGGCAAGGACGATGCCGGTGGCAATGCGGCCAAAGGCCGAAGGAAGCACGATCTTGGAGACGACCTGCCACTTGGTGGCGCCCAGGCCATATGCGCCCCAACGGATATAGCGCGGAACGGCGCGGATTGCCTCCTCGGTGGTGCGCATGACGATGGGCAGCATCAGAAGCGCCAGCGCCAGGGCGGCCGAAACCATCGAAAGACCCAGGCCCATGGCCTCAACAAACAAGGCGTAACCAAAGAGGCCCATAACGATGGAAGGCACCGAGGCCAGAGCATCGGCAGCATAGCGGATGATGTCGACAATCTTGCCCTGCTTGGCGTATTCAGCCAGATAGACCGCAGCCAAGACGGCAACCGGCGTGCAGATGAGCATGGCGAGTGCCGTCACGTAGATAGTCGAGACGATCGTGGGCCAAATGCCGCCCTCGGCGTTTACGCCCTGCGGCCAGCCGAAGATAAAGTCGAGCGAGATATGCGGAAGACCGTTAATGACCACGTAGGCGATGATGGCGAGCAACACCAGGGTGGTGATATAGGCCGCGGCGCGAAACACGCCGAGCATAATCTTGTTGGACAGGTCCTTGTTGATGCGGCCCTTCTTGCCATGGGAAAGGGCACGCTTGATGAGCTCGCGCGACGAGGTCGCATCGACCGTCGTGTCAACGGAATCGGACATAGCCTACCCCCTCTTCTTTGAAATCAGGCGAACGATACCCACCAGTGCAGCTGAGATGATAAACAGGACCACGCCCATGCCAAACAGAGCCGAGCGATGCAGGCCCGAGGAATAGCTCATGTCGAGTGCGATCTGGCTCGTGAGCGTCGAGATGGGGCTCGAGATGCTATCTGGAATGACCGGGGCGTTGCCCACGACCATCAGCACGGCCATGGTCTCACCGATGGCACGCCCCATACCCAAGACAATTGCATCGACAATGCCCAGCTTGGCTGCAGGCAGCACGACCTTGTAGATGGTCTGCCACTTGGTGGCACCCATGGCATAGGACGCCTCGCGAATGCCCATGGGGATGGAATTGAGGGCATCGATCGTGAGCGTGGTAATGGTGGGAACGATCATGATGGCAAGCACAAACCACGCCGTCAGCGCGCCAAAGCCAAGACCGCCGGTCAGCTGCGCGATAAACGGACGGATGATGACCATGCCAAAGAAGCCGTAGATGATGGAGGGGATGCCCGCCAGCAGGTCGACGGCGGGGCTGATGAGCCTGCGCACGCGCTTGCTGGCGATCTCGACCAGATACACAGCCGTGCCCACACCCAGGGTCACACCCATGGCGAGCGCACCGACAGTCACCAGACCAGAACCCGCCAGCAGCGACATAATGCCGTAGTGGCCCTCAGAGGGTGCCCATGTAAAGCTAAAGAAGTCCGCCAGGCCGATGTCGGTAAAGACCGGCAGCGCCGAGTACGTGGTAAAGACAAAAATCAGGATGACGGTGACGACCGCCAAGAACGCGCAGGCAAAGAAGATCCACTGCAGCGCCTTCTCCTTAAGATAGGTGCTGCGCGACACCAACGCCAACTCACGCTTTTTGGGCACCCGGGTCTCCTGCTCAATCTGGGGGGTTTCCTGTGCTTCCACGCTACTCACTCCCCTTTCCGTCGTTGGTGACGGGAATAAAGCCCGCCTCGCGAATCTGCTTGTCCATCTTTTCGGACGTCACATAGTCGATGTAATCCTGCGCCTGCTGCGAAGGCGTCCCCTTCACAAAGAAGTAAAGGTCACGCGAGATGGGATAGCCGCCACTTGCGACCGTCTTCTCGGATGCCTCGACATGGTTGACCGAAACGGCCTTGACCGAGGTCTTGGCGTTGAGGCTCTCGACAAAACCCAGCGAGATGTAGCCAATGGCGCCACGCGAGCGAGACACGACATCGCGCACCTGGCCCGTGCCCGAAAGAACAGCCGAGCGGCGATCGAACGGCGTGCCGTCCATCACGATAGTGCGGAAGGCCTCGCGCGTACCGGACGCCTCGTCGCGGTTGATAACCTGAATCTTCAGGTCCTCTCCGCCGACTTCCTTCCAGTTGGTGATCTTGCCGGCGTAAATATCGCGGAGCTGCTCGGTCGAGAGATTATCGACCGGGTTGTCGTCGTTCACGATGACTGCAATGCCGTCGTGCGCGATAACGATAGGCGTCAGACCCAGGTCTTGCTCATCGGCGTTGAGGCCACGAGAGGAGCTGGCGATATCGGCGGTGCCGGCGCTAACAGCTTCGATGCCAGCAGATGAGCCAAGGCCGGAGACGAGCACGTCGGTGCCGGTCTCCTCTTTAAAGCCCTCGGCCGCGATCTCGGCAATGGGAAGGCACGTCGTAGAGCCGGCAACGGTGATGGAAGAGGTAGAAGATCCCGAGGAGCAGGCGCACAGCGTGAGCGTGAGCACTGCTGCACTCAGGACCGATGCGATCTTTCTCATAGCATCACGCCGATCGCAGCATGGCGCCCACAGGTGCCGCCCTCGTTGCGGTAGGAATAAAAGCGGTCGTTCTGACGAACGGTGGAAAGCTTGGTGTCCACAATGCTGCTCGCCTCGACGCCGGCGTCCATCAGCGCCTCGCGAATGGCGGCGGAAAGATCGAGCATACGAGAAGCAGAGGCATCGATGCACGCGAACTCGGCGGCAAAGCGATCCATAAGTTCTTGGGACACCTCGTACTCGTCGCCCAGGATATGGGGCCCAATGTAGGCAGAGATGTCGTCCGGCTTGCAGCCAGCCGCCTCGCAGAGCGCTTGGCACGCCTTGGCGGAAATGCGCGCAATCGTGCCCTTCCAGCCAGAGTGCACCACGGCAAAGCCGCCGGGAGCCACCAGCACCACGGGAACGCAATCGGCAAAGCAGAGCATCACGGGTACCTCACGGGCCATGCAGACGATGGCATCGCAGCCCTCGGCAATCTGCTCGCGAATGTTCTCGAGATCATCAGCACCGTTCGAGGTCACCGTCACGACATGGTCACCGTGTACTTGATTGGGAACAAGCAGGTTGTGCTCGCACTCGGCGGCACCCAAGGCCTCGAGTGCGCGGCGACGATTTTCTTGAACGGCAAAGGGGTCATCGCCAACATGCGAGCCCAGATTGAGTGAGGAGTACGCATCTTCGGAAACACCGCCGGCGCGTTCGGTAAAAGCAAAGCGAACATCGTGCGTCGCGCCCTCTACCAACGTAACTCCATCATGGTCGACACGCGAAACGCTGTCCGCACGTGCTGCCATACTAAAGCCTCCTAATAACACAAGTATCGCGGCGACGCCGCAGCAGTCCGTGCCACACGGCTGCCATACTTCATCAAAAGGATACCCGCAGCGGTAGGGGCTAAACGTAAGGGGAACGTAAGGAGATTGGAGGCTTTCGTTTACAAAGGCAAAACACAACAAAAAGGGTGCGCCCAATCGGACGCACCCCATACAGGTCGCTGAGAAAAACGAACTAGAAGCTGCCGCGCTTGAGGAAGTCAGGAAGCTCAAACTGGTCGTTGCCAAAGTTGGGGAGCTCGGTACCACCGACGTTGCGAGTCGGGGCAGCCTGAGCCGGGCTCGTGGCAGGAGCGGTGCGCTGCGGCTCGGTAGAAGCAGCGGCCTTGCTCTGGGACTGCTGTGCAGCGAAGAGCTCGTCCTGACGGTTGACGTTGGAGTCGGAGAAGCCCGTAGCGATGACGGTAATACGCACCTGATCGCCCAGGGACTCGTCGACAACGGTACCGAAGATGATGTTGGCCTCGGGGTCGACGGCGTTGGCGACAACGTCGGCAGCGTCGCTGATCTCCTGAATACCCAGGTCCTTGGAACCGGCAATGGAAAGCAGGACGCGCGTAGCGCCATCGATGGAGCTCTCGAGCAGCGGGCTGGAAATAGCCTGCTGGGCAGCGTCGACGGCACGGGTGTCCCCAGAAGCGGTACCGATACCCATCATGGCGGTACCGGCCTGCTTCATGATGGTCTTAACATCGGCGAAGTCCAGGTTGATGATACCGGGGACGGTGATGAGGTCGGTGATGCCCTGGGTGCCCTGGGAAAGGACGCCATCGGCGATTGCGAAGGCCTCAAGCATGGTGGTCTTCTTCTCGGCGATGTCGAGCAGCTTGTCGTTAGGGATAACGATCATGGTGTCGACGCAGTCGGAAAGCGTCTTAATGCCTTCTTCGGCGCTCTTCTTGCGCTTGCGGCCCTCAAACGTAAAGGGCTTGGTCACGACGGCGACGGTCAGCGCGCCGACCTCGTTCATCGCGATATCGGCAACGATGGGGGCAGCGCCGGTACCGGTGCCGCCGCCCATACCGGCGGTGATGAACACCATGTCCGCGTCCTCCAGGGCCTTGGACACAGCGGAACGGCTCTCCTCAGCGGACTTGCGCCCCACTTCGGGGTCGCTGCCCGCGCCCTGCCCGCCGGTGAGCTTCTCACCGATCTGAATCTTAAACGTCGCGCTGGAAATGGCAAGCGCCTGCTTGTCCGTGTTGACCGCGATAAAATCCACACCCTTGGTGCCGGATTTCACCATCCGGTTGACTACGTTGTTGCCGCCGCCGCCGACGCCGATGACCTTGATGGTAACGACATTATCGGGACCGGTATCCAGTCCAAACGCCATAACTGCTCCTCCTATGTGAACCGAATTCGTTGTAACTGCGCGGGTAAGGCCGAAAAAGGACTTATTTTGTGCCGTCCTCCCCGTCTCTAACTATATCTTGACTTATTTTAGCTCTCTTTTGCTTGGAGGTCAATAGCTCCCGCCGGATTTCCGCAAAGTTTTGGAACATCCGGGTGCCGAACACCAGCACGGCGGCCAGGTAGAGGGGCAGTCCCAGCTTCTGGCCCAGCCAGGTGAGGAACACCGCGATAGCCGCGTTTCCGATGGTGCCGGAGAGGAACACCCCCAGTTTGAACTCCCCCTTAACCCGGGCCCGGAAGCCGCCCAAAGCGGAGTCCAGGGCGGCCAGCAGCCCTGCGGCCACATAGAGGGACCACTGGGCTGGGATGGTCCAGGGGAAAAAGGCGCCGATGAGCAGGCCGGCCACCAGTCCGATCAGTTCCAGCATCAGCCCACCGCCTCCTCTCCGCCCTCATCCGCCGGGATGGGCTTGGCGTACTGGTACTCCACGGTGCCGTTGTATTTCGGAATGAGCAGCTGGTCGCTGGCAGTGACCTTCACGGTGATGCCCCACTGGCTGAGCACGTCCACCACGCCGTTGCGCATGGTCAGCGCACTGTAGAGGGTGTCCGGATCGCCGATGGCAAAGACCACGTAGGGCGCGGCGTACCGCCGCCCGTTCACCGTTACCACCGCGCCAGTGCAGCGCACCTCGCTGGTGGCCAGAATACGCTCTCCGTTGAGGGAGATGGCCTCCGCCCCGGCGGAACGCAGCTCATTGATGACGGAGAGCAGGTCGTTGTCGTGGATGAGGTAGTCGGCCTCGTTTCCGGTAACGTTAGCCTGACTGGAGTCCTCCAGGATGATGGTGACGCCGGGGCCCTCCACATCGGTGAGTCCGGCGGTGATCTCCAGTTGCTCCAGCTCGGCCTTGAGGGCCTGGCTGCCCGCCTCGCCGGAGGCGGCCTGCTCCCGGTAGAGCTCCAGCTCACCCTGGAGCTGCTTCACCTGGTCAGCCAGGCCGTCCTTCTGATCCACCACCTCGTTGTAGAGGTTCTGAAGGGTTTCCAGGCGGCTGGCGTTGGTGGCGTCGGCCACCCCCGCAAGCTTGACGCTGCGCAGTTGAGCCGCCAACAGGAAGCCCACCACCACGCATACCACCATGACGGCGAGCTCCCCCTTATTCTGCATCTGTCTTCTCATTGGCATCGTTCTCTCCTTGTGTTCCGGCCTCCGCCGCGGGCGGCGGGCTGAGCTCCGGCGCAGTGGATGCCTCCGGCAGCCACCGCTTCGGCAGCAGATGTCCCTCCTGGTTGTCGTAGGTCAAGTCCAACGTGCCGGTTCGCGGGATTCCCTTCTCATCCATGGTCCAGAGGGTCTGCTGTAGATAATAGGTCTTCTGCGTAAAATCTCCGTTCATTGGGAACAGAACGGTCAGGTTCGCCCCATAGCCGAAGCGGATTTCATTGTTGGAGGTGAGATCCAGGAAGCTGGTGAGGCTCCCCGTCATCTGCCGGGCCTGTATGGCCGCCAGGAAGCCCTTGAGCTGGTCCAGCTTGTCCTGCTGCTCCGGCGGCACGGTCAGCACGCTGCCCACCGAGGGATTGACTGCCTCCAGCCCCCGCACCTGGGCTTTACCCTCTGTTAAGGACGCTCCGCCGCTCTCCAGCAGCTTGCAGTCGGTGTCCATCAGCCAGCGGCTGCCGCCGCTCTCAATCCACGCCACCGGAACGCTGGCCGTCACGTGGATGACAAAGGTATCGGGGTATTTCCGCTCAAAATTCACGGTACCGATATAGGGGAGCTGGGTGTAAATACGGCTGCTGATCTGGTATTTGTTGAGGGTAAACAGGTTGTCCCCCTGCTCCACGCCGGATACCCGGCGGATCTCCTCCTCCGTATAGGGGGAGTCCCCCGTGATCTCCACGGTGCTCACCCGGAAGAATACCACACAGCCCATCAAAATGGCGGCGAAGATGATCAGAACGGACAGCAGCTTATAGAGCGCGCTGAAGCGCCCCCGATTCCGCCGCCGTCCCCGTCTGTTCCTTCTCGCCGCCATTCCAACTGCTCTCCTGTCTGTTCTGGTTTCTGTCAGTATCCCACAGAAAGGTTGCGGATTTGTGAACGTATCCTAAGAAAACCCTTAAATCCGCCGGATCTCTGCGCCCAGGCGGCGGAGATCTCCCTCCAGGGACTGGTAGCCCAGAGAGTCGAAGCCCAGCTTCTCGCAGATGGCGCGGAGCATGCATCTGCCGCGCTCCGTGGAGGCGTCGGCGTATTCCTCGATATGCTGCTGCCCCTCGTCCCCCTCCAGCTCCTGGATGGTTCGCCGGGCCAGCAGTTCCATGTCGGAGTTGCTGCGGGAGAAATTCAGGTACTTGCAGCCGTACATGACGGGCGGACAGGCCGAGCG
>ENA-ORTP01003667-ORTP01003667.1-human-gut-metagenome-genome-assembly--contig:-NODE-3667-length-10084-cov-4.660285_pt1 | contig 10084 bp, 6 predicted proteins | sample MGYA00241913_ERZ509190 | MGnify/ENA primary metagenome ERZ509190 (study PRJEB26280, sample SAMEA2338839) | human gut metagenome | biome: human gut; feature: human-associated habitat; material: faeces...
CTGTAAGCTCGGCTGTAAGCTCGGCTGTAAGCTCGGCTGTAAGCTCGGCTGTAAGTAACGTGAAATAGTCCAAAATATGGACTATTTCACGTTGTACCTCCAGAGGAGGTACAGGGAACTTAAACTTTGCAAATTTTTTCATATCAACAGATGCAAAACTCGATTGATTCAAATTTTGCAAACAATACTTGTCAAGTTTGTAGCAATAATAAAACAAAAATTTAGGCATAAACCTATCTTCATATTCAGGTTTAACCATTAGATAGGTAAATCTCTGATTTGCAAGTGATGGAACTGTTATAAGTGCATGTTCTCCAACAGTTGCCGAAGTTGCTACTATAATTGAATTTTCAGGAAATAATTGCCCTTTTACCGCGCATTCATTCACATGCTGAAGTGCATCCGATAATATGTTACCATTGGCTCTTATATCTTCCATCTTAAACCAAGGGACTGTTCCATTTTCCCAAAACTCACTTTTAGATTTAGAAGGTGTGTATCCATTCCTTGTAGTAAACAATTCTTGAAGTTCATGCATTTCAACTCCGTCTGGACACAATTTCTCAATTAATTCATCTAATCTGCTCATCGCATCATCTCCGTTATTTGTTCATATGAATAATCCTCAACTTGCTTTCGCAGTATATATTCATCACTTGTCGTGTACTTATCATCATATTTTATCTTTGCAATTGGAGAATAATAATAGCCATAGCCTTCCAATACAGGAGTAAAATCACTTGTAAATGCACAAATCACCTTTGCTGTGTTCTTTCCTTTATAATCACCTAAACGTAATGCTACCTCACGAAGTGAAAGTTTTTTAAATCCTTGTTCAAAAAATAAAAAGCATATACCTCCCGCTTTGGCTTCTGAAGAATATGCCAAACAATCTGGCTTTTCACGTCCTATTTTATCAATAAACTCTTTTTCTCTACGGGTCAGTTCTTCATGGTTGCCAACTTTTTTCAAAATCTTATCAAAACCAAAATGAACACCATCAATTATCCGAATATTTTCAGCTGGATAAATTGTAGGAATAAAGCTGCTCCCATCATCATATGCCCAAAATGTCAAAATATTATTACCTGATCCCCACTTTTTTATTTCTGCCCTTGCCGTTTGTGGACTGTCTGCCCAATATGACAGCTTTTGACCAGGAAAAAGATTTGAGTACCTATTATCTTTTCTACTTAATCTCAGATTCCCGCTATGAAGTTCACTTACTGTTTTTCCATAATAACTTTTGTTAAATTCAAGGCATCTAAAAAAATTAAAATCATGTGATTCTATTATCGGCAATTCCTGATGTTTCCATATATCTATTCCCCAGTATTGATTCGGAAAAAATTCTCCCATAAATCACACCTCGATTTCTGCGATAATCTTATCAATCTCATCACGGAGTACCTGCTCACGGGCAACAATTTCCTTAATTTCTGCATTCAACTTCACGATATCAATTTTCTCTCTGGTATCTTCGGCTTCAACATAGGTGGACACAGACAAATTATAATCATTGCCAGATACTTCTTCATAGCTTGCCAGATGTGCAAAATGCTCCACTTCTTCACGCTTAGCAAACACATCCACAATACGGTCGATATTCTCTGGTGTCAGCTTATTGTTGTTGGTAACCTTCACACACTCGCCTGTGGCATCAATAAACAGTGTCTTGTTGTCTGCCTTGTTCTTTTTCATTACCATGATACAGGTTGCAATCGAAGTACCAAAGAACAGATTACTCGGCAACTGAATAACGCAATCCACATAGTTGTTATCTACCAGATATTTACGGATTTTCTGCTCTGCACCACCACGGTACATGATTCCCGGAAAACATACAATGGCGGCAGTTCCGTTAGACGCAAGCCATGACAGGCTGTGCATGATAAATGCCATATCTGCTTTACTCTTAGGTGCCAAAACTCCTGCCGGAGCAAAACGAGGGTCATTAATGAGCAATGGATTTTCGTCTCCCGCCCACTTGATAGAATATGGTGGATTAGACACGATCAGCTCAAACGGCTCATCATCCCAATGTTGCGGACTAAGCAATGTATCTTCACATGCAATGTTAAATTTATCAAATCCCACATCATGCAGGAACATATTAATACGGCACAGGTTGTAGGTTGTGATATTAATTTCTTGTCCGTAAAAACCGTTACGTATAGCGTCCTTGCCAAGAATTTTCTCAGCCTTTAAAAGCAATGAACCCGAACCACAAGCCGGATCATATACTTTATTAATTTCCGTTTTGTCTACAGTTCCAAGGCGTGTGAGCAGTTCGGACACATCTGCCGGAGTAAAGAACTCTCCACCAGATTTTCCGGCATTCGATGCATACATAGTCATAAGGTACTCATACGCATCGCCAAAGGCGTCAATAGAATGATCTTTCACATCTCCCAGATTCATTTCTCCTACGCCATTCAGTAGTTTTACAAGTTTTTCATTACGCTTTGCAACTGTAGAACCCAGTTTATTGCTGTTTACATCATAGTCATCGAACAGTCCGGCAAAGTCGCTCTCTGCCTCACTGCCTTTCGCTGATTCCTCAATGTGGCGAAACACACGCTCCAGTGTTTCATTTAAGTTTTCATCATTCGCAGCATTAGCACGGACATTACAGAAAAGTTCACTCGGAAGGATAAAAAATCCTTTTTCCTCTACCAGTCCTTCTCTTGCTTCTTCTGCATCCTCATCCGGCATTTTTGCAAAGCCAAAATCAGTGTTACCCGCATCGATCTCACCGCTGTTTATGTAATTACACAGGTTTTCGGAAATATAACGATAGAACATCGTGCCAAGAACATAATTTTTGAAGTCCCAACCATCGACTGCTCCACGCAGTTCATCTGCAATCGCCCATATTGCACGGTGTAACTCATCACGTTCCTGTTCCTTTTTGGTATCAACCATTCTCTTTTCCTCCGTTATCCTCTGGTACAAATTCCAGAATATCGTCAACGCCACAGTTCATAACACGGCATATACTCTCTATACTCTCGAGGGAAATATACCCATTACGTTTCAGCCGTGTGATAATATTTGCAGAGAAACCAGCCTCCTTCTGCAACTGTGCATTTGTCATATTTTTTTCTATCAATAAATGGAATAATTTTTTATAACTGACCGCCATGTCATTCCTCCATTCGCCTGCCAACAGATATATAGAAAGTGTATCACGAAAACGTGAATAATTCAACTTATGAAATAATACCGCCTGGCTAAAATTCCATACAATGATAATATTTTCCGTAAAAAAAGCGGCTGATCAACACCTTAATCAACCGCTTTAACTAATCCTTATAGTCCGCACAAAATACTTCTTTTTATAATTCCCAACCCGATATACTAACCATTCAACGCTCACAGCAATTCGTCAATTTTTGCAAAATCGATATTCAAATCATCATAAATCCCTGCCGGAACAAGATCAGAAAATGTATATTCGTTCATATCATTCTTTTCAAAATTATATACAATAATCCTGTTTTTCGTTTTATCCACGATCCAATATTCACGGACACCGGCCGTGCGATATTTAAAAAGCTTTATCATGTAGTCAATCCGCTGGCTTCCCGGTGATACCACTTCAATAATCCAATCCGGTGCTCCCGCACATCCTTTATCATTTAATTTAGATGGATCGCAGATCACGCTTACATCCGGCTCTACGTAAGTATGATCATCCTCGTTTAAAAAAACTGCAAATGGAGCGACATAAGGCCTGCATACTCCGCCTTTCTGCTTAATATAGTCCCGAATAACTGCAAATATTTCACCTACAATTTCCTGATGAGCCCGGCTTGGAGGTGCCATCATATACATGGTACCATCTATCAATTCTGCACGGGTTCCTTCCGGAAGATCATATATATCTTGTACTGTATACGTTTTGTATTTAGGTAATGGCATAGCTCCTCCTTTCTCGGCTGAAATATACTTTCCTCTATAATAAATAGTTTATCGTATCTCCGTTCTTTTATCAATCAATTCATTGATATGTTTTTCAATTTTTAAGACCTCAATATGATCAAAGAAAAGCGGCTGACCTCCCGATCAACCGCTTTAAATAACTCTTTTACCTATTATCTTCCCGCCTCTTCATCCCAGCTGCCGTCTTCTTTCACGTACCAGCCGTCCGGTGTCCGGCGTTTTGAATACATAATGCCGGCACTGCCGTCTTGATTCGGATTCAGATAATACCATTTTCCATTGATGAACTGCCATCCTGTAAGCATACCCTGGTTTTCGTCCATATAGAACCATCCCTGATACAGGGTGTCATAGATCCAGCCGGTACTCAGATATCCCTCAGCGCCAAATGCCCACCATCTGCCGTTGACTTTTTCCCAATGAAATGCACCGGTATTGCCCATAGGCCAGGTGCCGTCACTGTAGCGGAGCCACCAGCCTCTGGCATCCTTTATCCAATGGCTGTAACCATCATTCACTGCCTGATTCGATGCACCGGTGATAACCCCCTGCTCCTCGCTGCGGTAGCCTTTCTGGCTATCTTTGGTTACTGTGCCGGAACTTCCGCTGCTGCTTTTTCCACTGCTGCCTTTTCCGCCGCTGCCTTTTCCGCCACTGTCTTTTCCGCCGCCTGAATGACTGCCTGAGCTTGAAGGCGCTTGCTGAACCGTCACATTGACTGTTTTTACAGCATCATTAAAATTGTCCATCGAAGCTTTCACATATACCTGATAAGTTCCCGCATCTGTAAAGCCCGGGATCTCACTCTGGTAATCCACTCCATTCTTAGAATAAGTAAATACCACTGCATCCAGACTCACATTTGAAAGACCGGTTTCCACAGATGCATGGATCTGCGGCTTCTGTTCGGTACCATTGTAGGTAAGCGGATCTGCCGACACAGTCATGGATGCAAAATCACGTGCTATGATGCTGCCTTTGATAGATGTGCTATTTTCTGTCAGCTCATAATTCTTTGCATTGTCACCTGCTAACGTGATATTTGCCGCCTCAATATCATGCTCTCCAACATCCGCACTCTGATATGCCAAATTCACCTGGTCAGCACGAACATCCTGAGAATCAGGAGTACCGGAATCACTGTAAAGCTGAACGGATAAATTCTGCTCCTCCCTAATATCTGTCGTTCCATCATAGACTTTATCGAAAGAGCCTCCTGTTATCCGTGCATTTAATTTGCACTTGTCGATTGTAAATATAGCTGTATTCAATTCATCCGTATAATTTCCCAGTCCCATCAGATAAACGGTGTATGTTCCAGCATCTTTTCGCTCTGTAACTATACTATTATCAGTTCCTGTCCAATATGTCCAATATTTGATTGTATAATCCGCCTTATTCACTTCATCCTCGGAAGCTCCCTGCCAGTTCTCAACCACCTTGATCTCCGGGTTCCAGGATTGACCATTATAAATGACGTTCTCTGGTTCGAGTGTTACTTTTGTATCTGCAAACCTCCGTTCGGTAATACTCGTTCGGTTATCAGAGCAAAATACCTTCGACTCGTAATTATTTACTGTCACCCTTACAAATACAAACTGACCAAACTCTGCTACATTCACAATCTTCGGACACTCCGACTCCCACTTATCTTCTTGTAAATCATCCGTACTATTTGTACTCTTCAGCTGATATTCATATCTTGCCCCATCAGGTATATCTGTTGTGCTAATGGTTGCTGCCGGATACCCTTTAGATCCATTATATATACCGCTGGTAGCCGTTACGATCAAATTCCAGGAAGCAGGAAAAGCTGCTTTATTAACCGTCAATGTTATATAAACCGGTTTTTCTCCGGCTTTATAGAATCCACTTGCCTGTGTATTCACCTTGATTTTAAATACACCAGCCCTGTCCACCTTCAACTGACCCGTTTCCTTGTCAATCGTTCCTACTCCCTTATCACTTCCTGTATATTCAGCAAGTTCATATTGCAGTTTTCCGGCTCTAACCGGTTCCTGAATAGCCGCAAGGTTTTTAACATCGATCGACATATTTTCTTTATAATTTTCACTAATTTCCGCTGTATAAACTGTAATTGGATCCGGTGTCTGCTTTGCATCATCGGGCAGACTTCCGTTTCCGCTGATTGTGCCTTTATTGATAAATGTTCCGTTTTCTTTTTTTACAAATGGACCGTTTGAAACAAATTCTCCTTCATTGGTAAGTGTGCCACTATCAATTATCGTACTTCCAGAGGTTACCTTTCCGCCACTTGCAACAGTGAAGGAACTATTTATATATAATCGATCCGTAATCAGTTCTTGGGCTTGAATCGTTGCAGATCCACCACTCTGCAAAAATCCTATTCCATCACTATTAGATTTTGTTGAAATTGTTCCACCTGAAAGATTAAAATTACCCACATTCTCAATTACGGGTTTTCCACTTCCGGTTACCGTTAACCTTCCACCAGCCATCCGAAATTCCCCACCCCCACGGACATGCACACCATTCTTGCCTGTTCCCGCAGCAGTAACAGAGCCTCCGTTAATATTTAAAGTTCCTTTACTTCCCACAACAATAGCTCCTGAGTCTGGAGCGCTATTTTTTCCCGCCGCATCGGCAGTTGCTTCTATCGTTGTTCCACTTTCTATCGTCAAGTTACCTGCGACTGCTATTCCGCTGGATCCATCATTACTTGTTCCTTTCGTTGGAGAATTCTTAGCTGTCAAAGAAGCCGGTGCTTTTCCTGCCTTAATCGTCGCGCTTACATGTTCATTAATCCTGAGACCACATCCGCTAACATCCTTTCCTTTTCCCTCTAATACATTGCTTCCATTTAATACTATCTCCCATGTTCCCTGGCTTAACTGAAGATTCTGTATGGAAGCACCCGTCATTATTAATCGAAAGCTATTTTCTCCTAAACTAGTAACTCTTATACCGCAATCATTCAATAAATCCATTACATCGTTATTAACACTAGAAAAATTTTCTCCATCATAGTAAAGACTTTTAAAAGATTTACCTGATTCAAAATTTACGTTTAGCACAGCAGTTCCGCTTACCGCCGTCAACGCCGCCTGGTCTCCCGTCACAGACACTTCCACCACCAGCGCCTCTACATCTTCCGCCAGTTCATATACCTCCGGCAGCTCTGCTGCAAACTCATAGGTGCCTTCCAGCGGCCAGCGGCCTTCTTCATCCTGCACATACTCGTTACAGCTCCAGCCAGTGATCGGAAGTTTTTCCTCTTTACCAGCTTCGCTTTCTTCTCCGACCTGGGCAATAATAGCCTGTGGCAAGTACTCCGTGACTTCTTCGAAGGATGGCTGGGCTTCCTCGGTAACTCCGCTAAGCTCTAATTTGCCATCCAGCAGGTTCTCCTCCGGATCATACCAGGACCAGGAGAAGATCTGGGACTTCACAGCCGGTATCACAGTTCCGCCTGGAACTGTCGTATCTTCCATATCCGATGGTGTACTGACGGAAGGTGCATTCTCCGCTTTGTCAGCAGAATCTTTCTGATCGTTGGTTTCTTCATCATCCGGCCCGGTTTCAGAATCGTCCTCGTTCGTACCGGAAGACACGGCTGTATTCCGTATGCATCCGCTTTCTACAGTGCAGACGTGGGTACATTCCGTCGGCTCTTCTCCTATCTGGGACGAGGTTGCTTCCTCATCCGGCTCGCCGTAGCACTCCTCGGTATGCACGTGGACACATTTTTTTCTCTCCGTCTTCTGCGGCATATCCGCCCATGCTGTATTTCCAAATAATGTCGATACTGCCAATGTCATTGTCAGACACACCGCTGCCGCCCTTCGTATACCTTTCATTCTCCCATCTCCTCTCTGTTTACCTTTCATCTCTTTTGACGCCCATGAAGATTCATTCTCTTGATGTTATTATTAAACAATTTTCAAAAAATGTCAACAAACTGTACACAATATATGTTTAATACCGTTATTTATATGATTTCCCGATTTTCATTGTGAATTTCGTTACCTGCTATCTCCATCCCGCCCCAGATACTCCCACACAAACCGCGATACTTCCGCCTTTTTATGGTACCTCTCCCGCACCGCATATACATGCAGCCGGGTCTTTGCACGCGTCATTGCCACATAGAACAGACGTCGTTCTTCCTCCATATCCTCGTCCAGCATCGCGCGGCTGTGCGGCGTGATGCCTTCATTGGCATCAAGAATATAGACAATGGGAAATTCCAGCCCCTTGGCGCTGTGCATCGTCGCGAGCGTGATCGCATCCGTCTCCGTCCGCCGCTGCGCCGCCTGCCGGAGCAGTTCCTCCTTGTACGCGTCGATGTGTGCAAACCACTCGTCAAAGGTCTTGAAACCCGCCGCACTTTCTTTTAACTCATCGGCAGTCTCTAAAAGTTCCTCCGGCCGCATCCGCCGGAATGCCGCATACTCGATCAGATATTCATCGTATCCCATGCCCTGTCGGATATAATTGACGGCTGCCAGAGGTGACATCCGGGCGATGGCCCGCAGATCGCCTTCCAGACTCTCGATCCGCTCGGCAATCCAGTCTTTCTCCGCATAGAATACCTTCATCCTCTCGAACGAAACCGTCTCATCCGGCATCGCATCCCGGCTGATATACCGCTTCGGACGGTTGATGACCTGCAAAATATCTTCCCGCGCCCGGCTTCCCATGGCGATCCGGATATAGGTCAGGATATTTCGCGAAATCCAGTGTTCATAGAGGTTCGGCACCGTATCCCGTGTCCGGAAAGGAAGGTTGTATTCCATCAGCTTTTCCATCAGAAAACGAGGACCAGCATTGGTCCGGTATAAAACTGCGATATCCCCCGGCCGCACTCCCGACTGCAGATACAGCTGTATCTCCCTGGCAATGGCCAGATTTTCTTCCCCCGGATCCTGCCAGAGCTTCGTGATCACGTTCTTCCCATGACGTCCCGTTGTATGGATGGCCTTTGAAAAACGTTTCTGGTTTTCTCCGATCAGCCGCAATGCCGGTGCCACGATCTCCTCGGTACTGCGGTAATTCACATCCAGAAGAATCCGTCCGGCACCCGGATAATCCCGCTCAAACCCCAGCATAATCTCCGGTTTGGCCCCACGAAACCGGTAAATCGACTGATCATCATCGCCCACGATAAAAAGATTATCTTCCGGCTTGGCTAACATCCGCACGATCTCATATTGAAGCCGGTTGATGTCCTGAAACTCATCAATCAGGATGTACCGATACCTCCTCTGCCAGGCAGACAGGATATCTTTTCTTTCCGTAAAAAGTTCCAGACACAGCACCATCATGTCATCGAAATCGATGAGTCCGGCCCGGCGCATTTTCTCTTCATAGCCCGCATAGAGCTGACGAAAAACCGCATCCGGACAGTTTTTGGAATAGTAATGTTCCAGTGCAATCCTCTCTCCCTTGACAGAGCTTATCTCGCTTAAAATGGAGGCTGCAAACTCATTTTCATCCTCCGGCTCCAGACCTCCGGCCTGAGCCAGCTCCCGGACAAACTGCATCTGCTGCTCTTCCCGGACAATATTGTCAGCGGTATATCGGTATGCCAGCTTTAAGATCCTAAAAAAGATCGAATGAAAAGTACCGAAGGTGACTCTGGATCCGCCGCCGGTCAATGCTTCATACCGCTCCCGCATCTCCTCGGCTGCTGCCCGGGTAAAGGTAATCACAAGAATATCCCCCGGATCGATTCCGTACTCCTTCGTCAGATACTGGACCCGATGGGTGATCACCGTTGTTTTCCCTGATCCCGGTCCCGCCAGAACCATCATGGGACCATCTTTATGCATGATTGCCTGTGTCTGTGCTTTACTGAATGCCATTTCCTGTTTCCTTACTCCACAATTCAAGAATATCTCGGCATATTTGCTTCGAAATTCGCATTTTGACGTGCAAGACATCCTTCTGCCGCGCATCTGAAGCAAATCTGTCAAGTACAAATGTAAGAAAAGTGCGCCTTGGAATGTATTTCTCACAAAGCGCACCTTTTCACTGCTTTTCATGCATCTACGATACATGAAAAAGCAGTTGTTTATTTACTACCTACTGATTTAATCTGAGATTCAAGTCGAACGTCCGTGAGACTTGGCGCGTGATTCTGGTCAGCAAAGCTGAC
>ENA-ORTP01003672-ORTP01003672.1-human-gut-metagenome-genome-assembly--contig:-NODE-3672-length-10075-cov-2.634232_pt1 | contig 10075 bp, 8 predicted proteins | sample MGYA00241913_ERZ509190 | MGnify/ENA primary metagenome ERZ509190 (study PRJEB26280, sample SAMEA2338839) | human gut metagenome | biome: human gut; feature: human-associated habitat; material: faeces...
TTGGAAAGTTATGGGCATTATTCTCAACGGTTCCAAACATCTCGATAAATTGCGACATACTAACCAATGAATTTATGATGAGACAATTTTACATTATTCTGATTCACCATTGCATATTGCAATGTCGTATCGAGACTCTGATGACCGAGTAGGTGCTGGACTTGCTCAATAGGCATGCCCTTATCTATTGCCATTGTTGCCAATGTTCTACGGAATTTATGTGGATGCACTTTTGGAATATTCAAATCTTTCCCCATCTGGCGCAGTCTAATCTCCACTCCGCTAATCTGCAATCTATCATAAGGAGCCAGGAGTGAGACAAACAACGCTTCATTGTTGTCAGTACGGCTGTTTATGTATTTCTGCAAATGAATCTTTGTACGAGCATCGAAATATACCTTACGCTGCTTATCACCTTTGCCGGTAACAATACACTCCCTGTTGTGGTAATCTATATCTGAGCGATTGAGCTTAACCAATTCTCCAACACGCATTCCTGTTGATGCCAATAGATCTATCAATGCCAAATCACGCGGATTTGAGCAATGGTCCCGCATCAATTCAAGAGATTCATCAGTATATGTTTCCTTTACGGTTTTACCCACTTTTACTTTATGGATTCTTCGTACAGGACTCTTTACTATATAGTTTTCTTCTTCTAACCAAGAAAAGAAACTGGATAGTATGCGTCGAATATTATCTACCGTTACCTTGCTCGCGCCACTCTCGCTTTGATATGTATTTAAATAATGCCGTAAATCATCAGTAGTTATGTGGATAACCTCTTTACCCAACTTAATCAATGCATTATTTATAGTACTGCGATAATAGGCGATTGAATTAGGAGAACATCCTTCAACTTTCTTGGCTGAGATAAAATTCTCTACCAAAATCTGATTATTACTTTCTGCATTGACAGAATCTTTTTCAGTCACGACAATGTTACGGAAGGTGTAATCAAGCACCTTACGCAACTGGGCCAACTGCTCATTATTCAATGAACCGAGCATAGCCTGTTCTATTTCGTTAATCAAGTTCTTAACCATAATCTTACTATATTATAAAGGTTCGTCAATTAACGCGCGACTAATTATTCATGCACTACAATAATATGAACTTAGTCACTCATGAGTGACCAAGTAAAGTGACTAAGTCAATGCTCGTTTGTATTTTTGGCTCCGACTATTAGGTTTCTCGGGAATAGTCATTACCAAGAATCCTCCCTCTATAAGTGGGTCAATATAGCGATGCTTTACATTATATCTGTGTTTAAGACCAAGATGCTCCATGATTTCAGCCATACTTCGAGGAGTAGAACAAAAATCAATTATATCATTAAGTGTGTCACTTAACTTAGTCACTGACTTAGTCACATTTTCCTCATCGGTGACCAAGTTAAGTGATAAAGAAGGCCTCACTATAACCTCAAAAGCTGTAATCTTATCCACATTGAACACTGGTTCGGGATTTCCATTCTCTTGCAATAAGTTCTTTACACGCTGAATTCCACGATTGAACATGTTAACGTACTTCAATCCACGCATAGCCTCTGCAACAATAGGATTACGATAATCATTTACCGTTGGGAAGTTCTCAGGACGAGCCTCACCATACAATCCTCCAGCATTAAGAATCTCAATACGATCCTCATATTGATAAAGTCGAATTGGCATATTGGACTGGTAATCCCTATGCATACATGCATTCATCAACAACTCTCTAAGAGCCAAGTCAGGATAATTCAACACATTCTCCTCACGCAGCATGCTAATAGGCATAGGGCGAGAAGTCACCACAGCATCCCTAACAAAGTTTTCCAATTGCGGTAGCATTTTACTAAGACTTCCTTTAATCTGTCGTTCATTAACGATTTCACTACCACGGTCTTTACCTGCAAAATGAACGTATTGTACATAGCACCCATGCATATAATACTGAGGGTCTTTACCAAAAAGAATCATTGCAGCATTTGTAGGACATTCATGTGTAAGATCATACAAATGAATTGCCGCCAACTGTTCCTTGATATTACGGCTATCGCTAGCCAATACTTCGTGGTCAATTATCTGAGGAAGATATTCTCTTTTAATAAAGCCTGTATCAATATCATTGATGGTTGCACCAAAGCAAGGCGTAGCATCGAATGTTGCCATATATGATGTTCTGCGTTCAAGCAATATTCGTTCTTCCGCTTCACTGGCAATATCTCTGCGAGGGCCAATGCGAATAAATGTCCTACCACGATATCTTACAGGAGGAACCAATGATGGTGACACTTCAGCAACGAGCAAATCTCCATCCTCGTATTCAAATCTTTCGACAGACATAATAGGAAGAGGTAATATATTACCATTTGAACGTATGGCTGAAATCTTTTTTAGTAAATCATCATCTACTTTCAGTCCCGATAAAGTTCCATTATCGTATGCACCAAGAATCAGATACCCATTCTTTTTAGAATTGGGCAAATCGTTTGAAAAGGCACATATCGCTTCTTGAAACTTGTCCATATCACCAGTAGATGTGGTACGCTCTATTCTATATGTCTCTGTGCTCTTCAACAGCTCACGTACTTCTTCTTTTGATATCATATTCTCGTTCTATTAATTATTTATCAAACCAATTCTTAATGACTTTAAATATTTTTGTTGTAAAAAACTCCAACAAATAGTCTTTATTATTAAAGAACTCTAAATTACGATTAAGCCAACTTACTGGTCCCCACAAAAAGACAATAGTTGAAAGAATATTAAATAAAATTTTCCAAATATTACTCCAATTCGAATAATCTACAAATTCCAAAAATACAATAAGGAAAACTAACAAAAGCCATATAACAAATACAATTATACTTGATATACTTTTAGCTATTTTTAAAAATTTGGCATCATGATTACCTAAAGTCCCAGAAAGTGAATTGATTTTTAAGTTTCGGGATATTTCGACATTAAACGGCTTACACAACTTCTGACTGTACCCGAGATGCACTTGCTCCGTACCAAGTCCGGGATTTCTTCGGTCAGAGGTACTTCTGAGCGAAGAAGGTACGGAGCAAGTACGGTTCGGATACGTTTCAGACAGGTAGCGGAACATTTGAAAATATATATTTTTCCCTGTTTAGTGATATCTAAAAACACAAAAAAGCCAACTAATTCATTGTGAATTAGTTGGCTTTAGCTTTACTATTGAAAGAATATTCCTGCAATATTGAAAACAAACTATTTACTGATAAACACTTTTATTAGTTTAAAACAATTTATAAATCAGTATAGATTAGAAAGTTACTTGATAACTTTTCCCTGCTTCCGTTGATAGTTCTTTTACTTTTCCTTCATACCGCAGAAGACATTTCCCTCCCTTTAAGGATTTTATATTAGTAGAGATGAGTTTTCCGGCTTTCCATTCCATATCAAAAACAAATGCACCACGTGCACACAAGCCCGTCACTTTTCCATCTTTCCAGGCAGTAGGTAATGAAGGCAACAAGTCAATATAATCTGTATGACTTTGAAGTATCAATTCAATCATTGCCAAAGGAACTCCCATCATATCGCCTACTTGTGGACGACCGTGAGCATCGACAAACATATTAGGGTATGCTTTTGTGAAATAATTGTGCTGCATCATATCTAAACTCTTATCACCCTCTTTCAAACGAGCAAGCATAGAAGTAACCCATCCTAAGCTCCAACCTTGGGCATGATAATTATGATTTAATCTGTAATCCAAAGATTTACGTACAGCATCAACAAGATGCGGAGTTTTGTCTTGAGTAATTCTGTTTCCTGGCATCATACCCCACAAGTGCGAAATATGACGATGTCCCGGTTCTGTTTCTTCTAACTCTTCCGTCCACTCCATCAAACGCCCATCGTTAGCAATAGTTGGCATACTAAGTTTTTTCATACTTGCTTCAACTTCAACTGTTTCTTCGTTGCTAATGCCTAATATTTTGCATGCTTCAAGAAAATCTCTAAATGTATTCCATATAATTTCTTGGTCGTAAGTACAGCTCATAGTTAAACTTGCAACTTTTCCATTTACTTTAAAACGATTTTCGGGAGATGCAGTAGGACCAGATACAAGTTTTCCACTTCGTGGGTCAGGGACAAGCCAATCAACGAAGAATAATGCAGTTTCTCTTAATACAGGTAAAGCTCTTGTTTTTAAAAATTCTTTGTCAAGAGTATATCTGTAATGTTCCATGTGGTGTAAGCATAGCCATGCAGCATTTGTGATAGACATACCCCAGTGTGCTTTGAGGAAAGTGGGAGGAGCATAAAACCAGGCATCAGTACGATGACCTGCAACTGAGCCTCTTTTAGTTCCAAACATAACTTGGGCTGTCTCTTTTCCATTCTTAATAAGATTCTCTGTCAATGTAAACATAGGTTCATGACATTCAGACAAATTAGCTTGTTCGGCAAACCAATAAGCTTCTTGTATATTTACGTTGATATGGAAATTAGATCTCCAAGGAGCTAACATTAATGGATTCCAAATTCCTTGAAGATTCATAGGCAAGCCACCCTTTCTTGAAGATGAGATAAACAAATATCTGCAATAATTGTAGTATTCAAACAGTAGTTCCGAATCTATCTGCCCACTTGCCGCCAACTGAATGCGCTTGTCGATAGGGTTATTATTAACAGGTGTGTTAAATGCAATATCAAATGACGAACGATTGTATAATGCTGAATATTCGTCAATGTGAGTTTGTTTAAGTTTTTTGTAACCTAACTTTTGTGCTTGCGATAATTGCTTTTCGCAAATCTTTTTACGATTATGAGTTAAAACATTCTTCGTATCGTGTATATTGTAATCTGTGCTAATAGCTATCATTATTGTTACACTATTGGCATTGTTTATTTCTATATCTGTTCCGTTAGCTTTTATTTTACCGCCTTCGTTATAATAGTTAATTATTCCTTCAAACTTCACACCTACAAACTCTCCATTTTCAGCATAGGCTTGTCCTTGTACGTATTGACTACGATTGTTTTCTGCCTTTGTAGTTGCTCCAAACGGACGTGTATATTTAGATTTAAACGAAACTTGTCCCGGTTTGTCGGCAGTGATTCTCACAACCATTACTTCATTTGGTTTACTTACAAAAGCCTCACGGGTATAGGTTACACCGTTTTGTGTGTAGCTTACATAAGTTATGGCTTTTGTGTAGTCCAACCATCGTTTGTAGTTGCTTATTGCTCCTTTATCTTTAAAATCAATATTCAAGAATCCAAAAGGTTGATAACTTCTCGCATTTTCGTGTACTCCATCTGCGAACTCTTTCTCACAAACGATTACTGCTTCTTCATATTTTCCGTTGAAAATAAGGTTACGCATTTTATTGATTAATTCGGGACCTTTAGGATTGTTTGGAGGAAGTGGAGGACCACACCAAATTGTATTCTCATTAATCACAATTTGTTCTGTTGAAGGATCACCAAAAATCATACCTCCAATTCTACCGTTACCTATTGGCAATGCCGATTTCCAATCAGATGCTGGTTGTGCATACCAAAAATGGCTACATTTGTCTTGTGCAAACGTTAGCTGCAAACTTGACATAAGCAAGATAATTACAAATAGTAAATTTCTCATAAATTGTTTTTATTATGTTATTCATGCGAATCAAAAGTTGAAAGATTACTACTGATTTATGGTTAAGATTTTGTAATTCAGTTAATTATCTTATTTGTTTACTGTGCTTGGATATAATTTTCTGAACCATTGATTGCAACTACTTCACCAAAAAAATGGGTTTTCAAATTTTATTAAATAATTGTATTTTCATCACTGTTATTTTTTCGACTAAACTATTCAGATAAATTTCTATGTTCGGATATATTTTGTCAACTGTTATAAGATTTGCATCAGTTGGATTACTATGATTGGAATACTGAATGATTTTCCACGCATTCGGCATCCTATTATTGTCTGTATCAAATAGCACAGATTATATAATCAATATTCATATTTTACTTATTTTGATTGGATATCAGCTCTTAACTTAACGTGAATAGTGCTATTGGGCACAGGAGATTCTATTACGAATCGAGGATTGTTTAATAAGCGAATAATTTCCGAACCAGCTCTCATTACGGTTCCGTGAAAATTGGTGGTACAGCTTTTACCTCTATTAAAATAATAAACATTATCATGAGCAAGCGTTGTACCTTCCACAATATCGCACACTTCGCCTGAGTCAGTAACTTTTGTAGCAAGTGCATTCCATCCTGTAAGAGCAGCAGAGCCGTAAATATGACTGAGCCAGCCTTCATTTACCCCTTTTGCAATACTGTAAACGAAAATGGCACTGGCTGAGGTTTCCAGATATGATTGGGGTTGGTCGAGTAGATTGTGCCATAAACCGGTTCCATCCTGCAAATGTACCAATGCTTGTGCATGCCTGCGGTATAGCGCTAACACTTTATCCCGACCTTCAAAGTTTTCTGGTAACACCGACAATAGCTCAGCCATGGCCATAATACACCAACCATTTGCCCGTCCCCAATAAAATCGTGGGTCATCTGCCGCTGAGTTCACATTCCAACCATGGTCGTACAAGCCGGTTTGCTGATCAAAGAGTCTTGCAGATAATTGTATTACTTGCCTAACAGCATCTTCGTAATATTTTTTATCGCCGGTTAAAGATCCCATTTGTGCCAGAAAAGGAATACACATATATAAATCATCTGCCCAAAGCGATTGAGGTTGCGGTCGTTGGCGGGCTATTGTCCTATCGTGCAAACGATACTGCTTGTTATAAATATAATCTGCTATGGTATCTATCCATTCCCTGAATCTAGGGTCGGGATATCTTTTCTGGATTTTTATCAACGCTGCCCCGATTGCACCACAATGGTCTAATGCTGCCATATGGATCATTTTTTTATACGGATGATGTCGTATCAGGCCGTTTTCTTCCATTGTCCGGAAATAAGGCATAGCTTTAAAAGTGAAATCAAAAAAGCGTATGGCATAATTGAAATATGTCGTATCGTTGGTAGTTTCATAAAGATCGTTGCAGGCAGAAAGTGAGACACCATTCGGATACGACCACTCTATAAAGTAAAATGCTCCTTGTGGATAAATCGCATTTTTATTAGGCTGAGAGTATGAAATCGTTTGTCCGTTAATAGAATCAACAAGATAAAAAAGCGAGTTTTTCTCTACTCTTTGTTGTATCCGGTCTACGATATTTTTTACATCTTTAACCGTAGGTATTACGTAAGGGGTACTGTAAGTCGGCAATGCCGGTTTCCTTGCTGAAATGCCTGTTCCTAATTGCGAAAAAGCTACAGTATTGCAGCCAAGAAGCAAAAAAAGAACAAGATGTTTTTTCAATGATACTTTATTATTCATTTGGGATAAATATTATTTTGTTTACTATTCAAATAATATGTTGTAAAATTTACCGGGATAGATATTCACCTCTTTTCCCATTCCATGTTATTTTCTTTTTAGTTGTTTTTATTTCAGAATAAAGAATTCAATCGATTGCAAATATAATAGGTTTTTCAATCGATTGCAAACTTTTTCCTATATTTCTTTCAATCGATTGAAATTATTCAAAAAAAAGCTCTATTTTTGCAAGCAAATCAGAATTAACAAAGATGAATAATAAAAGAGTAACCATTTATGATCTTGCTAAAGCAATAAACCTGTCACCTTCTTATATTTCCAAGGCATTAAATAATCATCCTTCGGTGGGAGATAAGATGAAAGAGAAAGTGAGAAAGGCTGCCAAGGATTTAAATTATAAACATAACTCTTACGCTGCCAATCTCAGGATGGGAATTTCTAAAACGATAGGAGTAATTGTTCCTCATATAAATAAGAGTTTCTTTTCAGAATTGATTGCAGGCATTGAAGAAGTTTGTTTTGAACATGATTATGGCTTAATTATCTGTCAATCACAAGAGTCGTATGAAAAGGAGTGTAGAGCTATTGATACGTTAATACGCCAAAATGTAGATGGTATTTTAATTTCTGTATCTGCTGAGACTAATTCTTCAGAACATCTTCAGAATATCATAAACCATGATACTATCTTGATTCAGATTGATAGATTTATTGAAAACTTTAATAGTTATAAAGTAACTAATGACAATGAAAAGCTTGCATACAATGCAACCATGCATCTGATCAATCAAGGATACCAAAATATAGTTTTTTTGGGGTGGACAGAACAGCTTACTATTGACCAGTTAAGAAAAAGAGGCTACCTGCAGGCAATGAAAACTTCAGGGCTTACCAGCCATATTTATGACAATGCTATTCAGAAAGATAAAACAAAGGAAATTATAACTCTATTGTTGTCATCCAATACTCCTCCAGATGCATTTTTGACTTTTTCTGACGAGCAAGCTCTATGTGTGTTGCAAGTAGCTAACTCTTTAGGTATTAAAGTTCCCCAAGAATTAGGAATAATAGGCTCTGGAAATGATATTCTGACGGAGATTACTACACCTACTTTGTCTGCAGTCAATCAAAAAAGCATAGAGATCGGCAGAAGCTGCTAATCTTTATTTTGAAATTTTAGCCGGAAAAAATGATAATCCGGTAGAAATAAAAGAAGAGATCATTCAAGCAGAAATAATCGGCAGGGAAAGTACTGCAAAAAATAGCTAACCATGAAAACATATTTAATTTTTGCAATCAGTTTATTATCAACATCATTCACTTTTTCGCAAACAGTAGTGATAGACGGTGTTCCGCGTGATACTTCCTTTGCGTTAAACACTACTTATCAGAAAGAATTACGTTACCGTCCCTACATTGAACCCGTAAGAGCTAGCCTACCCGATAATGTATTAGCCAATGAAGGTGTAACTTATAAAACAGTAGAAAATGCATGGGGTAAGCATGAATTAAAGATGAATATATACCGTCCTAATGACGGTAAAGAATATCCGGTTTTAATGATGATTCACGGTGGAGGATGGAACTCCGGAAATTTGGGATTACAAGTACCAATGGCACAACAAATTGCAACTAAAGGTTATGTAACTATTCCTGTGGAATACCGCTTAATTCCAGAGGCGCTTTATCCGGCAGGGGTGGAGGATTTGGAAGATGCTATTGAATGGATATACAATAATGCAGGAAGATTCGGCATTGATAAAGAAAAGATTGCCGTATCCGGTTGTTCAGCAGGTGGTCAGTTAGCGATGTTAATTGGAATGAAGAATGCTTCCGGCAAGATTAGGGCTGTCATCAATATGGATGGAATCTCTTCTTTTGTCACAGACGAATCGATAAACCGAGCCAAACAAGCACGAGATAGTAACAAGCCATTGCCTATTGATGCTATCTGGCTGGGTGGAACCTATCAAGAGCAGAAGAAAAATTGGGAAGAGGCTTCCGCTTTATACTGGATAAGTAAGAATTCGGCACCGGTTTGTTTTATTAACAGTTCCATTCCTCGTTTTCATAATGGCCGGGACGAAGCTATTGCTTTACTTAATAAATATGGAACTTACACCGAAATACATACATTTGAAGATACCCCACATCCTTATTGGTTTTTCAGACCCTGGTTCGATCCCACAATCGAATACATGACTGAATTCATGAATAAAATTCTGAAGAATAAAAGATAGGATATTCTTTCTACAATCTATTTTTTGGTAACATAATGAACTTTTTGATGATGTCAGGTCTAAGCACAATTATTAGTACTCAGCCGAGTACTTTTTATATTTTCAATCAATTCTCTTCTACATGCTTTCTCAGTTACAATTTTTTTGAAACTGGGAAATCTACTTTTAAGATTGCCGATTACTGAAAAAAAAACGATAAACAGATAAATATTTTTGTTAATTCAGAACAATTTCTAATTTTTATTGCTTATATTTGTGAAGTGCTTATTAAAACTAATTCAAGTAATGTAATACAAAAAATGGCTAAGTTAATTCAATAGGATTTTACACAAAAGTGTTTTTAGGATATTTCAAGGGATGAAGTCTGAGAAGATTACATCCCTTTTTGTTTATTTTTCTGCCAGATTGCTAAAAAACACTCTAATCATGTTGTTAATAAACGTGGGTAAAGTTTTTAAAAAACGTCA
>ENA-ORTP01003677-ORTP01003677.1-human-gut-metagenome-genome-assembly--contig:-NODE-3677-length-10063-cov-2.725819_pt1 | contig 10063 bp, 11 predicted proteins | sample MGYA00241913_ERZ509190 | MGnify/ENA primary metagenome ERZ509190 (study PRJEB26280, sample SAMEA2338839) | human gut metagenome | biome: human gut; feature: human-associated habitat; material: faeces...
GATCTTACGATCGCTAAAAAGTGTAAAGCAGCCGGAATGTGCGGCATGGCTGTCAAAGCTATGCAGGAAAGCACTACCAGCCGTGCGTATTACGTCAACCAGTTTGTTGACGGGTTCCGTATGGTTGGCGGTATCTGCCTGAACTACCCTGTGGGCGGACTGAATCCTTCTGCTGTTGATACCTGTCTTCGGACCGGCGGACGAATCGTGTGGATGCCGACGATTCAGTCAAAATTCCATGCCGAATTGAAGGGGAGGCTTGGAAAAGGGTCTGACGGACTGTGCTATTACAATCCGACAGGGGCCACGGGAATTACTGTGTTTAGTGAACAGGGAGAACTGCTTCCAGAAGTAAAGGAAATCGTAGCTCTGATTAAGGAGCGCAATGCTGTCTTGGCAACATCTCATCTTTCTCCGGAGGAGATCGTTGCTCTGGCGAAATACTGCGAGCAGGAGAAAACAAAGTGCGTTATCACCCATCTTGGCTGGACTTCTCAGTATAACTTCGAACTGGGACAGGAGGCAATTGCCCACAAAGCGATTGTAGAGCTGACAGCAGTGACCTTTGGCGGTTTTGCCCATAAAATGAAGCTTGATGACTGCATTAGTTTTATCAGGAGCTGGGGACGGGAGAATATTGTTCTGTCCACTGATGCGGGCGCAATCCGCTTTGTTCAACCTTGTGAGTATCTGCGGAGCTTCGCCGAGTATCTTGTCAGCGGCGGTATTCCTAAGGAAGACATCCGTTATATGATGACGGATCAGCCTCTTCGTCTGATTGCTGAATAAAACTGTTTTTGTGTAAGAGGAGTGTATGAAAATGGAGAGACAGAGGATTGTTTGGCTTGAAGTACAGAGCCAAGCTGTAATGGACGAGGCCAATAAGGCTCTTCCTAAGGGATTTGAAGTTGTTTATCCCAAGTCCCGCACCAATACTGAGGAACATACCCGGTTGATCGAAGGAGCAGATTATTTGATCACTCAAGGAATTTATGTGACCGGAGAGCAGCTCAAAAAAGCCAGAAAGCTTAAGCTTATTCAGAAGTACGGTGTCGGCGTTGATAAGATCGATTGTAAGGCGGCCGAGGAGTTGAACATTCCTGTGTATATTACTGCCGGAGCTAACTCGATCCCTGTCTCTGAAATGACAATTGCTCTGATGTTGGCAACGAATCGTAAGCTGCCTTTTGTAGACAAGGCTGTTCGTGCCCATCAGTGGCCCAAGGCCGAGATGAGTGCCCAGTGTTATATGCTGTACGATAAGACTATCGGTCTTGTCGGCATGGGCAATATCGGTAAGCAGGTCGTGAAGCGTCTGAGCGGTTTCGGTGTCGGTGAGATCCTATACTATGATCTATTCAGACTTTCTATTGAGATGGAGACTTCTCTCGGAGTGAAGTATGTTTCCCTCGAAGAACTTGCTGTAAAGTCTGATGTGATTTCTATTCACGTTCCGCTGACGGATCAGACGAAGGGAATGATCAGCAAAGAGTTGATTACTCTGATGAAGCCAACAACGATCATTATCAATACGGCCCGAGGTTTCATTATTAATCAGGATGCGCTTGTAGAAGCGTTGAAGAGCGGAAAACTTCGCGGAGCCGGTATTGACGCTTACGAAGAAGAACCTGTCAGTCCTAATTGTCCTCTTCTTGAACTGGAGAATGTGGTCTTGACCTGTCATCATGCCGGTAGCGTAATTGATAATGTCCTTCCCAGAGCACAGCATGCTTACGGCAATATTGAAAAATATTCCAAAGGTGAGCCTATCGACCCACGTGATATTGTTGTAAGGAAAAAGTAAGTAGTAGCTATTTTAAAGGAGGCGCTGTTTATGAAAAATAGTATTCTTGCTGCTCTGTGTGCCAGTCTTGTTTTTGCTGGTTCTGCCTTTGCTGTGACAGCTGCAGATCTTCCGGGAGCCTGGCCGAAGGGAACGGTTACTTACAAGTGCGGATATGCTCCAGGCTGTGCCCGTGAGACAGCACGGCCGTATCGGGAACGGTTACTTACAAGTGCGGATATGCTCCAGGTGGTACTCAGGATCTTGTAGTCCGTTCTTTGGCTCATTATGCGGAGCTGATTACCGGAAACAGCTATTATGTAGATAATATCACCGGCGGATCCGGTCTGCTGATGGTGAATGATGTGTTTGGCAGAGATGCTGACGGTTCCAATGCCTGCATTTATTCTCTGACCATTCCTACTGCCGCAGATTTTAAGTATTTTCCTCCCAAACTTCTGAAGGCCCTGATGAAGGCCAATGTTCAGCTTCATGCGCAGATGATTCCCTGCGCTCAGGTGAACGTGGACTATCCTGCCCTTTTCATCCGTGCGAGCGAGACTCGTTTCCATACTTTTAAGGAGCTGGCCGAGTATATCAAGGCTCATCCCGGAGAGATCGGATTTGGAGCTACCGGCGCTTCCGGTAACGGCGGGCTGATGATTCAGACCCTGATTAACAAGTTCGGCCTGGAGATCAAGCCTGTATACTACGATTCGACCCCCGTTAACAAGGCTGCCATGCTGAACGGTGAGATCGATGTTATGTGCGCTACCATTGCCTGGATGCCTTCTTCCGGTAAGGACTTCACCTGCATTGGCTATGCTGCTTCCAAGGCTTCTCCTGAGAAGTATCCTGGAGTACCCACGTTTGTTGAATCGGGATACGATTTTGTCGCTACAATGCGTCGCGGTATGTTCGTGAAGAAGGGAACTGATCAGGAGATCATCGATTACATGGAAAAGATGTATGCTGATATTTGCTCTAACGAACGGTATGTGAAGGATCAGGCCAAGCTAAACTATACCGTTGATTACGAGACGGCGGCAACATTCCAGGCTGCGATCAACGAAGTTGTGGATACCTACAACAAGATGAAATAGACTCTGTCGGTAAATGATTAGGAGGTGCCCTGAAAGTCGCCAGATTTTTAGGACACCTCCATTTTACAATCAAGATAAGGAGACCAACGATGTACAGACAAAATAGATTAGTCGCCCTTGCGACATTTGCTTTTTTTGCCGTACTAGCTTATACGGGCCGGGAATTTGACGAGGTGGCGGCTTATATGCCTGTGGCGGTCGGCGTTATGGGTATGGTGCTCAGTCTGTGTTTGTTTGTTGCAGTGCGTCTGAAAGAGAAGAAAAAAATTCCTATACTGTTTGCCCGAGCCTTTCCTAAGAAAGAGACAGTACAGCTAATTCTGGCTTTTGTGCTTGTAACTGCCTATTGTCTGCTGATGCCTTATGTCGGATTTGTCTCTTCAAGTGTGTCATTCTTCTTTTTGTTTTCGTTGTGTTTCGGGGTAAAAGAGAAAATTATGACATATCTGATCTATTCTCTGGTTATTGTTGCAATCATTTATTTCAGCTTTGGGATGACGCTGCATACGTCCTTCCCTAAAGGACTTTTGATCTGACGGAAAGGAGAATTTTATGGAAAAGGTATTTATGGGCATCAAATTAGCCTGCACGCCTGTTGGTTTGCTGTGCTGCCTTTTTGCCACAGTTGAGGGAATTATCATCGGGGCCTTGCCTGGTCTCGGTCCTACGATCGGGATGTCGCTGCTTATTCCGTTTACATATTCCATGAGTCCCGCGACGGCCCTGATCTTTTTGGCGGCCTGCTATTGCGGAACACAGTACGGCGGTTCTATTACCGCGATTCTGCTGAACACTCCCGGAACACCTGCGGCAGTCGCAACGACTATTGAAGGGTATCAGATGACCCTTGACGGTCGCGGCGGAGAAGCGCTGAACGAAGCTGCTGTCGCTTCGTTCTGGGGGGTATGGTAAGCGCTATGGCATTTATCTTTTTGGCACCTCCTTTGGCAGCGTTCAGCGTGAAGTTCGGCTCTATCGAGAATCTTCTGCTGGCAATTTTCGGATTAGCTATTATTGCTTCTCTGAGCGAGAAAGATTTGATCAAAGGTCTGATCGGAGGTGCATTCGGTCTGGCTCTTGCCTGTGTCGGTACTGATCCATTTACTGCGGCAGAACGTTATACTTTCGATTCGCTCAGACTTGCATCCGGTCTTTCACCTCTGCCGGTAATGATCGGTGTGTTTTCAATTGCCCGTATTATTCATAACATCAGGGATTCTGAATCTTTGAAGCTGTCTGCTGAGAAAAAAGTCGAAGTCAAGCATCATATACTGAAGGATTTGTTTAAGTATGTCGGGACTTACATTCGCTCCGGTGTTATCGGCACTGTGGTGAGAATCATTCCTGGAGCGGCCGGTAACGTGTCAACATTTATCGCGTACGACCAGGCCAAGAAATGGTCAAAGCATCATGAGAATTTCGGTCATGGAGAAAGGAAAGGAATTGCTGCTACCGAATCGGCGAATAACGGTGTAACCGGCGGTGCTATGATTCCCACTATGACGCTTGGAATTCCCGGTTCTCCCTCAATGGCTGTATTTATGGGGGCTCTCTTGATTCAGGGACTGCAGCCTGGATATGACCTTTTCAATGTCAACAACAGCAATATCATCTATCCTTTCATGGTCGGTCTGATCATTGCCAATATTATGGTGCTGCTGGTCGGGTATTATTTCTCGCGGCATTTCTTGGTCGTACTGAAAGTTCCGTCCAACATGCTGGTAGCTGGTATTGTGGTTCTGTGCGTGGCCGGAGTTTATGCTTCAGGGAAGAACATGACGGATATTTATGTCATGTTGGCGTTTAGCTTTATCGGATACCTTATGGAGCGGTTCAAGTTCAGCGGGACTTCTGTCGTGTTAGGCTTTATTCTTGGTCCTCTGACGGAAAAATCACTGTTGAAGGTTATCGCGATTTATAAAATTCCTGTGGGGATTTTGAACAAGATGATTTCCAGCCCTATTTGTGTGGTCCTGTTATGTGTTGTTGCGCTTATGATTGGAAATGCTGTCAGAAATTCTTTGAAGGTGAGCTCACCGGAAAAATAATGCACAGGCAATACCCTGTGCATGGAGAACATTTTTCATGTTGGACAATGTGAAGTTTCTTTTCTAGACTAAAGAAAAGTTTTTCATAGAAGAACTGAGGTCATAAAAATGCGTTACGGCAGTGGAAAATATACATATGAGTGCGACGTAAACTGGGCAAAAGATGTGATCGAGAAATACAAGATCGCTGTGGTGGCCGGCGTGACAGTGGACGAGCAGGATAACGTTTATGTGCTTACCCGTTCCAATCCTCCCACTATTGTGATGGATAAGAGTGGAAAGGAACTTGAGACTTTCGGCGACAGATTGTTCGGGCGTGCTCACGGAATGTTCCGTGATAAGGATGGTTGCCTGTTTGGAGTAGATGACGCTCGCCATGTGGTTTATAAGTTCAACGACAAGCGCGAGGTGATCATGACGCTCGGAACGCCCGACGAGGCGACTGACACGGGGTATACCAAGGACAGCAAGGTTGTGGAACGCTCGGCTGGTCCCTTTAACCGTCCTACTCGTGTGGTAACGGACGACAAAGGAAATATTTACATTACCGACGGCTATGGCAATGCCCGGGTTCATAAATTCAACGCTCAGGGCAATCTGCTGAAGAGCTGGGGAACACCCGGTTCTGATCCCGGACAGTTCAACCTACCGCATGGAATCGGTATCAGTCGTGACAATAAGACTCTTTATGTAGCAGATCGCCAGAACAACAGGGTGCAGCTGTTCACCACCGACGGCACATTTATCGACACATGGGATGATTTTGAACGTCCGTCAGACATTTGGGTCGACGGAGAAGGAGTGGTCTATGTTTCCGAAAATCGTCGCAGCTCCAATTTTGACGGCTTCCCTCCTTCGCGCGTTACGATCTTGACGTCCTATGGCAAGATTCTAGCTCGTTTGGGGGAGGAAACTCTGTTTTACAGTGAGGAGAAAGGCTTTTATAGCGCTCACGGTCTGGCTGTAGACCATGAGGGAAGTATCTACGTAGGATGTGTTGGGCAGCGATGGCCCGAGGGGTTTTCCGGGCTGTTCAAATATCGCCGCGTTTAAAGCGCCTGTGTATCATACGAAACAAAGGGGGGATTTCTGGTGGCATTCTACATGGAGCGAAACCGAGCGTTGGAGAAAATGAAAGCCGGCGAGTTCGTCCTTGGACTGCAACTCCGTAGCCGTTCGCCCTTGATCGCTGAACTGGCAGGCTATCTTGGCTTTGACTATCTCTACATTGAAACGGAGCACTTTGCCTGTAATGATGAAACGGTTGAAGAACTGGTACGTGCTGCGATGCTGACCGGCATTACACCGTGGGTGCGTATCACCAGCGACAATCCGGAAGTAATCGGGCGCATGCTGGACCTTGGCGCTCAGGGAGTGATCCTGCCTCATCTGGAGACACCGGAGCAAGCTCGCCGACTGGTTGATGCGGTGAAGTATCCACCTCTGGGACATCGCGGTCATTGTATGGTGAGTCGAGCCGCTTGTTACGGCCGTATGGAGGCGGAGGATTATGTGGCAGCTGCAAACCGTAATTGTTCTTCTCTTGGTATGATCGAGACGGTGCGCGGTGTCGAAAATCTTGAAGCAATTCTCAGTCAGGGGATTGACCTTATCCGTGTCGGCCGCGGTGATCTGTCGCTGGACATGGGATTACTCGGCCAACAGAAAGCTCCCCGATTCGTTGAAATGCTTCGCTCTGTTACCGATATGGCGAAAAAATACAATGTACCGGTGGGAACTTCTGCAACTGATGTTGAGAGCGCACTCTATTACAAGTCGTTGGGATTCAGTTACCTCACGATAGTGTCTGATCTTGATTATTTGAAGCGGACTCTGCCATCTTTGTTAAATTCGGTGCGCGATGCCTTAAGATGATGGTCGTTCATAGTTCATAAAGGAAGGTGATAAAAAATATGTCAAACTTATTAAAGGAAGCCCGTGGCAATATCATTACCGGCCTGCTCATCGATATTTTCGCGATTCTGTTTTATTATGAGACTTATCATTTCCAACTTGTCAAGAATGTTAACACTGTCAACGCGTCCTTTGTTCCCCGCATTCTCGCGGTTCTGGTTTTTATTTGCGCGACGCTGTTGCTAATTCAGGGCTGGAAGGCCTATTGTCGGATTCCCGCTGGTCAGCGTACTGTAACGGATGAGGAAAAGCGCAAAGGGCGTGAAGGTCTCCTGCGTATCGGACAAGTGTTTACCGTATTGTTAACGGCTGCTATTGTTTTCAAAAAGTTTGGTTTCTTATTGACGATGCCATGGATGATGTTTCTTCTTTTTATCATTCTTGAGAAGAAGGAGAAACGTAATTACAAACTCTATCTGTTTCTTTCCCTTGTCCTGCCGATTGTCATGTTCATCGTATTTTATTTCGGGTTCTCTCAGCTGTTGCCAATGGGCATTCTGGCGCCCTATCTTTCTATGTTCTTGTAAGGAGGCTTGAGCGTGAGTACTATAGCGATCTTTATGACGTCAATGGGAGAATTGATGAGCAATCCCAAGTATCTTGCGCTGATGGGGGCTTTTGTGGCTCTAGGGATCTTGTTGGGGGCGCTTCCCGGCATTTCGGTGAATATGTCGCTTATTTTGGCTCTGCCGCTGACTTACAGTATGGATACTAAGACGGCCATGGTTGTGCTTTTGGCCTGTTATGTCGGCGCTATGAGCGGCGGTTTAATCTCAGCCATTACGTTGAATGTTCCAGGTACTGGATCATCAATTGCAACAACCTTCGACGGACATCCAATGGCCTTGCGGGGAGAAGCTGGTAAGGCAGTTGCAGTTGGCATCCTGACCTCTTTTGTTGGCGGCGGAATCAGTTTCGTGTTATTGATGCTCATTGCCCCCATGATTGCTGACTTTGCGCTCAAGTTTGGACCATGGGAATATTTTGCCGTGGGGATTTTTTCGATAACGATGATTATCAATGTTTCCGGCGACAATCTTGTCAAGGGTGTGTTGGCGTCGTTGCTGGGTATGTGTCTGGCCATGACGGGAGCCGATCCGATTGGTATGGTAAACCGCTATAACTTTGGCTATCATGCACTTGACGGTGGTATTACCACTACGGCGTTGATGTGTGGTATGTTTGCTGTGCCTGAAGTGTTGAAACTGGCTATGAGCCGTGATGAGAATAAAATAGAAGTCATGCAAATGGAAAAACTGCATGGCTTTGGTATTCCCATCTTCGAGTACCTCAAACACTGGGTCAATATCTTACGCTCGGCAATTATTGGCGCTTACGTGGGGTTATTGCCAGGTATTGGCGGTTCCTCCGCCTCACTGTTGGCCTATATGACGGCCAAAAATCAGTCGGCGCACCCCGAGACCTTTGGTACTGGCGATATTGATGGTCTTATCGCTTCTGAAACAGCCAACAACGCATGCATTGGCGGTGCCATGATTCCTCTGCTGGCGCTCGGTATTCCTGGGAGTTCGACCGCCGCTATCGTGCTTAGCGCCTTGACTTTACACGGTATCCAGTGCGGGCCGTTGGCTTTTAGTCAGAACGCCGATCTTATTTATATTATGTTTGCTATTCTCATAGTAGCCAATGTATTCATGCTGATTATTGAGCGGAGTGTGCTTTCCGGTTACATCAAAGTTTTAACGGCGCCACGTCGCATCGTCATGGTTGTGGTCATGATGATGTGTTTTATGGGTTCCTATAGCGCTCGCAGCGATTTTGCCGATGTGTATGTGTTCGCCATCGGTGGCACACTAGGGTACTTTTTACAGAGAGTTGGTATTACTCGTGCACCTATAATCTTGGGATATATTCTCAGCGGCATTATCGAGGAGAATTTTGTGCGTGCATTGGCAATTAGCCGTGGAAATCCCGTAAAAATCTTTTCTCGTCCGATTGCCATCGTGTTCTTAGTTCTCGCGGTGTTTTCGTTTGTGCTGTCACTGCGTAAAAGTCTGAAGATGATGAACCTGAAAAAGGCAAAGGAAGGCGTCTAAGAACGCTAAATCAAAAGAACTAGAAGAAAGGGTGTTGTTCACGATGAAAAAAATCATTGCTGCTGCAGTCATCTGCTCTATGTTTGGCATTGTCCCCGTCTTCGCGGCTGTCGATTATCCTAGACGTGCCGTCACCATCAACACAAGTAAGTCAGGTTCCATGGTTGATTATGTAGCTCGGGCCTTTGCCAAATCTGCCAATAAATACTTTGGTGCCAACCTTGTAGTCAACAGCACGTCAGGTCAGATTGCTGCGGTACGCGAAACTGGCAAGGCTAATCCTGACGGCTATACTGTTGGTATTGTCAACAATACGGTCGTGATCAATGACGTAATGGGTTCAACCGATTTCGATTCCATCAAGGATGTAGATATTATTGCCACATTGGGAGATAATGTCAGCTCTTGGATTGCCATTAAAAAGGATTTGGCTGATAAGGGCAATATCAGGACACTGAGTGATCTTTTTGCTTATAGCAAGGCTCATCCCGGCGATCTGATCATATCTGACCGCACTGCATCTAACACCAATACAGTCGTGCTTCAATTGATGAAAGCCGGACTTGACGTGACTCCCGCTGACGTTGGAACTTCTACCGATCGACTGACCAACTTCCTCAGTGATAACTGTCAGATCTTTGTTGGTTCTTATGGGCTTATTTCCCAGTACATCGAAAAGGGAGATGTGGTTTGTCTTGCTTCTTGCAGTGCCGAACGTAGCAGTTTCTCACCGGATGTTCCTTGTACCTCTGAACTGGGCTATGAAGTTGCCTGTCCAGCAACTTACTATGTTTTCGCTCCTAACGGGATGCCTTCCGAAGTGAAAGTTGCCTTGGAAGCCGTATGTGATAAAGCGGTTTCTGATCCTGGTTTTGTCAAGGATCTAGCGAACAACACCATTGAAGCAAAGTACCGCAATACGATGGGAGCTAATAAGTATCTGACAGATCTGAAGCAGAGCATGATCGACCTTGGTATGGGAGTCGGTTATCAGAGATAAGTTGTCTATACTGATTTTCAATTAAAACTTTAAACGAAAATGCCTCGTATACGCGCGGAAACACAATATGACTATGGTGATCGTGACCCATGAGATGTCGTTTGCCCGCGACGTCGCAGACCGTGTGGTGTACATGAATCATGGTCGGATCGTCGAGA
>ENA-ORTP01003678-ORTP01003678.1-human-gut-metagenome-genome-assembly--contig:-NODE-3678-length-10063-cov-2.713229_pt1 | contig 10063 bp, 8 predicted proteins | sample MGYA00241913_ERZ509190 | MGnify/ENA primary metagenome ERZ509190 (study PRJEB26280, sample SAMEA2338839) | human gut metagenome | biome: human gut; feature: human-associated habitat; material: faeces...
GCACAACCTTGCCAAGGTTGGGGTCGCGGGTTCAAATCCCGTCTTCCGCTCCATTAAGAATGAAAGCCCTGCCGTCTGCACGGCGGGGTTTTTTCGTATTTTTCGTCGGGAGCGGCCGTTTGTTCCGTAAGGAAACTATACGTCTCGCCGGACTTTCCGACGCTGGGAATTCTCTTTTAAGGTTTTATCAGGTATGATAAGCGAGATCGCGGCAAAATGAACATCATGATAAGGAGCGGATCGATCCATGCTTGAAAACATCGCAGCGCGTCTGCGCGTCACCCCCGAAGCGCTGAAAGAGGAACTGCGGACTTTTTTCGTCACCACTGTCGGCACCCTGCTCTACTGCGTCGGCACCGTTTTCTTCATCAAACCGGCAATGCTGCCCAACACGGGCGTCATGGGCGTTTGCCTGTTCCTCAACTACCTCAGTGACATTCCGCTGGGGCTCAGCAACGCCGTGTTCAACTTCGCGCTTTTCCTTTTCGCTTACAAGATGCTCCCCAAGCGCTTCTTCTACTGGACGCTCTACTCTACCGTTCTGATGTCGCTGGGCATGGAATTTTTTGCGCGTTTCCCCGCGCCGGTCATCGCCGACCGTATGCTGCTGGTCGTCGTCGCGGCCGTGCTGCACGGCATTGCGCTGGCGACGGTGTTTTCAGGCGGAGGCTCCACCGGCGGCATCGACATCGTGTGCGTCGCGGTACGGCGCAAAACGGGCGTGGAGCTAGGCAACATTTCGATGCTGCTGAACTTCGCCGTGATACTGCTGTTCTTCTGGGTCGTCTCGGTCGAGAACGTCGTCTACGGACTGCTGCTGTCCTACATCACGTCGCTGGTCATGAACGGCGACCTGCGGGCCTTTTCCTCGCGCAAGGAAGCCATGATCATCACCAGCGAAGCGGAACTGGTGCGCAACTACATCGTCTACACGCTGCACCGCGGCGTGACGATCTTCGACGCCCGCGGCGGCTTCAACGCCGCCCCCCGTCACGTGCTGATCACCCTGCTCGCCCCGCGCCAAGAGATCCTGCTCAAGCTGTTCCTCAAAGAACACGACCCCAACGCCTTCCTGCGCCTTTCCGTCGCCTCGGAAGTGCTGGGCAAGGGGTTCCAGAAGTGGGAAGAATAACTGAGCCAAATAGCATGTGTCATAAAACTGATGAATGCTTTATGCCGTCCGATAAAAAGAGTTATTCGAGGTCTCCTTGAATAATATTTTGTTAATCAACGATGCTTCCGCTACATATATTTTTCAGGACGATAACCTAGGTCATAACTGTACACGTCAATCCGACGGTTCGCGAGACGGCTGTTTGTCGGATGGAAATATTTGCGCCTACTGTCACACAGATCAACGTCAGCGTAGATAACTCCTTCTTTCATGAGCCCGGGCCCCGCAATTGGATTTCCCCATGGTCCGACAATAATACTCTGTCCGGGGAATTTCATCTTTCCTGTTTGTCCCACGCGGTTCGTGCCAGCAACAATGATGTGGTTGGAGAGAGCATTCGCCATGCACAGTACAGGAGCCATTGTCCAATAAGGATCCGGTAAAGCGCGTGTTTCCTTGACGTCACTCCAGTTGGATGGGACACAGACAATGTCTGCGCCCTGCAATGCAAGTATGCGAAACGTCTCTGGGTAATATGCATCAAGACAAATAATTACACCAATGCGACCTATACGTGTATGAAACACTGGCAGACCGAGATTTCCCGGTTCAACCCAATAGACTTCATCTTCGCAGGGATGAAGCTTGCGATATTTGCCTACAAAACCGTCAGGTCCCACTAATATTGCAGTATTAAAGAGATCGTTTTCTTCCTTCTCCACCAATGAGGCGACAATATAAATGCCATGTTTACGAGCTATATTCTCCAGCATCCGAGAGCTTCTTCCATTCGGCACCGCTTCCGCAAGCGCAAACACGTCGGAACGCCTGTCAAACACGCAACCGGTATTATACATTTCAGGCAGAACAAGCAGATTGGCCCCATTTTGACAGGCTTGCTCGATCATTCGCTGGGCGGTATCAAGATTCTGTCCCACATTTCCCTGTACAACATCCATCTGTACACAAGCTATTCTTGCTGGCGACTGACCGTTCATAATTATCATCCCTCCGCTCTTATTTTTCTTCCAGATAAGCGGGATTCTTCTTGTCCAATTTACTGAAAACAATCATCGCCACGCCAGAAGCAAGGCAACCCCAGATCACATAAGGAATGACCGACTTAAAGTGCATAGAATAGGCACAGACTCCAACACCAAGGATCATGCCGGCGATGAGCCCATTCTTTGTGATAATTCCCTTATGGCGTAGCATATAGCTGAGGAAGATCGGGCAAACAAGCCCGGCAGCCGAATACGAATAGGTCAACACGAGGAGGTTGAGTACCTGGGGAAAATACATAGCAATCAAAGCCGCTGCCGCCAGCACGATCACAGAGAGAACGCGGTTTATCTGTACAGCGGATTTCTCCGAGACTCGAGGATTCAGCACACGGTAAATATCACGATTCAAATTAACAACTACCGATTGGATACCAGAACTGATTGTGGAAAGAATCGTGCATACAACCAATCCAGAAAAGACCGCAACCGCCCATAGAGGTAATTCGTTCATCAACCATCCCGTTGCCATTTCCCGTTCAAGTCCAGGGTTCATGGAACGAACACTCAGTCCAACGACAATAGCCCAAACATAGGCTAACAGTGCACAGAAAGCAGAAATAGCTAGACTTTTAATAACCTTGTTCGTTTCTTTACAAGCAAGGATACGCTGATAATACATCTGATTTGTCAGTCCACCAGGAGTGAGTGAAAAAATCCATAAAATACTCGTAGATAAACCGACACTGAATAATGAGCTCGGGAACTGTACAATATCCTGAGGAACTGTCCTCATCACATGTGACATGCCGCCAGCCATTCTCGCTGTTGCAATTGCTATCGTTGTACCGATGATAAACATCAGACAACCAAAGACAAAATCCGTCCATGCTACTGTTTTAAGTCCGCTAGGCAATACAAAAAATACACACAGGACAGCCATAGCGCAAATCAAGATATTTAAGGGGATACCTGTAATTGTCGTATATAATTTTGCAAATGCTGTTAAATTTGAACAGCACCAGCCAAATGGAACAACGATAGTCATCAAGCCAGCCAGAATCCTCACAGTTTTGCTAGGACCTGAATAGTGCAGTAAAATTTCGGGAACAGTCGCAAACTTATGTTCGCGCAACCATTTAGCGACGAACATAAGAATAACAAAAGACAACTGGCACAGAATGCCGTAAAGCATCACTGAATATCCGTTACTGAATCCATTGCCAACTTGTCCGACTAGAATTCCACCTCCCATTGCTGTAGCAAATTGTGTACCTACAACGACATACAGAGGAAGCTCGCGGCCGCCGACTTCCCAATCATCTACACTAACACTCTTTTTTCTGCCCTTTCTTGTCATCAGCATGCTCAATCCATAGGTTAATAGAAGCGTAGCAAGAATCGCAAAAACAATAACCACAGATTTCATATTAACGCCTCCTAAATTATATTATGAACATCCGGTCATGCCAAAGCAGCTGTTCTAGCCCCTAAAATAATAAAGACTATATACTTTTAGTGGCACTTGACCTTCTGATACAGTTTTTTGAAAGCCGGATTTTTGCTGTAGCCCGTCCACAAAAGCCACCTTTTCAGATCTGCTTCTACCTCGTTGGTGTCTTCGATTTTTAGAAGCCGTCGAAGCGTTTCTTTCATACGGTATGCGCGACAGAGATGGCTGCTATTCTCAGCAATTGTCGCGATCCAGATCTGCTGCTTTTCCAGCTGATGTTCTGGTGCCTTGTCAAGAGTGTAGGCTACATTTTCGATTTTCTCCGCCCGTCCTCTTGTCGCCGCAACAAGCCAAGCTTTCGTATCGCCATTCGTCAGGCATTCCTTATCTCTGGGATGAGTCTGTGCAGCCAACAGAGTCTCGGCGTAAGCTGCGCTTCATGTCTCGTGCTTAACCTAATCCAGGGTGCCCATGGCTCATTTGACGGTGTGGAAAGGATCGATGCCGAGATTCATAAAGTGGTTAACACGTCTAGAACGCTCCGGTTCAATGACAAGGGAGGATATCTCCGTGCTGGCCATAATAGGGGCATGTACGATGGAGAAAGGTCAGTTATTCTCATACCAGTAATCAGAGCGAGCATGGATTCTAATACTGATTCTTAATAGAATAGTTTAACGACAGTCCTGAAGCACTCCAAGGGAGTCCAGTCGCTCGGGCCTGTCTCGCCGGCTGCGCAGTCCGTGCAATTCGCTTTGTGGATCTCCCTCGGAGCGCTATTGCTATTCAGCGTTTCAATTAAGAAATAGTTATTAACACCAATTCAGATCAACGGCTGCCAGTCTCAAAATAATGAATGATTTGTTCTCTCTCCATACTGTCAAGGCTAAGATTCTTTAAACAGCGACCGCTCGCTCGGAAATCTCGTTTATAGATTGCGCTTGTCAGCTGGATAACAGCGTCGATATTGGGCGTGGCAACGCCCGCTTTACGCCCCAGCTCGGAGATTGGCACAAGGCTCATTGGTACATCCTCAGTAATATAACGGGCATCAATTGTCTTTGGTGCCTTGATTGTGCTGTAGGCGGCATTATTCTGAATCAAATGATACAAATCCTCTCCATGAGTATCATACGATTCAACCAGCCATTCTTCTGCACTGAGGACGCTCACACCATAAGCAGCGGCAACGGCCATACGTTCATTGTCAATCTCTTTGACAAGAACAGTCACGGAAGGGGAAATCCCATCAAGGTAATAACGAAAACCACCAGTTTCACTCTCAACCCTACCGATATTCAGCAACAGCGGAGTTGGATGGAAAAGCGCACCAATGTTAGAAAGACTTGTCTCCAGACAGTTCTTCGCTGCCACGAACTGTGGATAAAAAGGCCTGAGCATTGCCAATACCTGTTCCGTACGGTTTGCCGGAAGAGCTCCCAGAAGGATCTTTTTCTTTATACCGCTGATTTCCACAGACGAGGGCCCCGTCTTACGACAGGCATAGATCAGTGTCTGTGCCTCCGCAATGGTAACGTCAGCCTTGCAGCCCCGGCTATGGATTACATTGAGAAAATCAACAGCTCCGCCAGTACGTCCAGGATTCAAGACAACAGTCTGTCCCTCTTCCAACGCATTGAAACAAGCTTCTGCAATCAACCGATGAGTAAAAGAAGGTGTGACAACCATGATCAAATGAATATCCTGAATGGCAAGAGGAATATCAGTCGTCACTAAATTCAGTTGACAGTGTGATGTTCGCCCGTTCACGGTTAGATTAACGCCATTTGCTTGTTGAATGCCGGCAATGTACTGTGGAAAAAGGTCACATAGATTTACTTTTACGCCTTGGCTGGAAAGGTATGCGGCGATTGCCGTTCCGCCATTCCCTGCACCAATAACTGCAACACTCGTTTCCATAAAAAGCTTCCTCTCGCATAAAATAGACTTATCGCTGTTGTTTTTGGATGGTCTTATTCCAGAAGAACAAACGCATCACAACGATCAGGGCAATTGAGGCCGTACAGAGAACCAACCCTGCCACCAACGCGCCAAAGTTTTTGATAAAGTACGGATACATTGTCGTCACTAGCCCCCCGCCGATGAAAGGGCTCATGAGAGGACACCCAAGAGCATAAATGGTTCCAGCATCCGTCTCCATCTTAGGATCGGACGTACGAAGCAGCATATAGCCAACGGCAGCTACTCCAGTAAATGCACCGAACCGAATGATGCCCTGCTCAAACCAACAATGGGAAAAAACGCGCGGGCTCAGCCAGAACAGCCAGAAATACATGAAGACTGTAATAATGACAGTAGCAATCAGTAGCGGCATCCAATATTCGACCACAACTGGAATCTTGATAGAAGCCATCGCTGCGACGATCAGAATTTCAAGGGCCATGCCTTGGATACGCTGAAAAGTGGCACGATCAAAAAGATCGTGGAGTGACGTATGCTGAATGACAATGTTGATCAACCACCCGCCAATCATGGCAAAAGGGAAAAGCGGCAATCCCTTGTACTTGAATATGGCGCCAAAACTCCACACGATCAGGCGCCCAATAATAACAGCGATACCAATAACGCCTAAATGAAGGGCAAAAGGTTCAACAACATCTTGGCTGACCGTCATCTTGGCACTTGCCTCGCGATTACCTTCAGGATAGATCTCCCGCGAGTCTCCGCCGCTTGTTGGCCCAGTCAGAACTTTTGTGTATCTCTTACGAACTCCATAGTTGATAGCCCCCATACCGCCGAAAATACCGATAAGAAGGCCGATCGTAGCTACGGTAGGTGCCAAGGATGCACCATCAATCCAGTTAAGCAACTTAGGATCTTCGAAAAGCGAGGCCATGCCACCCGCCGTTCCATGTCCGCCAGCAAAGCCGATCTCAAACAGGGAGCCAAACAGCGGGTTAACACCAAAAAACGGAGTAAACAAAACGACACACAACAGTGCGGTGACGCCCACCTGCATAAAACTATTCGACCATAGCCAAAGAAGCCCCGTGACGCTGTCATGCAGCGCATATTCTCCCGTCTTCTCTTTTTTCACCCCCAGCAACATACAAGAGAATACAATCGTGATCATTGGGCTTGGTAAAGCACCAATAGATGTCATCATTGCAGCAGGGATAATTTTTAGCGCGTAGGGGCCTAAAGCCAAACCAATAACTCCAGCCAGTAGCGAAGCAGGAATAAAGGCTTTGCGTAAAAAATGTACTTTGAGTCGGATAAGACTGGCAACGACAAGTAACAGACCAACAATACTGATATATAGGAGCAGATTATTAATAGTGCCGCTCGTAATTTTTTCCAAAGGGAACATGTTTTGAGCTCCTTTCCTGAAATACGGCAAAAATACAATTTTTATGTCACTTTGCACCTATAAAAAACCAATATCATCGTATATTTACTTATAAAATGCTCCTAAATAAAAGGCCGCTTAGAGAGAGAACAGAACTATTTCTATGCAAAACCTCATTCTTTCACTTGCAGCGGCCTCATTCTTTTAATATCCTGAGCGATATTAAAGGACCTATTTTATTTGTAAGGGGAAATTGACAAGCAGCCTACACCCAATAAGGAACCTTGGTTCCTATGCCTTTTTCCACTGCTTTATGGTAGGCACGGGAAACTACTGCAATATCTTCAACCCCCATACCGACGGCGTTAAAGTAGATTGTTTCTTCGTCATTCTCACGCCCTTTCTTTTTACCGTTGATGATCTCACCAAGCTCAGCCGTGATCTGTTCATCCTTAAACAGACCATCTCGCCACATCAGCGCTACAGTGCTAATCATACGATGTTTGATAGTTTCCCACGTATCAACGAAAACCTTGTCGGCCAGCCTGACGCAGTCATATGTGTATTCATAATCAGCATTATTGATCATGAGAGCGCCTTTTTTAATCCATTCCGCCTGCACAACGGGCTCTGTCGCAATAGTTACGGTGCTGATAATATCGCTCTTCCTGCAGGCACCGGAAGCGTCTTGAACTGCCGTAACTTTAAGACCGGGATACTTTGCGGTCATTTCCGCGGCGTAGCTTTCGGCGCGTTCAAATACGATGTCAGTAATATAAACTTCCTTGATGGACGGACGAACGACCATAGCGGCTTCGAGCTGCGTACGCGACTGTGCTCCCGCACCGAATATCGTCATTGTTTGTGCGTTTTGCACCGCGAGGTACTTCATCGCCAATCCGGCAACGGCGCCAGTACGCTTGGCGCTGACCGTAGTCGCGTCAGAAATACATACCGGCACTTTCGATATTGGATCGTTCAGAATCACGGTTACGGTTGCACGTGGCAGTCCTTGTTTGTAGTTGTTGGGATTGCTGCCAATCCATTTAATGCCAGCCATGTTGTATTCGCCGCCGACAAAACCTGGCATGGCATTGATGCGCCCGTAAATGTTTTCTTCTTCGATGGTTTTTCCCCAATGAAGAACGATTTTACCGGCATTGATCGCTTCTCCCTTGTCAAGCATCGAGAGAACTCGTTCGATATCGTGAATAACATCCGGCATAGAATTGCCCGCTAGAGAATTGACCTCCTTATTGTTCAGAAATAGAATTTCGAGATGCGAAGTACTCATTGCGTCGCGCTCCTTTTGGAATAAAATTTGCCGAACTGTCCCTGCAGCATCGTACGATGTAATTCAATATTAGCATAAAAATTTTTTCTTGCAACAAAAAAATAAAATTATTTTGTATACATGGACAAAGATTTTTCGACTGAATGGAAAAAACTTTGTTGAAAACCTTGAGATCTTCATCTTCTGAGATATTCATGATGTGATTCAAGCGGAAATTTGTTATGATGGACATAAATCGAGGTGGGGCTGTAATGCAAAATTTCTTGGAAAAAATTCAAAAGAGACAATCTGCTTTTTCTCCCGCAGTGAGAAAAGTTGCAACTTACATCATGGAGCATTACAGTGATATTCCTTTTTGTACGATTACTGATGTAGCGACAGCTGCCGGCGTAAGCGTGACATCGGTGATAAAGTTTTGCACTGAAATGCAGTATTCCGCATTTTCGGAGTTCAAACAGGCAATGCGGGATCATATTCAGCAAACTTTGATTAGTCACTACAATATCAACGACGATAATTTCACCGAGGCACACCAACAGAGCGTTTTGGATGAAGTAACAAGACTAGATATCGAGAATATTCACAGGACAATGAATAACCCGATTAATCAAGAAAATATAAAGAAATTTTTTCACCTAGCTGAAAAAGCTCATATTATCTATACGATGGGATTCCGAACCTCGGCAATCTTTGCAACCTACACAAGTTTATTGTTGCGTATGCAAGGACTTACGGTTTTTCCGATTACGCCCGGAATTGGCGATTATATCGACAAAATGCTTACGGTTCATTCTGACGATTTAGTTATGGCTTTTTCATTCAATCGCTATTCAAAAGACGTGGTCAAGATGCTCAAAACGCTGCATGACAGAAAAATTCCTATCGTTTTAGTGACGGATGACAAGCTTTCACCGTCATACGTTTATGCAGATTTAGTTTTTACATGTTCGACACGAACACAGAATTACGTAGCGTCCTATGTAGGCTGCATGTCGCTCCTCAACTCAATTTTTGCTTATGGTATTTCACATTACAAAAACTACGTAAAATCTTTAAGTCAACTTGAACAGTTTTATTCTGACTACGAAACTTTTTACGAGCCGTAAGCCTGAGAATTCGATATAAACGTCCAGACATATTGAATGGAATCTGAACGTTGTAAAGAAGAAAAATCTCCCGTCAAAAGGAAACTCCAACACACACATTCTCTAGGGAGTCGCTGATTTACTCAGCGGCTCCCTAATTCATGATGATTGATCCATCCAGCGCATCATATGCTTCCATAGCGATGACCCCTTTAAGATGACCGGAAAATTAACAAAGCCCAGGTTGGATCGCGGCGAACTAAACGTTCGGCACGATCCAACCTGGGCTTTGTCGTATCTCGTATCAGTAAAAACTTTTATTCGATCTCGGTGACGGCGTAGTCCTGATCCTCGACGGCTTTCTTCCCGACCTTTAGAAGGCGAATAATCAAACCAAGCGCAACGAGGCAGAGTAGAAAACTTCGTAAGGAAATTTCCAGTGAAGACATTTACGAGGTCGAGAGTTCAAGCGTCTGACATACATCTGGATAACCCCATCAGGTATATCCGTAACGTCTTTCTTCTTGGGAAAACATTCCCGTAACAATCCGTTGGTGTTTTCGTTCGTACCCCGCTGCCATGGCCGGTGCGGTTTTGGATAATAGAGTTTCGCTCCGCCCAGACTGGCGCTGATCTGTTCGGGAGACCACTGCCTGAAGTCCCGACTTTTACAAGGGAAACGAAGACAACCCCATGCAGCATCAAGAGTGAGCTCGATTTTTTTCAACCGCAAATTTTACGGATAGTTCCTCCTGTCGCTTCCCGCACAGCAAGAGGCCGTCTCAAAAGCCAATTAAGGCGGCCCT
>ENA-ORTP01003683-ORTP01003683.1-human-gut-metagenome-genome-assembly--contig:-NODE-3683-length-10047-cov-2.630404_pt1 | contig 10047 bp, 9 predicted proteins | sample MGYA00241913_ERZ509190 | MGnify/ENA primary metagenome ERZ509190 (study PRJEB26280, sample SAMEA2338839) | human gut metagenome | biome: human gut; feature: human-associated habitat; material: faeces...
GTGATCGGAATAAAGCCACTTTTTGATCACAGGGAAAATGTTCTCGCTTGTAATAGATAAACTGCCTTTCTTTGCCATAATATGCGCCTCTTTCTTTTGATTTTTCTTTTCTGAAACTCATATGGTCTGGGACTTCCAAAGTGGTTCTGGAAATACCCCTTTATTTTATCTGCTCATAAATTACATTGTAGTACCACTTTGGAGAAATGTCAACAAAAAATTAGCACTCATTCGAAATGAGTGCTAGCAAAATCTTTTAGTTTCTAGGGAAGAAAATCCCTTATTTTCCTGCTCCTGGACGGATTTCTCAGTTTTCTTAAAGCCGCCGTTTCAATCTGGCGGATACGTTCTCTGGTAACCTTAAACCGCTTTCCCACTTCCTCCAGTGTCATGGGATGGCCCGATTCCAGGCCAAAGCGCAGGATAATGACCTCCCGCTCTCTGGGGTTTAGGCCCTGGAGCATCTGATCGATTTCTTCTCTTAAAAATACGCTCTCAGCCTTTTCCTCTGTGGATGCGTTAGCATCGTCTGCCACAAAATCCCCCAGATTGGAACCGTCCTCATCACCCACCGGCGTCTCTAAAGATACTGTGTCGCCGGAAGACTGCATCAGCTCTGTGACCCTCTTTTCCGACATTCCTATCTCTTTCCCGATCTCTTCATTGGAAGGTTCCCGGCCCAGCCGCACTGCCAGCATCCTCTGAGCCCTGCGCACCCGGTTTACAGCTTCTACCATGTGAACAGGAAGACGGATAGTTCTGGACTGATCCGCCAGCGCTCTTGTTACAGACTGTTTTACCCACCAGGTAGCGTAGGTGCTGAGACGGTAGCCCTTTGTATAATCAAACTTTTCCACCGCTTTCATCAGGCCGATATTTCCCTCCTGAACCAGATCCAGAAAGCTCATCCCGCGGCCTGTATAGCGCTTTGCAATGCTGACTACCAGCCTGAGATTGGCCTCTACCAGCTTCTGGCCTGCATGCAGGTCTCCTAAGGCCTTGCGTTTTGCCAATTCCTGCTCCTGCTCCTGGGTAAGAAGAGGAATGGAGCCGATTTCCTTTAAATATTCCCGGATCGGATCCGTACTGGCTACGCCCTCTAACAGCTGTTCGTGGGAATTTTCCTCATCTTCCTCATCATTGTCCGCAGATGGAGAAAAATCCTCATCATCTGTCTCGGAATCCTCCCTGTTCCAGCGGTATTTGCTGTTTATCAGTTCTGATACGGTATCCTCAGAATCATCCCCATCTTCTTCCAGAAGAAGTCCTTCATCCTCAGACGTATCCGTTCCCTCTTCTGCCAGAATCTGTACGCCCCGCTTTTCCAGTCTGGCATATACATCTTCCATTTCCTCCGGCGTTACTGCTTCATCTGCAAAGCAGTCTAACACCTGGGTCATCTCAAGACGTTTGTCATGAGCCGCTGCCAAAGCAGTCAGTTCATCCAGTTTCTTCATCAGCTTTGTCTTATCCATATTGCTCCCTTCCCTGTTTTAAGAGCTTGTCCCTCATATGCTTTCGATTTTTCGCTCTGCTAATTTACCCCTTCCTGTGTGCACGGAATCTGACGGGAACGGAAAAACTCCCTCACAGACTCATCCCACTGAACCTCCAGGGCCTTGTCCAGAGTAAAAAATTTAAGTGCGGTTCCCGTAATACAGTATAATTCCCCTTCTTCATACCGGATATTCAGATACAGTCCCTGGATCTGATCCCCGCTTATTCCGGTGCCGCTTTTCGAAGCAAAACGCTCTGTCTGTCCGGCCGGAAGCTGCAGTACGATCTTAAAGCTTTCAGGCAGCTTTTTTCCTTTGATAAGAGAAAAACAAAACGGGCGCAGCTGTCTCCAGGAAGAAAACTCCCCAATCCTTTGCTCCTCCCGCTCCTCTTCTGTATAATACCCGGATCTGATATGTCCATCCATGGTAAAACTATTGTATGTAACGATATTCACCTCCCGCACCCAGAAGGAATCAAAATCCTCCTTTATAAACAGTCGGGATGTAAAGGACTTTACGTCCTCGGCCTTTAATGCGATCATAAGTTCTCTCCTGTCCGGCCTATTGTGTCTAAATTTTCCAAATCTTATCTAATTATACCTTTTTAGCCGAAAAACGTCAATCAGTTTAAAGGAAGTGTCGCAAAAATTGTCGCAAAAGCCGCTTCTGTTCTCTCAGCTGTATAAAATACGGCAGAGAGAAACGCTTCTCTCTGCCGCAGCATCAGCTCTTTTAACCTGTACCTTTAAATTCCCGCTTTCCGATAGCGCTCTGCCATTTCTTCCAGAGATACCTGCTCCACAAGAGGCGCTTTTCCAAAGGAGCCAAACTCTACGATCAGAGTCCCCACAACCTCTTTCACACCCCGTTCGATACAGTCCACAATGGCTGCTCGATCCTCATCCTCTACAACACCGTACATCACTGTGTCCATAATAGGAGGAAGGAATACCCTTGGATCAAACTGATCCTTCTTTTTCTCCAGAAGTTCATAAATTCCTCCTACCGAGGGACTGGTGCGAAGCTTTGGCTGGGCTGCAAACAGCTCCTTCATATTGCGCGTCACAGCCAAACGGATATCCGTATCCACATTGATCTTATTAATGCCGCAGCGGATCGCTGCCTTTAACTGCTCAATGGAAATACCGTGGGTATCTGCAAGCTCCCCTCCCAGAGCGTTGATTTCATCTACAATGTATCCGGGAACGGTAGAGGAGCCATGGGAAACAAGAGCCCCAAAAATCCCCAGATGGTTCATACACTCACGGATTGCCACCGGGATTTCCTTACGGAGCTTTACATTTTTCCCCTTTGAGGCTCCATGCATGGTTCCATAGGAAATCGCCAGTGCATCTACCCCTGTTTTCTGGAAAAATTCCACTGCGGACAATGGATTCGTATAGGTGGAGGAAGCTGCAAACACATGATCCTCCACACCGGCCAGAACTCCCAGCTCTCCTTCTACGCTGACGCCTCTGGTATGAGCGTATTTTACGACCTCTCTGGTCAGCTCCACATTTTCATCAAAGGGAAGGGAGGAGCCGTCGATCATGACAGAGGTATAGCCTCCCTCTATGGCTGCCACGCAGGAGTCAAAGTCTCTGCCGTGATCCAGATGGAGCACCACAGGAATGGCTGCTGTCTGAGCATATTTTTTTACTGCGCCGGCAATATTTCTGGCTCCGATCTTCTTATCCTCCAGAGTAGCGTGGATAAAATCCGTATTTCCTCCCATAAAGCCATTTGCCAGATCCGCCCCCTGCAGGATAGCTGCAGAGCGGAACATTTCATGAACCTCTATGGCTGCCTTTGCCTGAGCAACCGCATTTACGTTAAATGCTCCCTGGCCGAAGCCGTATTTCATGGAAGCCTCCAAAAGAGGCCGCAGGGGAATTAAAGACATGGATCTCCCTCCTTCATCATCAGATGGACTGCTCCCAGCTTAAAGGTCTTTGGCAGAGCCAATATATTTGGGTTTGGTCCTACAAATTTTTTCTTTGCGTCCTCCAGAGCCTCCTCAATGGTGGCTCTGGTCTTAAGACCCATTCCTCTGGCATAGCCGGGTTCCTGGGCACCGCATACATAAATTGCCGACGTATTCATTTCTGCAATATGGGCCGAACTCATCATGGAAAAGCCGTGGAACGGATGGAAGGCATTGCAGTAGCGGTACTTGCGGATATATTCCTCATTGGTGGCAAAATATTCGCCGTAGCGGTTTAAATCCGGCAGGATATTCATGTAATCCTTCTGGAACATATCGTAAAGCTCTCTCATATAGGGCCATCTCTCATCATGGAAATAGCCGTTGCAGATGGAAGCGCAGATAATCACGCAGTGATCGCTCATGACCCGTTTATGGCGCACTACCTGTGCAGAAATGGCCTGCATCATCATAACAGGATTGGTTCCCATGCCGTCGCCGTAATGGAACTTCTGCGGAAGGCCGAAAATCATTACATCATACTTCTTTTCAGCCCAGGGGATATAGGTCCGCTTGTCGGCCGTAATCCAGGAGTGTGGCTGCATCACCTTTGCATAGCCGCTGTTGATCTCAATCTGTCTGGAATACGTATCCAAAACCGCGTCGCAGCAGAAAAACTTCTTTCCCATGCATTTTTCCATGTGCTGGCCGATCTCATCAAACTTGGTCCGCATAAGGGAGTGGCCGTTTACCGGGGTAAAATCCTTCCGGTGCATAACCTGAGGCACATGATGGGATGCAATGGAGCGCCAGTGGGTAATTCCTGTAGAACAGTGCTTATATCCTCCGGAATAGCCGCCGTAAGGATTTCCCTGGGTATGGCCGATAAGGATCGCCACATCACTGTCATACACATACTTATTCATAAGAACAGGGTCTCCCCGGTCTGTCGTTCCCAGATCAACCATGTGTTCATAATCCTCGCTGTCATGGCTGATGATCTGGTGGGTATACCAGAATTCGTGGAACAGCTCCTCCCCCAGGATATCGCGGATCTCCTTTTCCGTACTTCTGGGATGAAGGCCGTTGGAGCAGATCAGCAGGATATCCTTTTTTTCTACCCCCACAGAGTACAGTTCTTGAAGGATCAGCTTAATGGAAATCTTCCGGTGAGCCGTGGGCTGAAGCCCTCCCTTTACAATATCCGGGAAAATAATGACCACCTTGGAACCCTTGTGGGCTAACTCTGTTAAAGGCGGCATTCCCATAGGGTTGCGGATGGATTTTAAGGTTTCCTCTTCTAATTTATCTTCCGGAATACAGGGCGGATCCGGCACCGTATCCCCTGGGATAAAAATGTCTGTAGAATCCGGCAGAACGGCATCTACCATGCCCTGCCCGTATTCAAATGATACTTTCATATAAAAACTCTCCTTCCCAAATGCTTTAAGCTTTTTCTGCTGTCAGGTACAGCTTTACGATTTCCAGATATTCCTCCGGATAAAATCCGATCTCACCTGAAAAACGGGTCAGCGCAATCAGTCCGCCATCCATATCCGGAACAGAGGCAAGCATAGCGGCATTGTCCTGCTTTAATCCGCCTCCGTAAACCACATCCATGTCCCCGGTAATCTCTTTTACAAATGCGCCGATTTTCTGGATATACTCCTTATCCGGCGGGGTTTTTCCCGGCCCGATGGCCCATACGGGCTCATATGCAATGGTTACGCAGCCTTTGTCCACATCCTTTAAGCCTTCCTCCAGCTGCGTTCTTAAAACCTCCTGCCATCTGGGCTGCTCCTCTGAGGTCTCTCCGATACAGTAAAGCACCTTCAGACCGGCCCGTACCGCCTCCCGGATCTCCTGATTTAAAATTTTGTTTACAGCCGACGGATCTCCTCCTCCCGCGGCAAGGATCCCCGCCTTATCCTTTCGTTCCTCACAGTGGCCGATCAGCACACAGCTGCATCCCAAAGCCCTGGCCGCATTAGCGGTACGGCTGGTGGTAAAGGCTCCAAAGTTTCCTCCCACTGCCGTATCCTGGCGGAATACTCCCTGGCAGCCCACCTTTACGGGACTGCCTTCACAAAGAGCCCCTGCCGCCGTGAGCACATGAGCCTCCGGGAAAAACATGGCAAATTCCACATTCTCTGTTTCATACTCCATAAGCTCCTTCTGGGTCTGATCCACAATATAGGACCCCCAGGTCTTTACGGGAGCAATGGCGTTTACGCCGCCATACTCCTTCGGAATATCAAAACGCTTCAGATTTAAAAAGATATGCTTCATTCTCTGTCCTCTCTTCTTTCCCTGTATATCTCCTGAAAATCAATATAGTCCGGCGTTTCCTCCCCGGTAAGAGGCCGGCACCAGCTTACAAATTCATCCGTCACATCATTTCCCCGGTCATTGATATAGGAAGCCGGAAGCGTCCGCTCTGTAAGCATCACCTGTTCGACCGGAATACGGATGGGACGAATCTCATATTCCTCCTGCTTTCTGCGCTCAAAACCGATCATAATACCCGTACAGCCCTCCATGGCAGCTTTTAAAGCCTCTCTTCCCGCAAGTACTGCCTCCTCGCGGTCCACCGGGGACTGAAGGGAAATGGAAGCTCTGCCGCAAAGCCCCGGCTTTTCGCTTCTGGCCTTAATTCCCAGCTTTTTGATCACCAGCTCTGCCAGATAAGCTCCCACGTCTCCGTAGTAGACGGAACGGCCTGTCTGGAAAATGGGAGGCACGACAGGTTTTCCGCTTTCATCCTTTAAGCCCTCGCTGGCGACCACAACCACACCGCCCAGCCTGTCATACAGCTCCTTCACATCTGCCAGAAATTCCTCTTCCCTGAAAGGACGCTCCGGAAGATAGATCAGGTGCGGCGCATCCCCGTGTTTTTTCCTCGCCAGAGCCGAGGCCGCTGTAATCCAGCCTGCATTGCGCCCCATGGCCTCTAAAATACACACATGAATGGGAAGAGATTTCACATCCGCCCCTATCTCAGCCGTTGTTCTGGCTATATACCGGGCCGCGCTGCCGTAGCCCGGAGTATGATCTGTAATGCCGATATCATTATCAATGGTCTTTGGGATTCCTGCCACCCGGATATCTGAGTCTGGACCTAAAGCCCTCACCAGCTTTCCGCAGGCGTCCATCGTGCCGTTTCCCCCGTTAAAAAGCACATATCGGATATGGTGCTTACGGAAAATGGCCTCCATTGCCTTATAATCTTCCTCCTCCAGCGCATATCGGGAAGAGCCAATGGCAGTTCCCGGCGTGGTAAGGAGCTTTTTCAGCTCTTCTTCAGGAAACCGGGACAGATTTAAAAACCGTTCCTTTAAAATTCCCTCGCTTCCGCCGATGGCTCCGTAAACTGCGCCCACTGCGCCGCTTTCCCTTGCTTCAAGAAGTACGCCGTACAGCGATGCATTCAGCACTGCCGTAGGCCCTCCTCCATGAACAACCAGTACATTGTCCCTCATAAACCAACCTGCCTTTCTTCTCAGTCAGACAGAGCTGCCACATAATCCGTAAAGGTAAGGGTAAGATCCGGGTGGCTCTGGAGTAGGCTTACGGGAAAATCCGAGGACGGTTCACCGTATGCGGCCCTCCGCACCACTGCCCGATGCCAGTTTCTAAAGCAGCCCAGACGGATTTTTCTCGCATGAGCGATCTCATAAATACCAATGGTTACGCAGTAATGAGGCATATCCTCAAGAGCTCCGTTAAAATCTCCGATGGCATTGGCCGTCCGTGTTTCAGGGGTAATTGCAAGCACACGGGTCTTCTGAGCCAGAAATTCCTCATTGACCAGCGACGCATCTGCTTCATTAAAAGCCACATGGCCGTTAATGCCGATTCCTCCAAAGGCAATATCCACGCCTCCCAGCTCTTCAATCAGTTTTGGGACCCGTTCCGTATCAAAAGGATCCGGAAATACCCGCTGTTCTTTGGGCATCACAAGTTCTGGGCGTATCCTGTCATATACGGTACGGTTCATAAAGCCCCGAAAGCTCAGAGGATGATCCTCTGGCACCCAGCGCTTCTCATCATCCAGATATTCGTCCATATTGATAAACCATACATTTTTAAGACTGATATTCTGCTCATTTACCAGATCCACAAAATACGGATACTGTCCCACCGGCCCTACCGGACAGATAAAGACGGTGTGCTTTCCCTCTGCATTATGAGCTTTGATCTCTTCTGCCATCTGTTTAAATACAGCAGCATTATCCTCCAAGCAAAACAGCTTCATTTTTGGATTTTCCAAAAGCTGCTCTTTTGTATAGCTGTAATAGTCGTGTTTCATAACTGCTCCTTTCCCTGTCACGCAGGCTCTTCTGCCATTTTTCCGCCATAAAGAGAGCGTCCGGCGCCCCAACCGGCCCCCAGGACGCTCCCTGCAATGATTTTTACTTACCTGCTTCGATCATATTGTCAAGCATTACATAATCTGCTACAGGAACTTCCTTTTCCACCTGTCCTCCGGCAATGAAATTCTCCTGCTGGATCTTGTAGTAATTCTCTACGGTTCCGTCTGCTGCACCTTCTGATACTTCCTTTCCGGTCAGCCAGTCTGCATCGCCTCTCTGGTCAAATACGCTTGCTTCATCTGTCTTTGTAATATCGGCAACTGCCTTTGCAGTCTCCTCATTGTGATCGTCTGCCGCATAATCCATTCCTTTAAAGAGCGCTTTTGTAAAGCGAAGGATGGTATCCTGATTCTCCTCTGCATACTTTGGAGTTACGATCCAGCTTGCCAGAGAAACGGTAGTATCCTTAAAGGTCATATTATCAGCCAGCTTGGTTGCCTCCGGAATCTCTTCCATGATCTTTAAGCTGTTTGGAGACCAGGTAGCACAGGCATCTACGCCGCCTGAAATCATTGCCGTAACAATACCGGATGCGTCCATATCAACGGCCTGGATATCGCTCATGGTCATACCGGCCTTTGTAAGTGTATTATTTAAAATATCCTCACTGGATGTACCGGAGGAATAAGCCACCTTCTTACCCTTTAAATCTTCCATGGTCTTCACACTTGGTCCGCCGATCACAGCGTCGCCGTTGGAAATATGGGACAATGCAAAAATCTTGGCCTGGCCGTTGACACAAAGCTTGTGTGCGCCCTGTCCGATATAGCCGATATCAATACTGCCGGACTCCATCGCCGCAATGATGGTAGGGCCATCTGCAAAGGATACCAGATTCAGCTTAATTCCTTCTTCTTCCATGAATCCCTGAGCCTGTGCTGCCGCCACAGACCAAAGGCTTCCATAGTTTGGCATATATGCAATATTTAATGTAATGGGCTCTGCCGCTGCCTCTGTCTTTTCCTCTTCTGCCTTTGTCTCCTTTTCAGTTTCAGCCTTGGACGTTTCCTCTGCTTTGGATGCCTCCGCAGACTCCGGAGCCTTTGTCTCAGGAGCAGAACTTCCGCCGGAGCAGGCTGTCACGGACAATGCCATTACTGCTGCTGAAATCCTGCCACAGTACGCCTCGCTCGATCATGGTACCCAGGGACGCCAGCACCTCCGGCGCAAAGGGAAAGCTGCGGGCCGTAGTCGGATTCACAGACAGCCATTTCCACAGAAGCATCGCTGCAAGAAAGGAAATAAGCAGCCAGCCCCAGTTGGGGATACGGCTGATGATATCCCGCTGCGCATGATCTTTCTTCCTGTTTTCATCAGAAGCCATAATTTTTCCTCCTGTTTTTTTTTGGGGCTCTTATTTTTGTCGTCTTTGCCAAATCATTTCTGTTTCTTATGGTTTCAGTATATCATGTTGTACAAAATAGTCACTGCCTATTTACCCAAACGTTTGCCTTGTTTTCCCTCATTTTTTCTTTCATTTTTGCGTTTGGCTCTATTTTTTTGTGTTTTTATCATGTATACTTACATCATAGCATCAGTGGGTAAGGAGGAAATCGCATGACACTGAAGGAAATCGCTGCCGAGACAGGCGTATCCATTTCCACCGTATCGCGGGTAATCAATAAAAGCAGCAAATCTCCGGCCGGGAAAGAGGTTCAGGACAAAATCTGGGAAATCGTCCGGCGCACCGGCTATACCCCAAATCATACAGCCAGGGAACTAAAAAAAGGCTCTTCCACTGAGAAAGAACCCTTATCCCGCTCGCTTGCCTGCCTGTTTGCCAGAGTAGAGGATGGAGCCGCTGACAGCTTCTTTACTCCTCTTGCAAGGAGCATCGAAAAAGAGGCGTTCCGCCACGGCTATATATTAAAATATACCTTTTCCGCCTTTGATATCCATCATCCCAGCACCTTCCGCCTCATTGAAGACAATCAGGCAGACGGCGTAGCGGTCCTGGGACGGTGCGATAAAGAGCTGTTAAAATTTTTAAAACAGTATTTTAAGTATGTTGTGTATGCCGGACTCAACAGCCTGGACGCCAAATATGACCAGATCATCTGCGACGGCGGTCAGGCCGCTTATGCTGCAGTCAGCCGTCTCATTGAACTTGGACATAAAAAAATCGCCTATATCGGCGAAACAGATAAAGAAGAGCGCTATAACGGATACTGCCGGGCTCTCGAACATGCAGGAATCCCTATTTTAAAGGGATATATCAGCAATGTAAAGCTCTCCTCCGAAGGAGGATACC
>ENA-ORTP01003701-ORTP01003701.1-human-gut-metagenome-genome-assembly--contig:-NODE-3701-length-10003-cov-3.009047_pt1 | contig 10003 bp, 10 predicted proteins | sample MGYA00241913_ERZ509190 | MGnify/ENA primary metagenome ERZ509190 (study PRJEB26280, sample SAMEA2338839) | human gut metagenome | biome: human gut; feature: human-associated habitat; material: faeces...
GATATCTAATCCTTTTAGGAATAAATATCTTCTGCTTTTAAGTTAATGACATTGCGATTTTACGACCTTATTCATACGTCAGATAGCCATTAAAAAAATTAATGAAAAATTTTTAGAGCTTTTGAAACTTTTCAGGGTTTCAATACGTCTAATTAGTGTAATTAAAAAATCAAATCTATTTAGTTTGGAGGCTTTATTATGAAAAAAAGAAATTTATTCGCAGCAGCAGCCGTTTCCCTTATTTTGGCAACCGGATGCGGGGCCCAGCCCTCTTCTCAGCCGGTTTCTTCCGCAGAAGAAACCGTTTCCACACAAGTTTCTGAGTCCGCAGATACCCCTTCTGCTGAAGCTTCCTCCGCTGATACGGATGTCAAGACCTCATCCATTACAGGCACCATTGATGAAATCAAGGATTTTATGTTTAACATAACCGACAGCGAGGGCACATCCTTTGTCCTGTCCTTTGACGCAACGCCTGAAGGGCTCTCTGATGTAAAAAACGGTGACATGGTTACTGTTACCTACACCGGAGAATTAAGTGAGGTTGATGCGTTTACCGGAACTGTTATCTCTGTTAAAAAGGCCGAAAAATAAATCTATAAACTGAAAACTGCCGCAGCCAGAACGCGCATCCAGGACATATGCCTGAAGAATCGCCTTCTGACTGCGGCAGTTTATTATCTTATGTTTCTATTTGTATAAAGCCAGCCCATTAAACAGAATCACAGGATCATCATACCCGTTATCTTTTGACAGGGAAACCTCTACTCTGATCTGGTTCTGTCCGGAGACATCTACTCCAAAGTAGGTTACCTTCTCATTGTGATGAATATCCGAAGAGGTATAAAGTACCTGATCGTTATCCCCATAAACAGTCACTCTGGCCATAAGGCCGCTGTCAAACTGAGAAGACGATGGGCCGAAGGAACCGTATAAAAGCCGATATTCGCCGTTGGTATTGCAGATTACATGGCTTCCTTTTCCCTTCAGCCGGACCGCATTATCCCAGCGCTCCCCGCCTCCGGTTCTGGCCGATGTGAGGATCGAATATCCCTTTGTGGAAATTCCTTCCATATTTTGAACCAACTGCTGGGTAGACAGATCAGCGCTGTCAGAGGGCTCTACCGCCCCTTCCTCCGGTACCCACACTCCGTCTGTTCCAATGGTTCTTCCATCAATTACTGTATTAACCGCCATTACACCGCTTGGATACAGATAGTACCATTTTCCGCTGTCACTGTCTTTAAACCAGCCGGTTTCCATGGCTCCTGTGCTGTCCATATGATACCACTGGCCCTCTATCTGCTGCCAGCCCGTTGTCACATAACCGTCATTGTCCAGATAATAATACTTTCCCTTATCCTGAATCCATTCATTGTAGGCAAACTTATTCGCACTCCGCTGATACTTCCACTGGTCATTTACATATTTCCATGTACCCGCATAAGCCGGAACTGCCAAAGCTGCGCTCAATACAGCGGCCATTGCCATTACTCCAAAACGTCTCTTCATACTGCTTCTCCTTTCCAGAAAGACAGCACCGATTACAATACAGGGGCGCCGCCAGGTTGATTTTCATTATAATTCAATTTGATGAATTATGCAAGAAAGCCTTGGCTGCCCCCCTGTTATTTCATAAAAATTTCATACTTACGGCCAGTTTCCGCAGGCAATTCCGTCTTTCAGCTTCAGAAGCCTCTGATTGCTGCTCCCCCGAAATACCAGGGTCAGATCCTTCTCTGCTTCCACAAATTCACCGTCCACCAGCACATCCAGACATTTTAAAATCTCCTGCGTATGTTCTGTGTATACCCTGCCTCCCGGCTGCATATCTGAATCATAAAGATAACCGCTGTAGCACCAGATATCCTTCTGCGGATATACCATTCGGATCTGCTTTAAAAGCTCTGCCACAGCCGGCTGGTTCTCCGGCTCAAAAGGTTCTCCGCCCAAAACGGTGAAACCCTGGATATAGGACGGTTCCAGCAGCCTGAGAATCTCTCTGCCGGTTTCCTCTGTAAACGGTTTTCCGTATCCAAAATCCCAGGTTTCTGCATTAAAGCAGCCTTTACAGTGATGCCTGCAGCCGGATACAAAGAGGCTGACCCGGACCCCTGGACCGTTTGCAATATCACATTCCTTAATATTTCCGTAATTCATCCTGCTCTCCTTTCGGACCGGCCCAAAAACGCTTACAGATGAAGCACCCTGTCTCTGATCTCCTGAGTCCGTCCCTGGTTCCAGAACTGGGTTCCAATATAACCGCAGGTTCTGCGGGCTACAAACATATGGTTCTGATCCTGATTTCCGCAGTTGGGGCACTCCCAGATAAGCTTTCCGGATTCATCCTCCTTGATTGCCATTTCTCCGTCATAGCCGCAGCATTCGCAGTAATCGCTCTTCGTATTCAGCTCCGCATACATGATATTATTGTAAATAAACTTCATCACGGATAAAACAGCCGGAATGTTGTTCTGCATATTTGGGACTTCCACATAGCTTACCGCACCGCCTGGTGACAGCTTCTGGAACTCTGCCTCAAATTTCAGCTTGCTGAATGCATCAATCTGCTCCGATACATGGACATGATAGCTGTTTGTAATATAATTTTTATCCGTTACGCCCGGAATGATTCCGAAACGCTTCTGAAGGCACTTGGAAAACTTATAGGTCGTAGATTCCATAGGTGTACCGTATACGGAGTAGCTGATATGCTCTGCCTCCTTCCACTCCCTGCACTTGTCATTGAGACGCTTCATTACCTTCAGTGCAAAGGGTCTGGCTTCCGGATCGGTATGGGACTTTCCCAGCATCCTCATACACATTTCATACAGGCCCGCATAGCCCAGAGAAATGGTAGAATAGCCGTCAAAGAGCAGACGGTCAATCTTCTCTCCCTTTTTCAGGCGGGCCAGAGCGCCATTCTGCCAGAGAATCGGCGCTACATCGGAAATCGTGCCCAGAAGGCGCTCATGGCGGCATCTGAGGGCTCTGTGGCACAGCTCCAGACGTTCATCCAGAATCTTCCAGAATTCATCCATATCGCCCTCGCTGGAACAGGCTACATCCACCAGATTAATGGTCACTACGCCCTGATTGAAACGGCCGTAGTATTTGTGGCTTCCATCTGCATTTCTCTGGGAATCCTCAACCGTCAAAAAGGAGCGGCAGCCCATGCAGGGGTATACATCCCCCTGTTTTAATTCCTTCATGATCTTTGCAGAAATATAGTCCGGAACCATCCGCTTGGCTGTACATTTTGCAGCCAGCTCTGTGAGTCCCCAGTATTTGGATTCCTCTGAAATGTTATCCTCATCCAGCACATAGATCAGCTTAGGGAATGCAGGCGTAATCCAGACGCCCTTTTCATTTTTCACACCCTGCATCCTCTGTACCAGAACCTCTTCGATGATCATGGCGAGGTCATCCCTTGTCTGTCCCTCAGGCACCTCATCCAGATACATAAATACGGTTACAAAGGGAGCCTGTCCATTACAGGTCATCAGGGTAATGAGCTGGTACTGAATGGTCTGGATTCCGCTGCGTACCTCATCTCTCAGCCTGCGCTCCGTTACCTTTGAGATAATTGCCTCATCTAAGGATTCTCCGCACTCTTTGCGCTCCTCAATCACATTTTTACGGATCTTCTGACGGCTGATATCCACAAAGGGAGCCAGATGGGCCAGCGTAAAGGACTGGCCGCCGTACTGGTTGCTGGCAACTTGAGCAACGATCTGTGTGGTTACATTGCAAGCCGTAAAAAAGCTGTGAGGCTTTTCGATCAGTGTTTCACTGATAACCGTGCCGTTCTGAAGCATATCCTCCAGATTGATAAGGTCACAGTTGTGCTCCCTCTGTGCAAAATAATCCGTATCATGGAAATGGATAATGCCCTCCTCATGGGCTCTCACGATCTCCTCCGGCAGCAGCACACGGCGGGATAAATCCTTGCTCACCTCTCCTGCCATATAATCTCTCTGAGTGGAATTGATAACCGGATTCTTATTGGAGTTCTCCTGATTGACCTCTTCATTGATATTGTCTAACAGGGACAGGATCCCGTTATCTGTAGTGTTGGACTTACGGGTCAGTTCTCTCTTATAGCGGTAGCGTACATACTTCTGTGCCACCTCATAGCCTCTCATGGCCATGATCCCGGTTTCCACCATATCCTGAATATCCTCTACATTCACTGCATGAGTGGATTCATTCACCTTATTTGCAATATTATCTGCAATGGCGATAATCTGATAGTCATTCATCTGATGAAGCCGGTCTACCTCTTCGTTTGCTTTGTGAACCGCATTTATGATCTTCTGGGAATTAAAGTCTACCTCTTCCCCATTTCTCTTAATCACATTTGTCTTAACGTCAACACTCATCCCGATCCCTCGCTTATATCTGTCATTTTATCTCATAATAATAAGCACCCCCGGTTTATTCCTTTCTCATCTGGAAAAACCACTAGATATAGTGCCGTGTACTATACTACTACAAAATCATGTGAAATGAAAGAGGAATATTGGAAAATATTAAATTCAGACAACAGCCGTTTTTCTCCCTAATAAATTGCCAAAAGCGCTACCAGACCATCCTTTCATGGCGGCAGCGCCCGGTTTTTCCTTATTCACACAGCGAAAGCGGTTTTCTGAAAATAAAATGGCCGTCTCCCTGTTTTCCCAAAAAATGGTTATCTTTTACAATTATATTTCCCCTCTGCATTACCAGTTCAATGGAACCTCTTATCTTCATTCCTTCATAGGCAGTATAGTCCACTGCACTGTGCATATGGCTGTGAGTCAGCACCCATTCCTTTGAAGGGTCTAAAATCAGCAGGTCACCATCCGCTCCGGGCTGCAGGCAGCCTTTTTTCGGATACAGGCCGTAGATTCTTGAAGGCTGTGTACAGGCAATTTCCACCAGCTTTTCCAGACTGATCTTTCCCGTCATAACACCCTCGGAAAACAGAAGGATCATGCGTTCTTCCACTCCCGGCGCTCCATTGGGGCATTTGGTAAAGTCATCCTTTCCAAGCTGCTTTTCCTTTCCGTAATTAAACGGACAGTGATCCGTAGCCACTGCTTGGATCTCACCCTCTGCAATGCCCTTCCACAGTGCTTCACAGTCCTCCTTTGTGCGCAGAGGCGGTGACATTATATATTTTAATCCATCCTCATCCAGATACCGCTCCTCTGTCAGAACCAGGTACTGTGTACAGGTCTCCACAAAAATGTTTTTCTGTCCCTCTGCTCTGGCCTCTTTTACTGCCTCCAAACTTTCCTTACAGGATAAGTGGACAATATACACCGGCGCATCTCCAGCCAGCTTTGCCAGATAAAGCACCCGGCGTACTGCCTCTGCCTCTGCCAGATTGGGGCGGCTCTTGGCGTGGTAAATGGGTGCCGTATTGCCCTCTGATACCAGCTTTTCTCTTAAGAACTGCACAACCGCATGGTTTTCACAGTGAAATGCAGTCACGCCCCCCAGCTGCTTCATTTTCTTTAATACCTGAAGCACTCCGTCGTCATCAATCTTAAAATCATAGGTCAGATATACCTTTACGCTGGGAACGCCGTCCTTCATCATGTCCTCTAACTCGTTCAGGATCTCTTCGTTCACATGCTGGCAGGTACCGTGAAACCCATAGTCGATCACTGCCTTATGATCTGCCAGCCCGTGATATTCATTCAGCTGATGATGAAGAGGGCAGCCGGCCGGCCCAAAGGCCATATGATCCACAATAGAGGTGGTGCCTCCGCAGGCTGCAGCTACGGTGCCATCGTAAAAATCATCCACAGCCCGGCTGGATCCGGCTAAAAGGTCCATATGGGTATGAACATCTACGCCTCCGGGAAGCACATATTTTCCCGCCGCGTCAATCACCTGGGCTTCTTCTTCCGACGCCGGCTCTAAATGGGTGCCAATCTGTGAAATAACTCCGTTTTCTATGCAGAGATCGCCCTGATACTGCCCCGTTTCTGATACAATCGTTCCATTTTTAACAAAAACCTTCATCTGTAACTCCTCCGTGTTTTCATTCATAGGAATATTATACCAAACCACAGGCCCGTGAGCTAGTCCCAAGTACTTTGAGTTTTTACATTTCACACTAAGCTTCTTCTGATGTTCCCCAGAAATCCACCGGCTCATAATCCTGAAGCTTTGCCAGAAACCCCCGTTTTTCCAGCTCCTCCTGTATCATATCCAGAATCTCCTCACGCTCGGCAGAAATGGTGTGATAATGGTAATTCGATGTGAGCTTCATCAGCTGAGTGGATTTTCCCTCAGAAATATCCTGCAGATACCGCTTTACATCCATTCTGGATTTGATATTCATATCTGCCCGGATGACACCGTAAACCTTGTGGTATACGAATACATCCTCCACCTTCCCGCCAAAGTCCACATACAGATTCAGTTCCTCTTCAACCTGCTTCTCCGTATGGATCACCTTAAATACGCGGCTGCAGCTGTGCTCCTCTGCCATCACATATCCGCGGTTCGTAGAGAGGATTTCCACTCCATTGGCACGCAGAAGCGCCATATCCTGCACAATTACCTGACGGCTCACATGAAGGATTCTGGCCAGCTCCACCCCCGGAACCGGTTTTTCGCTGTTTTTCAGTATACTCAGAATCTGTTCCCGTCTTTCTGTACCGTTCATTCCTGTCCCTCTCTTCTTTAGACTGCGTGAAGATTTTTCAGTGAAATATCCAGAATCGGTGCAGAATGCGTCAATGCTCCGCTGGAAATATAATCCACACCAAGATCGGTCAGGCGTGAAATGTTCTCTTTTGTCACATTTCCGGACACCTCCACCTCAGCTCGCCCGTCAATATATTCTATGGCCTCTTTCATCTGTTCATGGCTCATATTATCCAGCATAATAATATCTGCGCCTGCCTCAACGGCCTCCTTTACCATGTCCAGAGTCTCTACCTCTACCTCAATTTTCCGCACAAAAGGAGCGTACTCCTTTGCCATTTTCACAGCCTCTGCCACGCCTCCGGCGGCTCCAATATGGTTGTCCTTCAGCAGTACGCCGTCGGAGAGATTATATCTGTGGTTATTTCCGCCGCCTACACGAACCGAATATTTCTCAAAAATACGGTTATTCGGTGTTGTCTTTCTTGTATCAAGAAGCTTTGTCTTAGTCCCCTTTAATAATGCTGCTACTGAATGGGTATATGTGGCAATGCCGCTCATTCTCTGAAGATAATTGAGAGCCGTGCGCTCTCCGCACAGAAGCACGCGGATATCGCCGTAAACCTTTGCAAGCAGCTGTCCGCTCTTTACTTCCTCTCCATCCTCTGCAAAAAACTCAACTCTTGTGCTTTCATCTAAAAGGGCAAATACACGTTCAAAGACCTGCAGGCCGCAGATAATGCCATCCTGCTTGCAGATCAGATCCACCTCTCCGACCTGAGCCTTTTTCATAATGCTGTTTGCCGACACATCCTCGCTTGTAATATCCTCGCGCAGTGCGCTTAAAATCAGTGGATCCACATTTAATTTTAAAGTTACCTGATCGTACATCTTTCTTCTCCTTTAATCTCATTTTTCACCAATTCGTGATACGTTTTATATAATCCGGATAAATCCTTATACTGGCTCATATCCAATGTTTCAAACAGATGGCTGTTTCTTTTTACCTCTCCCAAATGCTCCGCCATATCAAGAGCCGCCCGCTTTGCAAATACAAGGCTTTCCAGAAGAGAATTGCTGGCCAGACGATTTTTTCCATGGACACCGTTGCAGGCAGTCTCACCTACCGCATAAAGCTGTTCCATGGATGTTCGGCTTTCATGGCTGACTTTAATTCCTCCCATAAAATAATGCTGAGCCGGAACTACTGGTATACATTCCTTTGTTACATCATAGCCCATTTCCCTGCAGTGTTCAACAATATTGGGGAAATGGCGGTTCAGCTCATTTTCGGGTATGGTGCGCAGATCCTCCCAGACAAACTCTGTTCCATCTTTTTCCATCTGCTCTAAAATGGCTTTTGTCAGCAGATCCCTTGGAAGAAGTTCATTGACAAAACGCTCTCCGTTTTTATCCCGCAGCACCGCTCCTTCTCCCCGCACAGACTCAGAGATCAGAAAGCTTCTCTCCTCATCCGCGTACAGTGTGGTCGGGTGAATCTGTACATAGGAAATATCCTTCAGTGCAATCTTATGGCGGACTGCGACTGCAAGTGCGTCTCCTGTCAGATGGCGGAAATTGGTAGAATGACGGTACAATCCGCCGATCCCTCCCGTAGCCATAACGGTGTAATCCGCCTCGATGGCTTCCAGACTTCCATCCTGTCTCTGAACCACAGCCCCATAGCATACATTATTTTCCTCAATAATATCGATCATAGACGTATGCTCCAGCAGCATAATGTTGGATCGTCTCTTTGCCTGGGCTAAAAGTGTGCTGGTAATCTCTTTTCCTGTCACATCCTTGTGAAATATGATCCGTTTCTCTGAATGGGCTCCCTCTCTGGTAAACACCAGCTCCCCATTCTCATCCTTTTGGAAATCTGCCCCAAACTGCAGCAGATCCTCCACCACAGACCTGGAGGAACGAATCATAATCTCTACGGAGGCTTCATCATTCTCATAATGTCCTGCCTTCATTGTATCATCAAAAAATCCCTGATAATCGGATTCATCCTTCAGCATACACATTCCACCCTGAGCCAGATAGGAATCATTTTCCTCTGCTCCTGCCTTTGTGATCACCGTAATCTGTCTGCTTTCCGGAAAGTTCAGTGCACAGTAAAGACCTGAACAGCCGCTTCCTACGATTAAAATATCTGTCTTCATTTCACATTATCGGGCCAGCATCAGCATTTTTTCCAGCGGTGCTCCTGCCTGAATCCTCACTTTCTCCGGAACCTTAACCTCATTGATTTCTTCCTTTAAAACCTGTAGAACCTTTTCAGGCGTAATCAGCTTCATATCTGTGCAGATCTGATTTTCTGTAAGCGTATAAAACGTTTTATCCGGATTCTGTTTTTTCAGTTCATACAATACCCCTGATTCTGTACCGATAATGTATTCCTTTCCATCATCCTCTGCTGCAAAATCAATGATCCCCGATGTGCTTCCTATGTAATCTGCCAGCTTCAGCAAATCCCCGGTACACTCAGGATGAACCAGAAATTTTGCTTCCGGATGTTTTTCCTTTTCCCTTTTTACGGCCTCAGCAGACATAGCCGCATGGATGGGACAATAACCGTCATTGAAAATGATATGCTTCTCCGGAACCTGTTCTGCCACATACCTTCCCAGATTTCCATCCGGAATAAAGAAAATATTCTGATTCGGCAGATTCCTTACAATTTTCACCGCATTGGCCGAGGTTACACACACATCCGAATATGTCTTAATTTCTGCCGTGGAATTGATATAACAGACCACCGCCAGATCCTCATATGTTTCTCTCATCTCGTGGATTTTTTCCAGCTGTACCATATGGGCCATGGCACAGTCTGCCGTCAGATCCGGCATCAGAACCTTCTTTTCCGGGTTCAAAATCGCAGCGCTTTCTCCCATAAATTTCACTCCGCAAAATACAATGATATCTGCAGCAGTCTTCTGAGCTGCCTTGCTCAAATAGTAAGAATCTCCAATATAATCCGCAATCTCCTGCACCTCATCTGCAACATAATAATGGGCCAGGATTACTGCATTCTTTTCCTTTTTTAAATGATTGATTTCTTCTGTTATTGACATGAGTTCCTCCATAATGCTCATTCCTCTGAAATATTCCACACAACATCAGGCATTATAGCACTCTTTTTGTCATATGACAAGACAGTAGTCATTTCAGCTGTGCCGTATAAACCTATATTCACAAAACTGATGGTAAATTCGGTCAAAACAATCGGAAATCCAGCGCATGAAAAAAACGCTGCATCGCCATGAATCATGACAATACAACGTTTCTTAATGCGGGCAACAGGACTTGAACCTGCACGTCGTGGACACCAGAACCTAAATCTGGCGCGTCT
>ENA-ORTP01003702-ORTP01003702.1-human-gut-metagenome-genome-assembly--contig:-NODE-3702-length-10002-cov-2.352267_pt1 | contig 10002 bp, 10 predicted proteins | sample MGYA00241913_ERZ509190 | MGnify/ENA primary metagenome ERZ509190 (study PRJEB26280, sample SAMEA2338839) | human gut metagenome | biome: human gut; feature: human-associated habitat; material: faeces...
GATGAGGAGCAAGCGCAAGCTCTGCGGGCTTGGCATTCCTACGGCTCTGCAGGTCTTGGGGCTGGTGCCTACGGGCTTGCTTATTCCGTAAGCGATTGCCCTGCTGAGTCGGGAAAAGTCGCTGTGCATATTTGCCGGCCGTTATATTCTACCGGGGTTATCCTTTATGGATAGTAAGGCGAAAAATCTGTGATGTTTGGGAATCAGAACTTGTTGATTTTGATTTTGACTAACATGTTAGCCAAAATCAAAATCAGAACTTTGCTTTGCGATTGTATTTGAATTATAATGATTTTATCCATGAAAGGGAGGTTATAGACTTATGATCAAGCGGGAGCGGTACATGGAGCGTATCCGGCCGTTCATCGGCAATGAGCTTATAAAGGTTTTGACTGGTTTGCGCCGTTCCGGCAAGTCCGTCATGCTTCAGCTGATTCAGGATGAGATCCTGAGAATGGGGGCTTCGCGAGAGCAATTTGTCTCAATCGACTTTGAACAAATGGACAACGCCGGACTCTGTACCGCCGAAGCGCTTCACGAGGAATTGAAACGCAGGATCTCCGGGATTCGCGGCAAGGCGTATCTGTTTCTGGACGAGATTCAAGAGGTCGAACGCTGGGAGAAATGCGTCAACTCCTGTCGCGTTGATTTCGATTGCGACATCTATATCACGGGCTCCAATGCAAAATTGCTTTCGGGGGAGCTGGCGACTTATCTCGCCGGCCGCTATGTCGAATTTGTCGTCTATCCTTTCTCGTTCGAGGAGTTTCTCGAGATGTCGCGGCAGAGAAATCCGGGACTGGGAGCTGTCGAAGCTTTTCGCAGTTATATCCAGCTCGGAGGCATGCCTTTCCTGACTCATCTGATCGAGAACGGAGAGGCGTGCGCTCAGTATCTTCGCGAACTCTACAACTCCGTGATTCTGAAAGACGTCGTGAGCCGCGTGCGAATTCGCGACGTGGATCTTCTGGAACGTATTGTCGCTTACATTTTCGCCAACGTGGGACGTCCTTTCAGCGCGTACGCTATTTCCAAATACCTCAAGAACGAGAAACGGGCCGCGGCTCACGATACGGTTCTGAACTATGTCAGAGCCTGCACGGATGCGTTCCTTTTCAACAGAATAAGCTGCGCGGATCTTATCGGTAAAAAAATTCTCTCGGTCAATGAAAAATATTACGTTGCCGATCATGGCATTCGCGAAGCTGTTTACGGTCAAAATATGAGAGACTTGGATCAAGTGCTGGAAAACATCGTCTGTACGGAAATGCTGCGCCGCGGCTACAGCGTCAACGTTGGCCGAAACGGTGCGAAGGAGATCGATTTTGTCGCCAGCAGGAGATCCGACAAGCTGTACGTGCAGGTCGCCTATCTGCTTGCCGGCAGGGAGACGGTCGAACGCGAGTTTGGCGCGTACAAAGGGATCCCCGACAATTTCCCCAAATATGTCGTTTCATCGGACGAGTTCGATATGGGGCGAGACGGCATCAAACACTTCAATATCCGTGACTTTTTGCTGATGAAAGAATGGGATTGAGCGCGTCGTCATAAAGGATCGCTTCGCGGCGAAGACGTCTGGAGGAGCGGAGAAGAACCGGTCGATGGCGCAAGCGCGAGGATGGATCGCTGATTTCTTTCGGCGATCCGTCCTCGCGCTTTCATGTTTGCGGAGGCTGCCGACACATATAGAACTGCGCCCCCCTGTCGCTGCGAGCGGCGTGCATGGTTTTTCCTTGTGGAGGGCCAAAGAACGGGGGCATACAGAACACCGCGCTGATATGCGGCCAGCAGACTGGCGGCATTATTGGCGCTCGAAAAGAACGTATTTTTTTGTGACTTGTTCATAAAAAATATATAAGCGGTCTCTCTTGATAAGAAAAAACAGTTCTGATAAAATAAAAAACAACTTATTTGTTTTGTCGTTTTAATGAGGCTGAGAGTCGTGTTTAAGTGATGGGGAGGAACGGCGCGATGCGAAGCGGAAAACGAAGAAGAGGAATGACGCTTGTCGAGGTTCTGGCGGCGCTTCCTCTTTTTGTTTTGCTGAGCGGCGGCGCTCTTTTCGTCATGCAGAATGCCGTCGAGTCCTTCCACCGCAGCGAGGATTATCTCTCGGAACCCGGCTGGAGCAGCGCGGAACGCGTTTTCGCTTTTCTGGAAACCCCGGTGAAGCATTGCGGCGCCGGGCTGCCCGGGCGTTGGCAGGCGGATCTGTTTTCGCCGCCGTTGCCGTTGAACTCCATGCCGCCCTGGTCGCTCTGGCAGAAAAGCGTTTCCGTCGGCGACTCCGTTGGCGGATACAGTTTCCGTTCCACCGGCGCCGACTGGGGGAACACGCTCCGTCTCGTTTCCTGCGTGCCGACGGGAAGTATCTTGCTGAAAAGGCTTCAGGCGGAAGCGAACGTTTCGGTGAAAAGTCTGTTCTCCGGCGCCGTCAAGGAGGAGAACACGGCGGACGCCAGGCTGTCGGTCAGCTGGCTTCTGTTCCCGGGGACGGAGGTGCCAGTGCGGATCGTTCGCGAAGCGGCAGGCGAATCTCCGACGGTGACGGCGCGGGAATCCCTTGCCGTGCCGTGGGGAACTCCGGTCTGCCGGCTTTTGGCGATGACGGTCTTCGTCAAAAATGGAACGGTCTATGTCGATTATCACGACGGCAGTCATGAACAGCCGGTGTTTCGCGACGTGCAGGCGCTCGGGTTTCGCTTTGACGAAGACAGGCGTCTGCTCTGCGTCAAAGTGCAGTTCGCCGCCGGAGAAAGGATGCTGGAGGCCTCGCGGACATGGAAGCTCGGATTTTGAAGCGGCGGGGCAGCGCTCTGGCGGTCCTGCTGATCGTCGTCTCGGCCCTGATCGGAATGCTGACTTTGGAGTACGCGCGCTGGCGCGGGGTGCAGCGGGGCGCCGGCGATTCCATCCTGCAGCCGAAGCTCGACACGGCGGCGCGGGACGCGCTTGAACGCGCCACGATGTGGATTTTTCAGCGTAAACCGGGAAATCCGCGCGGAGGATACGGGGTGATGCCGATTTCGCCCGCGGTCGGCCCGGAACAACTGGAGATCGCCGTGCCGGCGGAAATCGGACGGTCCTCCACGGCTGACGCGGAGGTGGAAAGTCGCGTTCAATGGTGCCTTTTTACCGTTGCGCCCTCTTTGAATGCGAATGCAAGAGTTTCCGCGTATCCGCCCGCGGTGGGCGGTTTGTGGGCGGACGACGGGCCGCCGCCGGTTTTTCGCCAGTCGTACGCGCAGCTTCAGATGGGGCAGGCGGAACGCCCTCTTTTTCAAAAAGGCGCCTGGCGCGTTGTGGTCACGGCGCGTCCGCGTTCGGCGGCGGACGCGCTTCATGTCGTGACGCTCGAACGGGTTGTCCTGGTGGAACGATGATGTGGGCGGGATTTCTCGCAGTCCTGTTGTTGTTCTCGGCGGAAACTCTGCGGGCCGAAGCGCCGGCGCTGCCGATAAAGCGGCGGGAACTTTCCAGCTTCTCGCGGAATTCGGAATGGGAACTGACGGGGACGCCTTTGCCTTTCCGGGAGAACGGACGCCACGGCGGTTACGTGCCGCTGCGGCGGGAACGCCCAAGCCCCCGCGGCGACGAGGGCAAGATACAAAAGCGTCTTTTCGGCGACGCGTCCGGAACCGAACGGCTCGTCTGGGAGTCGTCCGTCGAGTTTCCGCGCCGGGTACTCATCGCGCCGTGCGGGCGCGACGGGCCGGCGGCGGGGGAGTTGCGTCCGCTTGGCGGGTACGACCCCGCGGCGGGAAGTTACTTCGGCGTCGATGAAGCGCTCTGGGACGAATGGCGCGCGCGGCTTCGGGAGACGACGCCGGGCGCGCCGTTTCCGGCCGCCATGGTTGGCGCGGAAAACTCTCTGTACGTCCAGACCGACGACGGGCTGATATGCGCCTTCGACGCGGCGACGGGAAAAGAACACTGGGCTTTTGCGCCGCCTCAGCTCTGCTGGAGAACGCGGGCGGAGGCCCTTGTGCGGGCGAAGTCCCTGACGGAGCTGCCCTGGCTGGCGGCCGGCGGTTTGACGGCGGAGCGGGTGACCGTTTCCTCGCGGGAACGGATTTTGCTGTGGGGCACTTTGGGGTTGGGGGCCCGCGCCCTTTTCTGCCTCGACGTGACCGATCCCCTCGCGCCTTCTTTTCTCTGGGGGCGCGAGGATCTGGAAAACGGCGCCTGTCTCTGCTGGGGCGGCGCCGAGGACGGCCGTTCGCCGCTCGGGTATGCCGCGGCGGCGCCGCTGGCGTTTCCCCTCGCCGGAAAATGGTCTCTGCTGGTGCCTTCCGGCGTCGGCGCGCGGGGGCGGCTGCTGAGCTACGACGCTTTGAGCGGGAAACTGACGGGACAGAGCGAGGGCGGCGGCGACGCGGAACTCTGCCTGCCGCCGCTGGGGCTGAACGATTCGTCCGCAAGTTTGCGGCGCGTGGCGCTCTGCGACAGCCGCGGCGGCGTGCAGATTTTTCTGCGCCGGACGGAAGGCTTTCGGTTTTCCGAACGCATCGATCTGGAAAAGATAACGCTCTTCGATAAGTTGAATTTCCGTTTCGCGCCGATCCCCTGCGTTTTGCCCCGCGGGCTGTGGCTGGCTTTCGTCGGCGAGAACGGCGCGGACACTCTGGTCGCGGCCGCGCCGGCGGGGCTGAAAGATCTGCGCTGGAGCGCGGCCCCCTGGCGCGGCGGCGGCTGGGGCTGGTGGCTGGAGCTCAACGCCGGCGTCGTGGCGGCGATCGTCGCGCTGCTCGTGGTGCCTATGACGGGCTGCTCTACATCCTGGGGCGGGAAGAGGAGCGCCGCGTTTTGCAGGTCGTCGATCTGACGCCCGGCAAACTCGCGGCTGCGGAAACGCTCTCCGACAAGGCGGCCGGTCTGGCGGTCCGGGACGGCAAAGTCGTGGTGCTGGAAAACGGCGCGGACGGGCCGGCCTCCGTTCCCGTCTCGTCGGCTCTGCCGGCGCCGTCGTCGGGAATTTATTATACGCTCTACAGGTAAGGAGATGATGCCTATGACGCTCAGCGAGAGCGGCGCTCTGCCGCCGTCCCGCGTGGCGCTGGCGAGACTGCATCCTTCGCCGGAAGCGCTGCGGCTGATCTCGTTCGAAACGGCGGCGCGGCTTTGCGTCCTGCCGCTGACGATCGCTGCCGACGGACATCTGCGCGTCATGGCGGAGGAGCCGCGGCGTCTGCCCTGCGCCGACGAACTGCAGACGCTGACGCGCCGGCGGGTGGAACTGATCCCCTCGACCGTTCCCGATCTTGCGGCCGAGATCCGCCGCGCCTATCAATTCTCCGGACGCATCGCCTGCCTCTCCGCGGATTATCTGCACGACGAGAGGAACGACGAAGCGGCGCCGGAACGGCTGGACGACGCTTCGCCGGTTTCCCAGATCGTGGAGAGCATGATCGCTCAGGCGATCGGCGAACGCGCCTCCGACATCCACATCGAACCGGGCGAAAAAGAGTCGCGAGTCCGTTTTCGCATCGACGGCCGGCTTGTGGACGCGGTCCGTTTCCCGGCGGCGATCCACCGGGCCGTGACGGCGCGCGTCAAGATCATGGCGGGAATGGACATCGCCGAGAGCCGCCTTCCCCAGGACGGCCGCATTTTACGGGACGTCGACGGGCGCAAAGTCGATTTCCGCATTTCCACGCTTCCCTCCGTCCGCGGCGAGAAAACGGTCCTGCGCCTTCTCGACCGCGAGCGGGCGCTGCGCGGGCTCGAAGGGCTGGGATGCGAGGGCGCGGAGCTGGCGCGGATCAAGAATCTGCTGAAGATCCCCAACGGCATCATCCTCAACACCGGTCCCACCGGCAGCGGCAAGACCACGACGCTGTACGCCATGCTGGAGCGGCTGAACCTCGCCGAGTTCAACGCCGTGACCGTGGAGGATCCCGTGGAATACGACATTCCCGGCGTCACTCAGGTGCAGGTCAACGAGCGCAGCGGGCTGAGTTTCGCCGTGGCGCTGCGTTCCATCCTGCGCCAGGACCCCGACATCGTCATGCTTGGAGAGATCCGCGACGGCGAAACGGCGCTGCTCGCCGTCCGCGCCGCGCTGACCGGTCATGTCGTCCTCAGCACGCTGCATACCAACGACGCCGCCAGCGCGGCGCTGCGCCTGATCGACATGGGCGCGCCCGCCTTCCTCGTGGCTTCGGCGCTGCGCGGCGTGATGGCTCAGCGCCTGGTGCGCAAACTCTGCCCTCATTGCCGGCAGCCCTACGCTCTGCCCGAACGCGAATGCGAGCGCCTGGAACTTCCGCGCGGCAGTGTGTTTTACCGGCCTGTCGGCTGCCCGCGGTGCGACGGCCGGGGATATGCGGGACGGACGGCGATCTTTGAGGTCCTCGCCGTCGACGAAGAAATTTCCGCTCTGATCGCGCGCGAGGAAAGCGTCTCCGCGCTGCGCAAGGCGGCCGTCCGCAAAGGGATGAGGACGCTGGAACGCGGCGGCATCGCCAAGGCGCTGGCCGGCGTAACGAGTTACGAAGAAGTTTTCGGCGCCATCGACGTGAGGTGATTGCCATGCCGGAACCTGATCTGTGGGCTTTGTTCGACGAAGCGGCGGAACGCCGGGCCAGCGACGTTCATCTTTCCTGCGGCCGCGCGCCGTTGTTCCGCGTCGACGGCCGGCTCGAGGACGGCGGGCGCGCCGTGGTCGGCCGGGAATGGCTGCTGGCGTCCATCAGGCGGATGCTCTCCGCGGCGGAATGGGACGACTGGGAACTGAATAAAAGCGTCAGCGCCGCGCATGAATTCGGCGCTCCCTCCGCGCCGAGGCGATTCCGCCTCAGCTGTTTCCGGAGCATGGGGCAGCCCGCGGCGGCGATCCGGTTGATCCCCGCCCGAATCCCGGCGCCGGAACAGTGCGGTTTGCCGGCAGTTTTGAAAGGACTCTGCGCGAAAGGCCACGGCCTTTTGCTGTTCACCGGGCCGTCCGGGAGCGGCAAGAGCACGGCTCTGGCCTCTCTGGTTGACTGGCTCAACGAGACGTGCCGCATCCACATCGTGACGCTGGAAGATCCCATTGAGTTCGTGCACGAGGGCAAACGGGCGCTGCTTCACCAGCGTCAGATCGGTCGCGATTGCCCGAGCTTCGCGGCCGGCCTGCGGGATGCTTTGAGGCAGGACCCCGACGTGATCGGAATCGGGGAAATGCGCGACGGCGAGACGATTTCCGCCGCCATCACGGCCGCCGAAACCGGCCATCTGGTGCTGGCGACGCTGCACGCGCCGGACGCGCCTCAGGCCGTCGAACGCATCATCGACGCCTTTCCGGCGGCGCAGCAGGCGCAGGTCCGCGCGCAGACGGCGCTTTCGCTGGCGGGCGTATGCGCGATGCGGCTGGTTCCGCAGCGCGCGGGCGGCCGCTGTCTGGCCACGGAAATGCTCGTCGCCACGCCGGCGGTTCGAAGCGCTATCCGCGAGTCGCGCACGGCGCAGCTGAAGACGATACTGCAAACGTCGCGGCGCGACGGCATGTACACGATGGAGCAGTCTTTGCTGAAGCTCGTCGAGCAGAAACGCATCGCGCCGGAAGCCGCCCTTGCCGGCGCGTTTGACGGCGAAGAGATGAAGCGTCTTTTGGACGGGCGGTCGATGCCGTCATGAAATTTTCCTATCGGGCCCGGTCTTCCGCCGGAGAGCTGCGAACGGGCGTGGTCGAGTGCGCGGACGCGCGGGAAGCGGCGCGGCTTTTGCGCCGGCAGAGCCTGCTGCCGCTTGCGATCGAAGCCGGCGCTTCGGAAAAAGCGGCGCGGCCTGCGGCGTCGCTCTGGCGTAAACTGCGTTCCATCGGCACGGTCCCGCTGTTGCAGAAAGCGTTGTTTTTCCGGGAGCTGGCGCTCTTCACCGCGGCGGGAATTCCGCTGGGCGTTTCCCTGCAGCGGCTTGCGGAGACGAGCCGCTGCGTTCCGATGATCAAAAAGATCCGGCGGGTGTGCCGGGGAGTCAACGGCGGACAATCCATGAGCCGGGCGATGCGAGACGGCCGTTTTTGCGAGCCGGTCGACCGGATGATGCTCTCCGTCGGCGAAGAGACCGGGCGGCTTTCCGAATCGCTGACGCTTGTGGCGGAACGGTACGAGCGCCGCGAACGGCTGCGCTCCAAAATCCTTTCCGCGCTGGCCTATCCGGCGCTGGTGTTGTTTTTCTCTCTTGCGGTGCTTCTGGTCATGTTCGTTTTCGTTCTGCCGAAGTTCCACGGGATCTTCGCGCGCCTGAAAATTCCCATGCCGGCGCTGACCGCCAAACTTTTTTACGTGAGCGGACATCTTCCGCTGATCCTGTCTTTCCTGCTTGCCTGTGTGTCTGCCGCCGCCGGCGCGATCTGGGGACTGCGTCGGGTGCCCGGGGCGCGTCTGGCGATCGACCGTCTGCGGCTGAAGGTTCCCGTCGTCGGCGCGCTGCGGGCGAAGGCGGCGCTGGCACGCTCGCTGCGCAGTCTGGGGCTGCTGCTGAAATCCGGCGTGCCGCTGCTGCGTTCGCTCGAGCTCAGCGCGGAAACTTCCCACAACGCCGCGATGGCCCGGACGCTGATGGAGCTTCACGACGCTGCTTCCCGCGGAGTCGGTCTGGCGGCTCGGGCCCGGGAACTGGCTCTGCTGCAGCCGGTAACGGCGACTTTGATCGCGGCGGGGGAACAGACCGGGAAAATGGACGAAATGCTGCTGCGGGCCGCGGAATGGCATGAAAGGGCGCTCGACGAGGGAATCAAGCGGCTGACGTCAGTCCTCGAACCGCTGTTGATCATCGCAGTCGGGCTGGCGGCCGCGATCGTCGTCGCGGCGATCTTTCTGCCGATTTTGCAGGCGGTGCGGTCATTGTCATGACGAGGGGCGCGATGAAAAAGGGGTTTCTGCTGGTCGAGTGCCTGATCGCCGCGGCGCTCGCGGCTGTTTTTCTGCCGCTGCTGGCTTCCGCCTTTACGGAAAATCTGCACGCCGCCGTTGAGCTTCGCCGCCGTCAGGAAGCTTGGCGGGGGGCGCTCTCGTGCCTCGAGGAGGTGGAGGCGTGGGGGAAGGTGCCTTCGCAGGAGAAGCTGTTGGAGAATTTTTCCGGCGGCATCGCTTCGTTTGACGTTTCTGTCGACGTGTCGCCTTCGGCGGAAGGGACGGTCTGTACGGTCCTGGTGACTTGGGCGGAGCGGGGAGAAACGCGCGAAGCCAAACTATCCAGGCGGATTCGCTGAAGCGGTGTGCCCGGGGAAGGAGCGGGACGATGCTGTGGAAACGGAGAACTGAGCGCCGTTCAGGGGCGGCGCTGGCGCTGCGCGATCGCTGCGCGTGCTACGCCGAACTTTTGCGGGAAGGCGGACGGGCGCGGCTCGTCAACGCCGATAAAATTCCTCTTCCCGACGGGTTGGTCAGCCACGGGCGTCTGGCGAACGGAGCGGCTCTGGGCGCGTTTTTGCGCAAGAAACTGGCGTTCCGCTGGGGCAAGCTCCCTTTTGCCGTGGGAATCCCGTCGGCCGACTGCCTCTTTCGGCTGTTTCCCTGCCGGCGGCCGATCTGGAAGAGGCGCGCGCTTCCATGACGTGGTGTTTTTCCGATTATTTCCCGTTCGACTTCGGCGAAGCGCTGTTCGATCTCTGCGAGGTCGCCGCCCCGCCGCGCGGCGGCCGGTTGAACCTTGTGGGAACGGCCTGTGCGAAGGCGCAGATTTTGCCGTTTCTCGAAAGTCTGCGCGCTCCGCGGGCCCGCGTCTTCGCCGCTGAACCGCAGATCGTCGCCTCGACGCGCGCTTTCGCTTCCGTCGTTGCCGAAGAGCGCTTCCTGCTGGCCGCGAAACGCGAAGATTCGTTGCACTGCGCGTTCGTGTGCGAAGGAAACGGTCTGGTCTTTCGCAGCGTCGCCCTCCCGGCCGAAGAATTTGCCTGGAGTTCGCAGATCTGTGCGGAAATAAACAGAACCTTGGAATACGTCGCTGAAAACTTCGGCGGGGCCGCGCCTCCGGTTTATATCGCAAAGGACGCGTCCGCGCCGGTTGCGCTTCCGC
>ENA-ORTP01003706-ORTP01003706.1-human-gut-metagenome-genome-assembly--contig:-NODE-3706-length-9992-cov-41.636007_pt1 | contig 9992 bp, 7 predicted proteins | sample MGYA00241913_ERZ509190 | MGnify/ENA primary metagenome ERZ509190 (study PRJEB26280, sample SAMEA2338839) | human gut metagenome | biome: human gut; feature: human-associated habitat; material: faeces...
TTTGGATATCCAAACGCTATGCTTGCAAAACCAGTTCCACCGATTTCCATCGACTTCCCCATACAAGTTCGATTATGATTCCTTTTCTTTGATTTTGATCAATCCATCCAATGTGGTGCAAATGATATGCAATCGGTCTGCGGTACTGATATCTGTATTCATCGTTCCGGTGACTTCTTTTCCACAGACCACCACCATCCGGCACCTCTTTAAGATCAAGTGGGACATCCGGTTATATGCCTGCTGATCTTCTGCTTCCTCTTCATCTAAGAAAGGTAGAAATCCAAACCTGGGACAAATAGGAACATAGCCCAGTTCATAAATCTTCCGGCAATATCGCTGCACCTTTACTCTGCTTTCTTCTGCTGGACAACACACATACGCCATCGCCTGTTCCATCGCCTCACCCCTTTCCTGCATCCACGTGGATGCACTTTTTTCTTCAGAAATAAAGTTGGACATCCATGTGGATGCCCTTGCTATTTCTTGCTCTCTTCTTTTTCCTTTGCTTCCAATGCAAACTTCACACGGTCACTGCCCAGCTTATAATAGGCGTCTGTCACCTCGATACCCACTGCCTCATAGCCTTCCTCTACCGCTGCGAGGACAGTCGTTCCTGCTCCGGCAAAGGGATCTAAGATCCTGCCGCCCGGCTCACAGATCTGAATGACATCTTTCATCAGCTGCAACGGTTTCTCTGTCACATGGATACGGTTCTGGGGATTCCCATAACGGAATACACCGGGAAGACAGGATACCGGACGGCTGATCGGCATGGGTCCGTTACTCCCCCACACAATATATTCAGCCTGCTGGCGGAAACGCCCTTTCTGTGGACGGGAGTTTCCCTTATCCCATACTGCAGTTCCTCTCCAGATCCAACCTGCCCATTGTAATGCATCTGTAATAGACGGGTACTGCCTCCAGTCAATAAACAAACAGATAGGCGCCCCGATCTTACAGGCTTTCCGCACATCGTAGAGCCACTCTGCCATCCAATGGGTCCAGGAACGCTGGTCCTTGTTATCCCCATCAAAATCCGGCAGGGCATTCTCCGCTTTCATACTGCTATATTTCTGATTGGTGGTACGGTTTCTTTCATTCTGCTTTGTTCCCCCGGACGCATAAGGCGGATCGGTAATCACTGCATCAAAAATTCCCGGTTGGAATGCTTTCACCAGTTTCAGCGTATCTCCATGCAGGATCGTCCACTTCTCCCCTCCGGTGTATTCCTCCGGGTACGTTCCTTCTTTCAACAAGTTCCCTAATTGCAGGGTATTTTCCATAGGCATCATCCTTTCTTATCAGCGCTCCGGCTGTTTTTTACTTTTCTTTTTATTTTTCTGAATACATTCCAAAAGCTGCGATTTTCTTGCCTGCGCTTTTTCATCTGATACACTCAATTCGGTTTCCACATACTCACTGATAATATGCAAAGCCTGATAATAATTGCCGGACTGCATCACCCGTTTATACATTTCATTTGCCTGCTGATCCATCCCTTCTTTAATCAACAAACCTGCCGCAGCTCCTAAAATGATAAACACATTTCCATCTCTTCCTAAAAGCTCCATCTTCGGTCTTTTCTTTTCCGGTTCTTGATTCTTCTGGATCTCCGGCTTGACCTGTTCAAAAAGATAGTCTTTCGGCTGCCAGAAGTGGACATAGAGTTCTCCACCATCGACCTGAATTTCCTGCTGTTCAAATCCTTCTCCCCAGCCATCACTATACTGCCCGGTGAGATATTCACACAGTTCCGATAATTCTTCCGCCTCCAAATATTCCTTCAGTTCTAAGGTTGTACAGCCATATAGCACACCATCCGATTCTTTTACCGATGGAACTGCAGACACTACCTTTTCTTTAATGGCAGTATTTCCGTCAAAATAATCCATCAGATTATCGGTCCTATCATCGTCATGTCCGACACGGCTGTATTCTGCAATCTTTTCCTGAATCGCAGAGGCATACTCCGTTAAATCATCCCCTTCAAAAAACACCTGTCCCTCTTCAAAATCGTGATACCCCTCTTCTTCCCAATCTTGTTCCATTTCATTTGGAAGAAAGGTTCCTGTCAGTGGTGTCATCAATTCTATTTTTATGGTATCTTCCATTTACCTCACCTCCCTCGTTCCCTTCTTGGCTTTTGCTGTTTTTCCCATGCCTGTTTTGCCAAATCTCCATAATCAGCGCCTTCTATCTGCGGTAAGTTACAAACCACCGCATACTTTTGTCCATACTGCTCTTTTATCTGCGCACACGCCCATCGCCCGGCAAAATCATTATCAGTGCAGATTTCAATCTCCGTTACCTCTGGATGCTCTTTTAGGAAATGTTCCAATGCATCCGGGCGTTTCATCTTCTTCGTTGATCGTTCTGCCCCTTCTTTTGGCGCCGCAATGCCCCCTAAAGACAGGCGATACTTATCGGTTCGTCCATCTTCCAGCGTCATATGGGCAAGAGCGTCAATGCAGGCTTCATATACTGCCACCCGACAACTTTTCCCAAGAGGTGGAACACAAAAGCTGTATTGTTTTTCACTACCTTCCTGTTCCATCCGGAAGTTCTTTCCCCGATTGTCATAGATTCCCCGTAAAAACGCATACTTTGCCTGCCCCTGCTCATCCATTCCAACAAAAACAGCGTTATGGTATGGGGCGCTCTCATAAAGGATTCCGATCTGAAGACAGTAGTCCAGCACATCATCCCGGATTCCCCGCTGGTTCAAATATCTCCGCACCCGGTAAAAGCTGTCATTGGGTGTGGGCAGAGAAAAGGGCTTCTTTCTGGGCGCTGGTTCTTCTCTTGGAACATACACAGATGTCTGCTCACACAAGACTTTCACTGCTTCCGTATATTCCATGCCATCTACCTGCATCAAAAACCGTAGGGCAGACATTCCACCAATATCCCTGGACTTCCAATGCCATTTGCTGGTGATCTCATTGATTTTAAAACTGTCATGGTCCTGAAGCTGCCATTCGTTTCTTGTCCTCGTCTTTTTCAGCCTTCCCGGCTGGCATGTCTGCAGATACTCATAGGCTCTCACCTGCTTGGCTGCCTGATATTCTTCTTCTGTAACCCAAGCCATCAAATCACCGCATTACGAAGAGCCTCTGCCTTATCGGTACGCTCCCACGGAAACTCTTTTCGTCCAAAATGCCCGAAAGCAGCTGTCTGTCGGAAAATGGGACGGGTAAGACGCAGCGTATCCACGATCTGCTTTGGAGTCAGCCCAAACACCAATGGGATTGCCAGTTCCAGACAATCATCGGCACACACTTTTCCCGTACCAAACGTGTCCACCTGTACCATGACTGGCTGTGCCACTCCAATTGCATAAGCCAAAGACACCTGACACTTGCTGGCAAGCCCCGCAGCTACGATATTCTTAGCAATATATCTGGTCATATAAGCTGCAGAACGGTCCACCTTTGAACAATCTTTTCCGGAAAATGCACCGCCGCCATGGGGAACCATGCTCCCATAACTATCTACCATCAACTTCCTTCCGGTCAGCCCCGTATCCGCATCTAATCCTCCACAGACAAAACGCCCTGATGGATTGATATAAATCTTGGTTTCCTCATCCGGTGGCAGAGGACGAAGAGCCGGTAGCAACACCTTTTTTCGGATCTCTGCCTCCAGCCTTTTCAAATCTTTTTCTTCCGTATGCTGACAGGACACTACCACACTATCCAGTCGAACAGGCTTCCCATCTTCATACTCTACGGTCACCTGGGCCTTGCCATCTGGTAGAATCCCTTGAATATAAGAGCTTTGTCTGCATGCAGATAATTCCCGGACAATCCGGTTTGCCAACACTACAGGCATAGGCATGAGTTGTTTCGTTTCATCACAGGCATATCCAATCATCACACCCTGATCTCCTGCCCCTTGGAACCAGTCCATCTGATTGTCAGACACTCCTTCCCTTCGTTCTTTTGAGGATGCGACTGCCCCTGCGATGTCGGGACTCTGTCGATGGACAAAGGTATCCATTTCAATTCCTTCACTAGAGTAACCCACATCCGACAATACTTTTCGCACGACTGCAAACACATCCGGTTCATAGGCGCTGGTAATTTCCCCCGCCACAATGATCGTTCCCTTCGTGGCAAGCACTTCACAAGCAACTCTGGATTGTTCATCCTGTTTCAGACACACATCCAAGATTGCATCTGCGATCTGGTCACACAATTTGTCTGGATGTCCTTCCGTTACTGCCTCTGCTGTATAAAATTTTCTCATATGAATTTCCTCTCTTTCATGCAAAAAAGCAGGACACCTTCCTTTTACGGGAACATATCCTGCCTGATTTCTTCTTTATTTGACTGATTTACTGATCATATAAATGTTAAATAGACTGTAGATACCTCCAGATAGTTGCAAAAGCACATTCTTTTGAATACTTTCCTGGTCCTATACTATGACACGTTTCTTTGCGTATCCCTGCAACTTGGAACACTTTTCGCGCCATATCGCCACCTCTCAGTTGCAGCTCGTCTCACTTTCCGCACTTTTCGGGTACTTTCAAACACTTCCTGGCAGGTATCGCTCCAGAAAGCCACCAAAGAGCTGGAAAAGCACCCATCTTTGAACACTTCCCCAACACTACAAAACTACACAAGACGCCACGATCCGTTGCACACCCCTTAATTTCGAACACTTTTTGTTCCGTAGTGCCACCTCCCAGCTGCAGCTTGTCTCACATTCTGCACTTTTGGGGTACTTTGAACACTTTCTGACATTACTGACTCCGAAGAGTACTGAAGATACCCAGAGACCTGAAGAAAGTCCCCACCTTTGAACACTTTTCCAATTTAAGTCCCCACTTTTACTGCCACAAGGATATTCCGGGCTTGCTTCCACTCATAAGAGCAGGTCACCAGCGTCAGAGTTTCCTCACAACCTGCACCAGTTATCCCCGTTTCAAACAATGCCAGTACTTTTGCCTGCTGTACATAATCCTCCAATTCCTGTGGACTATGAAAAGATTCTTTCTGGAAGTCAAACATGGACACATCGGCTTTTAAAACTGCCGCTATCTGGAATTCTTCCATCCCTTCCGGTGTCTGAAAAAACACCCTGGGATGCGCTTCCCAGTACTTATAGGAGGCGTACTGATCCAGATTCCCAAACATTGCCCCGCTGTTCATGTTGTGACCGTAAATAGTCAGATTCTTGGATTCCCCAAAAGTACAGTCTGCCTGGAGAAACAAACTCCCATTGATGTCGTAGCTTCCCCGGTAATCCCTCCGCAGATAATACTCCGGATCTTCCGAACTGCTCTGCAGTACCGGATAATCAATCCCCGTTTCCGGGATCGTAAGCCAGCCCCGAACATCCGGATACTGACTCTGGAGAGAGCAAAGGTCAACTGCAGACACTTCCGGTTCTCTTCCAGCCTGTTTCTCTTTTTGTGCTGGAGAGCCCCCGCCCGGAGGAGGCTCCTCCGGGAAGTGGGATTTTAAATCCTCTGCCAGTTCCCGGTTCTGCCGGGGAAGGATAACAAAATCATGATAAAGCAATGCAGCACTCAGTATGCAGATGCCACACAACAGTACCTGCAAACTCCACAGCTTACTCTTCTTTCTTCGCTTCATCTGTTTTTTCTGTTTTTCCATGTTTCTTCTTATAAATCATGGTTGCTATAAGTCCAACCGCTGATACTCCCAAAAGGGCAAACAGCAGGATGGGTTTCCATTGGTCATCCCCTGTCTGTGGCACTCCCGGAGTTTCCGGTGTTCTTGCATCCTTCATCTCCACCTTCTGAATCTCCATGGTATCTTCCAGTGTAAACTTCACATCTTCTGCAATCTCATAACCTTCCGGTGCTGTGATCTCACGCAGGATCAGTTCTTCTCCTACCGGAATTTTCTCTACCAGATGCGGTTTTCCGTCTGTTACCCACTCTTCCAGAATCTCACCATCTTTATTTAAGATCTGCAGCTTCGCTCCTTCCAGTTCTTCTCCTGTCGTGATATCTGTCTTGGAGATTTCCACCTTGGAATAGGTATCTTTCATCTCCACTTTGGTCACACTGCCATCTTCCTTTACTTCAAACTCAATATCTTCCGCAGACACATACCCTTCTACATAAGGCGGCAGCTCTTCATGGAGCGTATACGTTCCCTCCGGCAGTCCATAGACTACGTGCGGTTCTTTTGTGCTGATCCACTCTTCCACGATGTTGCCATCCTGGTCGATGATCTGAAGCTTCGCCCCTTCCAATTCTTCCCCGGTGGTTGCATCCGTTTTTGTAAACTGGCTTTCTGTTGGCTGATTTTCCACTTCTTTTGTCAGCTTGATCTCTGCAAGGTTCTGGTCTGTGTAAGAGGCATCGATCTCCCAGATTTCCTCATTCGGAAGATACCCCGGCTTTCTCACTTCCTCTTTCACATAATATTTCCCATGATAGAGGTCGCTGTCAAAGGTAAGCTGTCCCTTCTCATCCGTTGCTTTCTTCTCCAGCAGCGTGTCCTTTTCTACAAGAACCTCACCCTGCTGGGAGAGGATATCTTCTTTGGCATACAAACCAAAAATAACACCTTCCAGTTTTTCTTCTGTGACTGCATCTTTTTTCTCTACAGAAATGGAAATCTTCTGTCGCTCATTTTTATAAGCAACCCCTTCATAAACGACAGCCTGCGTATCATCCTCTGCAGTCAGGGTAAATTCTTTCTGTTCCGGGTTCAATACGAAATGGTCACCTGCCACCGTTTCTTTCAGATAATAAGAACCCAATGGAAGATTATTTACCACTGCTTTTCCTTCTTTATCTGTGACCAGTGTTGCTACCAGATCATCCTTTTCATAACGGATGACCGGATTGCCCTGCTCATCCTTTGCTCCGTCCGGGGAATAAATCGTATCCTTTGCGTACAATTCAAAAGTTGCCCCTTCCACACCGGATTCTTCATAGACAAAATCATGGAACACTCCGGTATCGGTATCCTCTCCGGTCACTGCATCTTTGAGCTTTCCTGCCAGTCTCTTTGCCTTTGCAAGCAGGGAATCCCCCTTCACTTCCACTGGCTGTTCCCCGGTTTTGGTCAGTGTCAGGCTTCCCACCTGCTCATCGTTTGGCTGCTCGACTTCCACGATGACTGCCCCGGTATCTGGATCGATCTGATGGGCGGTATCGGAAGAAACAGTGATCACGATTCCCTCTTTCGGGTTCTCTTTGTAACTGCCTTTTCCGGTCACCTCCAATGGAGAAATTATTGTTTCCCCTTCATACAAGGAACTCTCATATCCCTGTCTTACAAACCCTTCCGGTGCTTTCACTTCTTCGATCCGGTAAGTAGAACATTTCAGTTCTTCCGGTGTTACCAGATAGCCTTCCTCATTGGTCTTGAAAACACTAATCGTCTCTTTCTTCGGATAGAATACCGTCTGCTCTACATATTCCTCTTTTTCCATATCAAAGATTTTATAGGATGCGCCTGCCTTCAAGACTGGATTTCCTGTCTGTGCATCCTTTTTCACGATCTTTAACAAAAACTCAAATGGACGGTCATCGAAGATCCTCCATACCATCGGTTCTCTGCTATCCTCATCTACCTTTACCAAAAACGGATCGATGGCTTTTAAATTCTCCGGTACGGTGCTTTCCTCTACCACATAAAGACCATACGGAAGCTCCGGACTGAGGACATATCCTTTTTTATCTGTAATAAGCTCTGGTACCGGGACAGCCTTGCCATCCACATAGGTCACTGCCACCTCTTCCTTACTGAAATCATAACCTCGGAAATCTTCCGCAGTAAACTGATCCCCATTGGATGGCTGTAATTCCCCACTCTCTACTTTGGAAAGGCTGCTGACCAGATACACCTGAAAACCTGCCCCTTCCACAAGGTCTGTTTCTGTCTGGTCTCCATCTTCGCTGATCTTGATCAGCTGGAACGCCTGCTTTTTCACCTGTTCCTGTACCGTCAGGTCCCTGGTTACCTCTGCCACTTCCTGTCCTTCGTAAGCAAGGTCCACCTCATACTCTGTTGGATCTACCGTATAGCCTTCCGGCGGAGTGATCTCTTTCACATACATTTTCCCCAGATACAATTCGGAAAAATCTAAGGTACCATCCTCCTTGATCACGCCCTGTGCGATGAGGCTGTCTTTTTTGAACAGAACCCCCTTCTTTCCATCCGGGTGGACGATATCCTCTCTGGCATACAGACCATACACAGCCCCGGCAAGGGAACTATCCCCCTGGGGAAGAAAGGCCTGTGTCTCCTTATCGATCTTTTGGATATGGACAGCACCTTTCACCCTCTCATCGGTTGCTGAGATGGTGACCGTCTTTCCGGCTTCCACATCCACCTTATGGATCACATCACTCTGTGTATACTTGTCCGGAGCCTTGATCTCCTTCACATATACTGTTTTGATGGCTGCCTCAAAATAATCACTGACTGCTTTTCCCTCTTCCCCGGTGACTGGCATTTCCATCACAAGATGCTCACACTTGCTGTCTGTATAAATGCCATACACTGCACCGTCTAAAGGATTCTTGGTATCCGCATCCTGTTTGAAAAGCTCGATCCTTGTCATCTCCAGCCAGTCTACCGTAAAACTTACCGGATTGGCTTTCTCCGATTCAAAGACTCCAATGTCCTGATTGCTGTTTCCTGTGGATAATACCAGCGTTCTCCAGGTTTCCCCCACAGAGCCATGCAGCTCCCCGGAGGAATATTTTCCGGTATGAAGCATTGGGGCAGTCAGATAAAAGGTATCCCCGCCATAGATCTTCAGCGCACCATTCTCGGCGGAAGTTCCCTTTGTCTTGTTATAAATGGTGATGTCTTTTGGTACATGGACTGAAATGTAGTTTCGGTGATCCCCGGACAATGTGATATCCGGTGTTTTCTGTACATTTCCATTTCGGACTGCTTTTACAGAAGTCTTGGAAAGAGAAATTTCCCCCTTCGGCGGCTCTTCCATAGCAAACAGGTGGTCAATATAGGCGATCACGCCTGCGTTTACCAGATCTTCATACTTACATCCTGTAAATCCTGCCTCACCTGCATAGGCATAACTGGCTGCGATGTGGGTATATACATATTTCTCTTCTGCACTTTTCCCGGACAGGTAACTTCCTGTACTATCCCCGGCACCGCCATAGCCATAGTACAGCACCTTCTGCAAGTTCTTATTGCTGTCCAGTACCTGTGCCACATAGTCTCCACTGGGCGGTGAAGCACGATGAGATTCCAGACAGTAAGCGATCTTTCCATTGACCGTAAACCAGCAGGTTAAGTAATTTCCAATATAACTTGGATAGTAGATGGTCTCCCCTTTTTCCAGATGTACGGTTTCCTTTGCTCGGAACGTGTTTTCCGCACCGGAAAGCATCATCACCTCCCCATCCTCAATCTTTTCTTCCAGCTCCCTTGCTGCCTGTGCATCTACATCTTCCCCGGATACCGTCACTTCCACATCCGGGATCTCCTGCACAGGCGTCTCCGAATCTTCTTCAGAATTCGTATCCTCCTTCTGTTTCTGACCGCCATTTTCTTCTGTATGCGCCTGCCCTTCCGTATCCGTCAGGATAATCTTTCTGCTCACAGAATAGCTGTCTTGTGCATCCTTTGGCACAACCCAGTAGGTTGCAATATAGGTTCCTGCCTGGTCAGGGTGGTAGCTCCCTCCATCTTCCGCTTCGATACGCTCTAATGTAACATCTTCTTTTTCCGGATTGTAATGGATGCCCTCCATGCAAGTCTCTGCCATAAAACCCTTGTCGGAAATGTCTTTCGTGATATCTTCTGCTGTTACCAAATGTTTCGCAGCTTCTGAAACATCCTCGGTCTGTTCCGTTTCAGATATTTCTGCGCTCTCCATCACTGGCTCTGACGGATTTTTTGTTTCTGCCGCATGGACATCCGCTAAGTTCCCAAGCGGACTAATACCCATGAGCAGTGCAAGCCCGAAGGCTGCAAGTCTTGTTTTGATATTCCTGCTCTTCATTGCATTCTCCTTTTTTC
>ENA-ORTP01003713-ORTP01003713.1-human-gut-metagenome-genome-assembly--contig:-NODE-3713-length-9975-cov-2.937198_pt1 | contig 9975 bp, 8 predicted proteins | sample MGYA00241913_ERZ509190 | MGnify/ENA primary metagenome ERZ509190 (study PRJEB26280, sample SAMEA2338839) | human gut metagenome | biome: human gut; feature: human-associated habitat; material: faeces...
ATAAGAGAATAAGACTCATATCCTATCTTTGGTCTGAAGTATAGAATTCTATAAGAAATGGTTAGTGTTAAACAAGATTCATTCGTTGGTAAACGGGAATTTTTCCATGCCGTAAAGAAGGTTTAATTAGAAGTTTACTAATTGTTAGCTTATTACGATTACTTAAAATATTACTCTAAAAGATGAAAGACAACCGTACTTTATACGAAAAAAATGTTCAAGACCGTAATCTGTTACACTACCTTATAGGTCTTATCGTACGATGGAAACAAAACTTCAAATATGCACGTGCAAGAAGAATCGCACGTAAGCGTGGAGCGACCATCGGTGAAGGAGTAATCATGTCTATATCATTAGCCAAGAAAGTTAATAAAAATGTAACAATAGGCAATCATGTATCCATCCATTCTGATAATTTTTCTTCTTTTCGATATCCAATTAAAATAGGAAACAATGTTATCATTGGAAGCAATGTGAAATTTGTTATGGGTTCACATAATATCGACTCCCCTAATTGGGAACATTGCAGACATAACTCTGGATTAACAATTGAAGATTATGTTTGGCTTGCCTCTGATTCTGTTATATTACCTTCGTGCACAACAATAGCCTATGGAACTGTTGTCGGGTGCCAATGCAGTCATAATAAAAGATACTACAAAAATGGCTGTTTTAGGAGGCAACCCAGCTAAAGAAATTAGAAAAAGACAATGCGTACATTCTGATCTTGTAGTGGAATCACTATTGGGAGGAGATTATTATGTATATAAGCAAACTAGAAAAATCCCCATTCTAAAACATAGTCGAAAATCTCAGTAAACACTCAAAAAAAGGCTTATAATTCAAAAATATACATTCGCTGCGAATAAAATTAAAAGTATATATTATACAACGTAAGCCCTCAGATTAGGACTCAAAAATGCTATCTATATCTTTGTTAGAAATTAAATCCAATGATTATGTATAGTAACAAAAATCTTGAAAGATTTTATTTTCAGTACCAAACAGAGGCCGTTCCTCATGGAATATCTCTTCAGTCATTCTGTTTAACGAATAACATTCCTCACAATATTTTTTCATAAATGAAACAAGGATACCCGCAGAAAAATAGTGGAAGTTAAAATGAACGGCATTCCCTTCAGTTCCAACATCGGAATCCGTGCCATCTTCTCCTTTAAGCTCCCCGATCAAGAAGGACAGTCTTTCTCGCCATGCAAGACACAGAGATGACAAGAAGGCTAATGTATTCCTTGACAATATAAACCATCTATTCCATTTTGAAAGGGAGTATGACAGGAAAATGACTACCGATAAGGAATGTACCCGACAACGACAGGGATTACCGGTCATGAAGGCGATGATAAACCTGAGGGCAAACCTGCTGCAGAAATCGAAAAGTGAGGAGGAGTAGAAAAGTTGTTATATGCGAGATGTCCTGAATTATCTTCACAGATTTTGGAAGGAGGCTTTCACTTATATAAAGGACGACTATTATCCGATCTCGAACAATTTGGCGGAGAGAGCAATCCGTCCCTTTACGACCAAACGCAAGAACTCCCTACACTTCGGAAGTGATGAGGAAACGGAGATTGCCGCTGTATATCATAGTATAATCAGCACGGTGAAACTGCAAAGCAGGTCCGCATGGGGTTATCTTGGCAGTTTTTTACTGGAATTTTTAACGGTTCCAAAGTTTTTTTGAGTCTGACACCACAAAATATGAACTTGGCTGTATGTCAATAGTTAAAAATCAATCGAATTGGATGACATTTTTTTGTGAAGTACCTATTTTGGCGCCTTATAAAAAGAAATGCTCTAATTTGAGTATAAACAAATAAAAAAATACGAAAATGAAAACATGTTATCACCACACCAGTTTTGATACTCTAAAAAAAATCATAACTAATAATGGATTGACATTTAGAGCTAGTCGATATAGCAATTACGAAAATGAAGAATATACATGGATTAAAGACAAAGCGTACAAAGTAGTCAAAGAAATATGCCAAGAACAAGCTCAACCTTTTGATAATGATTTAATGGAATTTAATCCTTACATCATCTGTTTTTGTGAGGAAGGTTTTTCAAAATACATGTGGAGTAATTATGCAGATAAAAACCAAGGCATACAAATTGAAGTAAACAGTGATATACTTTTAAAATATTCTCTGCAAAATCAGAATCCGGATGCTTTCGTAAAATGTGCTTATTTGTCAGAAAAAGAAAGAGAAAATAATGAGCATATAAAATCAGCTATAACAAAGATTTATAATACTTATCAGGTTAGCTCTAATTTACAAGACGATTTACTGATCTGTGCATCTTGTATCAAACAGGATATATACAGATCTGAAAAGGAATATAGATATATGATTCCTCATTATAATCAAATTTCTATTTCTCGCATTAAAAACAACGAAGTTGTTTTTAGCGAAGAATATGAAGATGAACAAGACATACAGTCTCTTCACGGAAAGAAATATTATTATATAAATTTTCCCAAAGAAGCATTAGTAAGTATCAACCTAGGATTTGATGCAAACAAAGATAGATTGGAAACAATTCGTCAGCACCTTATAAATAACGATTACAATATAGGGAATATATCTATTAAACAAATAGAAGAAAAACTTTTAAAATAAACATTCCATCCATCAATGTCTGACAATTTTAACAAAAATCGCTTAGCTAAAAACACCATTTTACTTTATGTACGTATGCTGTTTACGATGTGGTTAAATTTGTATACCACACGTTTAACACTTGCCAATCTTGGTGTAGAGGATATGGGAATCTATGGTGTTGTTGGTAGTATTGTCAGTATGTTCGCTGTTTTCAGTAGTGGAATGGGCAATGCCGTACAACGTTTTCTGACCTATGAAATAGGACGTGATAACGGTGATCCAAATAAAGTATTTTGTTCTTGCTTAAATGTTATATTCTTATTGTCCGGAATCATATTTATACTACTTGAAGCCGGAGGTCTATGGTTTCTACATACCAAAATAAACATACCAGCGGAAAGTATGGATGCAGCCCAATGGGTGTTTCAAATATCAGTACTCACTTGTATAGTCAATCTTATAAGTATTCCTTATAATTCACTAATCGTAGCACATGAAAAAATGAATGCTTTTGCAGCTATCAGTATTCTTCAAGTAATCTTAACATGTGCTTCAGCCTATTGCCTTAGCTATTTTCCTACCGGCCGTTTATTGATCTATGCTATATTGATGGCAACAATAAGCATATTAATAAGAATAGCTTATCAAATATATTGCCATCGCAAATTTCCGGAAGTCCATTACCATATGATTATAGACAAAAACCAAATAATGCAAATTGGCAAATTTGCCGGTATATCCTCTGCTTCCGGTGCTTTGCAGGTTCTTTCGTCACAAGGGTTTATCCTTGTTATCAATCTTACATTCGGGGTGGCTATTAATGCTGTATATACAATTTCAATGCAGTTGAAAAACTCAGTTTTGTCATTTGCTCAAAATTTGCAACGTGCCATTGCTCCACAAATAACAAAAACATATGCCAATGGTGAGCTGGATATACATAAAAAGCTTGTCTATGCAGGAAGTAAATTTCAAGTCTTTCTTATTTTTTTTATAATGATACCATTTCTTTTTCAAACGGAATATATCATGCAACTCTGGCTAGGTAATGTGCCACCATATGCAGTGACTTATGCACAATGCACCATATTTCTGAGTCTTACCTATGCTTCTTTTGAAACAATACGAACAGCAGTATATGCAACCGGTAATATTACTAAATTTATGATATGGCCCGAAGCTATATATTTATTAGTTTTGCCTATCAGCTACTATACCGGCATAATAACCAATAATCCTAATGACCTGATAATAGCAATGGTATTATATGAAATATTTGTTTGCACAATACGAGTATGGATAGCATCAAAAGTTTCAATCATAAAAATAAATGAATTGCTTAAAAAAGTAATCAAACCTTGCTTCTGCGTAGCAGTAGCAGCATTGTTTATATGCAAAATAATTACATTGTTTATTCCACAGACTATTTGGGGGTTAATCTCGATTCTCTGTTTAAACAGCATTTCATTAAGTTTAATCATTATAGTAATCGGATTAAGTAAACAAGAAAAAAATATGATAAGTACATTCTTGAAGAATAAAATGAAATAAACAGTAATGACATATATACTTTCTAATTATTGCAAATTGTTAGAAATAAGAATAGACTATTTATTTAGACCTCGGAATGATTATCATATTCTGTTAAAAAAAAGCAACATAACTAAAGTGTGCTATAAAATTAATGGAAGATATACCATTGAACATGCAAGTTACTAACAGTAAATCTAGAAACATATATTTTGATATTCTTAAAGGAATAGCAATAATTTTAGTTGCATATGGACATGTTTTGCAAACATTCAACTCTAATTGGGAATCTTCGATTATTGGGAAAACCATATATGCATTTCATATGCCATTATTTATGCTTATAAGTGGATACTTTTTCTATCCGAGCGTAAAAAAAACAGATTATAACCACTTTATAAAAAAACGCTTTATACATCTATACTTGCCCAGTCTGATGTGGGGGCTATTTTCCTGTTTTATAATTGGGGGTAGTAAATTATTTAGTTCACAGTATATTGATTTTAAATACTTTATTAATTTAACATTAACAGGAGCATGGTATCTTACTCTACTATTTATTTTACAGATAATAGGAGCAATGATAGAACGATTTTATGCCCAATATAAATATATTGCTTGGAGTGTCATTTATTTGATAATTTATATTGCCCCTCAATTATGGATGATGCGTGAATTAAAATATCTTACGCCTTTTTTTATTATTGCAATAGCCCTAAGAAAATACGATTGGAGTAAATGTTCTTATAAAATAGGAATTTTATTTTTATTGATATTCATAGTTACAATGAAGGTCTATACATTTGAACATTCAATGTATCGAATGTCCGATAATATTTTTACAATAGACTATCATTTGTCTGCTTTTATACGCTTTATAGCAGGATTAAGTGGAAGTATCTGTGTTATATGGCTAGCAAGCTATTTACAAAAGATTAAAAATATCACTATCTTAATTGCAAAAATAGGCTTAATTACATTACCAATTTACGTTTTGCACCAGAAGTTCCTAATAATAAATAAAATATTACATATTAACACAAATAATCTAATAATACTAATATGCTTTACTGCAATAGATATCTTTCTGTCAGTCATTATTTATAAATTTCTAAAAAAGAACAAAACTTTGAGCTTACTATTATTTGGCGAATAAATATTAGTGCAATTAATTTATAAATTGATAATATTATGCAAAAAGTAAAAGTTACAATATCAACTCTTGGTCCTCTTCATCTAATAAAAAGTGCAGAATACCTGTCACAAATAGTAGATGTGACTGTAGTCCAAGGATGGATACCTACATGGTGGAATAGTTGGGGATTAAAATTGGCAAGTAAAATCGCCAAATATGATTTGGAGCATACATTCAAGAAACGTACTCCATCATGCTTGAACGGAAAAAATCACGGTTGTTTTCTTCCTGAATTTTTAAATGTTGTGGCGAGAAAGCTAAACGGAGAAAGGGCCATTACACTAAATGTTAAATCACATGAGCTATTTGGAAAATTCTCAAAGAAATACACAATCAAAGGAGATATATTACATGTGCGTAGTGGATCTGGTCGCGGTGGTGCAATTATTTACGCCCAAAATAAAGGGATTAAAGTTTTAGTAGATCATAGTATTGCGCATCCAGCATATATGGAAAAACATTTGAGAAATGAATTTGAAAAAAACAACACACCATTTAATTTGGGAATCTCTAATCCATTATGGAAGGAAATCATGTACGATTGCGAAGAAGGTGATCGTCTACTTGTTAATTCTGATTTTGTAAAAAACACTTTTATTGAATATGGTTTTGATGCAAATAAAATAGATGTAGTGTATTTAGGTGTTCGTTCAGATTTTTTTGGCTTAAAGAAATCATACGAGCTAACCGGACCTTTAAAAATTCTTTTCACCGGTGGTTTCGGTTTCCGTAAAGGTGCGGAATACTCGCTACGTGCCATGCAAAAATTAGATGAATTAAAAGTTGATTATGAATATATTGTTGTAGGCAGTAATGCTGAAGCTCAAACATTATTAAAGCAATATCCTATCAAACATCTTAAACTCATTGGCATGGTACCTCAGGACAATCTTAAACAATATTTATCCGAAGCTGATATATATCTGTTCCCATCATTATGTGAAGGTTGTGCAAGTAGTGGTATGGAAGCAATGGCTGCAGGGCTACCTGTTATTGCTACTGTAGAAAGTGGATTACCTATTACAAATGAAAAAAATGGATTTGTGATTGAATCTAAACGTGTTGATGATATAGTTGATGCTATTTTAAAATTACGCAATAATCAAATTATGCGCACACAACTCGGTATAGCCGCTTCAAAACTGATTCAAAATAACTACACATGGGAAAAATATGCAGCAAATGTTGCTGACATATATAATAAAATGATATGAATAAATATATATTTTCTCCTATATTTGCTCTCATATTAGGTCTTGCCAATAACCTTATTGTACCTTTTGTGGGAGAAGTTACAGGTTCGTTTATATTGATTGTACTGACAATGCCTTTTTGGTTATCTCAAATAGACCAAAATGACAAAATTGTAAAATGGGCACTAAAATTATTCTTATGTTTATTATTGGTTCAATTTATCACAGAGTTGTTCCATGATCGTAACATGATATTAGATAAGGTTAAAGGCATTGCTGTGACAATCACAGGTATAGTACATTTTTTCTTTTTCTATACCATTTATTCAAAAGACATCAAAACAATACAATGGTATGTTTTAGGTCTTATACTATCTCCATATTTATTTCCATCCGAATTTCAACAAAATCTGGATAGTGGATATTCAGAAGAAAATGTAACATATTTCAAGTTTTTTGTGGTTCCAGCTATTACAAACGTTTTAATGCTACTGACATTATTCATCAAAAAACAGTATTGGCATAAAACGATAGCATTAACAATGACTTATTTAGGAGCATTGTTTATAGTGATGGGAGCTAGAAGTGGAGGGCTGACACTATTTATAGTAGGTGGCATTTACATATATGTATCAAATAATAAAATCCGAATTCCTCAACTAAAGAAAAGACTACTGACTATCTTCACATGCACTTTGCTACTTTATGAATGTGTCTATGTGCCAATGGTAATGACAGGAAATATAAAAGCAGGAAATACGGAACAATTACTAAAAAGTTCAAATCCTTATAATCCAATAGAGATACTAAAAATGGGAAGAACTGATTCTTTAATTCCATTTTATGCTTTTATGGATAGTCCGTTGGTTGGATGGGGATATTGGGCAACAGATGTTGGGCATAAATATGCCAAAATGTTATTCAACATGAGCGGGGGGGATGATAAACATTATGAGAAAATTATCAACCATTATAAACGCATACCTGGTCATAGTATATTGTTCTACTTTGCGTGTGCATTTGGTGTTGGAGCATTGATATGTGTTTTCCTTTTATGGTATAAATCAGCAAAATACTTTTTATTCATTGATATGCAATGATAGGTATCAGTTATATAGAATTTTTTGCCTAATGAACATAACATGGCATTTGCTATTCTCCCCTATACCTCACTTCAAATACCTTCCTGCATATATGGCATTTCTAATAATTTCATCAAGAAGTGCATTAAGAATAAAAAAAAGATACAATATAAAAAAACAGTAACTTATAATGGTAAATGCTCTATTATTTCTATTAGTTATTATACTTGTTGTAGTATTATCTGGTATATATCCTAAACAAACAATCACAACTACCTCTTTTCCTACTGAAATATTATCAAGAGATAACACACAAATTATAAAAGGGTTAGCAATGATTATGATACTAACCCAACATATTTGTGGTAACTGGACAAATATATTCACACCATTTGGAGGAATAGGAGTAGCTCTATTTTTATTTTTTTCAGGTTTTGGACTTAATCAATCATATAAAAAAAATGGTATAAAGTCTTTTTGGAAAAAGAAAATTATAAGGGTAATTTGCCCATACGCATTGTTTAGAATTCTTTGTGTGATGGTCTATAACAATGTGAACTTATGGGATTTTTTACTTGATATTCTTTGTTATAAATCAGAATATTGGTACATAGACTACTTAATAAGATGCTATATCGTATTTTGGATAGCTAAGCGTTTCTTTGGTAGATATCAATTTATTATATTGACATGTTTTGCAATATATACATTCCTTTTCATGAGTAGTACACGTTCTGAGCAATCATTAAGTTTCCTAATTGGTGTTTTAAGTTCTGAATATTACAACATAATCTTGAAATGGAATAGAAAGAGGTGGTTAATAATTATGTGTTTATCAGGCGTTTTTGGTATTTCTTGTTTACTTATTAAACAAATACCACTAGTAAGAGAGTATATGGGAACATACATATATTCTATTGTCGAACTTGGCATAAAACTACCGTTGGGCATAGCTTTTTCTATAGCTTTATTACAATCACCAGCTATAATAAAAAATAGTTCATTATTGTCTATATGTGGATTATGCAGTCTTGAATTGTATCTTGTACATATGCAAATACGAATGCTTATAATTAAAGATTCATTTATTCAAGGCATAGCTATAGTTATTATAAGTTTATTAATAGCATACAGTTTCCATAAAATGACAAATGTATTGTTTAAGACGAAATTTTGATATTACAGCTATAAAATGTCTTAATTTAAATAATATTATTATGAAAATTTGTTTCATCACAACCGGTGATATAAAGAATATTGCAACAGCAAAAAGAGCACTGGGACTAGCAAATCCCTTGGCTGATTTAGGATGGGAAGTTTCCATTATTATGGAAAATTGCGAAGAAAACAAACATAGAACAATGATGGAATGTGACTCTCGCATTAATCTCTATTTTTTTAATAAATGTTCGATGACACAAGAACGTAAGAAAAAAAACGACTTAATAAAAGAGATTAATCCAGACTTTTTGTATATATGTGCATTTGTTACACGCAATATTGTTGGAATAAAGCATAAATGTAAGAAAATAGTTGAACATTCCGAACTCCAATCGGGCATACCGGACATGAAAGGATTACGCAAACTTTTTTGCTATATTTATGAGTATTATTCCATTATATATAGTGATGGATTGCTAAATGCTAGTAGATATCTTCAAAATATTTACAGAAGACGATCTAAAAAAGTATTTAAGGGAAAAATGCCTATGCTTTATTATCCTTATGCCTTTAACACCAATGTAGTTAAAGTAATAGAAAAAGAAAACATTAAAGATAAGTTTAAAAAATATTTGTCCCAACCGACATTAGTATTTTTAGGAACTGTTACTAGAAATTATGGGGTCTTTACTATTATTGACGCAGTTAAGCAACTCAAAGATCAAACCCGTCCTTTTAATGTACTGATATTGGGCAAAGGTCGTCATTATGAAGATGCAAAAACATATGTATCTGAAAATTATTTAAGTGATATAATAGAAATGCCTGGTTTTGTAGACGAAGAGGATATTTCTCAATACTTTAGCGTTGCATCTGCATTCATATCTCCAATGAATGATACAACTCAGGATTGGGCACGTTGCCCAAGCAAAATGTATTTGTATCTACCTTATAAAAAACCAATTATCACATGTAAGATAGGTGAACCATATGAAATACTTCAGGACAAAGGATTTTATTATGCTTCAGGTAATGCAAAAGATATGGCTACACAAATGAAGAAGATCATAGAAAACAATAAATATACAGCTGATGCACATGCAGAAAAACACTCTTGGAATGTTCGAGCACAAGAATTAGACAATTGGATAAAGTTAACATGGAAATAGTTTTATTATGAAACAAATAAT
>ENA-ORTP01003716-ORTP01003716.1-human-gut-metagenome-genome-assembly--contig:-NODE-3716-length-9959-cov-7.521103_pt1 | contig 9959 bp, 8 predicted proteins | sample MGYA00241913_ERZ509190 | MGnify/ENA primary metagenome ERZ509190 (study PRJEB26280, sample SAMEA2338839) | human gut metagenome | biome: human gut; feature: human-associated habitat; material: faeces...
AGCCGTATCTTCTTCACCCGCCAGAAATTGCAGGAAGAACTGAAAGACTTTCGCTAAACCTTTAACTATATTATTTATCAATTCCAAGTTAGATATTTTTAGTGCAGATTTTTAATTGTGTTAGTTTAAGGCAGAAGAGTTACCATACCTTCTGCCTTTTTTACTAATCCCTCCTATATGACACCCGGATGTCGAGCATACTGACACCCGGGTGTTGTACGTCCTGACACCCGGGTGTCATACATACCGAGACCCGGGTGTCGTGCAAACCTCCCTCGCAAAGAAAGAAAGCCTCTCTTTCGATAAAAAAGATTCTTCCTCAATACAAACAAAAAAGCGCCGCATCTTTCCGTTTTCGCCCACTAATAAAGCATTTCCCAAACCGCATCTTTTTCAAGTAAATAAGCATTTAACAATCGGTTGAAAACTTATCTAAAAGATTTTTATGGAAAATTGTGGGGAATTGTGGGGAATTTCCTACTTTTACGCTCTCTTATTATAATAAGGTAAATGATACGTTTTTTAGGCAATATTGAAGTCAGGGCGGACGCCAAAGGAAGAGTGTTCATCCCCGCTACTTTCAGGAAGCAACTGCAAGCTGCTTCCGAAGAGAGACTTATTATGCGTAAAGACGTATTTCAGGACTGCCTGACACTGTACCCCGAGAGCGTGTGGAACGAGGAGCTGAATGAACTCCGAAGCAGGCTGAACAAATGGAATAGCAAACACCAGCTCATTTTCAGACAGTTTGTGAGTGACGTCGAAGTAGTTACGCCCGACAGCAACGGACGCATACTGATCCCGAAGCGTTACTTACAGATTTGTAATATCCGTGGAGATATACGCTTTATCGGTATCGACAACAAGATAGAGATTTGGGCCAAAGAACGGGCAGAACAACCGTTCATGTCCCCCGAAGAGTTCGGTGCAGCATTAGAAGAGATTATGAACGATGAAAATAGACAAGATGGAGAAAGATGAGTTGACATACCACGTACCCGTACTGCTAAAGGAAAGCGTTGACGGAATGAATATTCATCCGGACGGAACGTATGTAGACGTTACCTTCGGAGGAGCAGGGCATTCGCGCGAGATTCTTTCACGCCTTGGAGAAGGCGGGCGCCTGCTGGGATTCGATCAGGACGAGGATGCCGAACGGAATATCGTCAATGATCCCCACTTCACCTTTGTACGCAGCAACTTCCGCTATTTGCAGAATTTCCTGCGGTATCATGACATCGAACAGGTGGACGCAATCCTCGCCGACCTCGGCGTGTCCTCCCACCATTTCGACGACAGCGAGCGTGGCTTCTCATTCCGTTTTGACGGAGCGCTGGATATGCGCATGAACAAACGTGCAGGACTAACTGCCGCCGACATCGTCAACACATACGAAGAAGAACGGCTCGCAAACATCTTCTATCTGTACGGTGAACTGAAGAACAGCCGCAAACTGGCATCCGCCATCGTAAAAGCCAGAAACGGACAGTCTATCCGGACTATCGGCGAGTTTCTGGAAATCATCAAGCCGCTTTTCGGACGCGAACGGGAGAAGAAAGAACTGGCGAAAGTATTTCAGGCACTCCGCATTGAAGTGAATCAGGAAATGGAAGCACTGAAAGAAATGCTGGCAGCAGCCACCGAAGCGCTCAAACCGGGGGGGCGCCTTGTAGTGATCACGTATCACTCACTGGAAGACCGCATGGTGAAGAATATAATGAAAACAGGAAACGTAGAAGGGAAAGCGGAAACCGACTTCTTTGGAAACCTGCAAACTCCGTTCCGGTTGGTCAACAATAAAGTGATTGTCCCCGATGAAGCGGAGATAGAAAGAAATCCACGGTCGAGAAGTGCCAAATTACGAATCGCAGAGAAGAAATAATCTCAGATATGGAAGAAGAAGCAGTAAACAAAAAAGCAGAAGAGGGCAAAAAGAAAAAACGCACCTCATTGAAAAGTATTCTGGGAGGAGATATCCTCGCCACAGACTTTTTCCGCCGGCAGACGAAGCTGTTGGTGCTGATTATGGTATTCATCATCTTCTACATCCATAACCGCTATGCGAGCCAGCAACAACAGATCGAGATCGACCGGTTGAAAAAAGAATTAATCGACATTAAATACGATGCGTTGACCCGTAGTTCGGAGTTGATGGAGAAAAGCCGTCAGTCACGCATCGAAGAGTATATATCAAACAAGGAAAGTGATTTGCAGACCTCTACCAACCCGCCTTACCTTATTAAATAAGGTGTAAGTGGAGAGTCTTAAAAGAGAATAAGCACTGTGGCAGTAAATAAGAAAAATATAATGACCCGTTACTTCTTTGTCATTCTGATCATGGCACTGATAGGAGTAGCAATTGTCGTCAAGGCAGGCGTGACCATGTTTGCCGAACGACAGTACTGGCAGGATGTAGCCGATCGTTTCGTAAAAGAAAACGTGACGGTGAAACCTAACCGCGGAAACATTATTTCTTCTGACGGTAAACTGATGGCAAGTTCACTGCCTGAATACAGAATCTACATGGACTTTATGTCCGGTGAAAAGGACGAAAAAAGAAGAAAGAAGGATCAGGCACGTCGGGATTCCATCCTCAAAGCCAATATGGATTCGATTTGCATCGGACTGCATAAGATATTCCCCGACAAAAGTGCGGCACAATTCAAGGCACACCTTCAAAAAGGACGTCAGGCCAAAAGCCGTAACTACCTGATCTACCCGAAGCGTATCTCTTATATACAATATAAAGAGGTGAAACGTCTGCCTGTCTTCTGTCTGAACCGCTATAAGGGAGGATTCAAGGAGTTGGCATATAATCAGCGCAAGAAACCTTTCGGCTCATTGGCAGCCCGTACCCTGGGAGATGTATATGCCGATACAGCCCAAGGAGCAAAGAACGGTATAGAACTCGCGTTCGATACGATTCTGAAAGGACGTGACGGGCTAACTCACCGCCAAAAGGTGATGAACAAATACCTGAACATTGTCGATGTCGCCCCGATCGACGGTTGCGACCTGATCACCACCATCGATGTAGGTATGCAGGATATTTGCGAAAAAGCATTGGTAGACAAGCTGAAAGAATTGAACGCCACCGTGGGTGTAGTCGTATTGATGGAAGTTGCAACCGGAGAAGTAAAAGCCATCGTCAATATGACGCAAGGCAGAGACGGTGAATATTATGAAGTACGCAACAATGCAATCAGCGATATGCTCGAACCAGGTTCTACCTTCAAGACAGCCTCTATCATGGTAGCTCTGGAAGACGGAAAAATCACTCCGGACTATATCGTAGACACCGGCAACGGACAAAAGCCGATGCATGGCCGTGTCATGAAAGACCACAACTGGCATCGAGGCGGATACGGCAAACTGACTGTTACCGAGATTTTGGGAGTATCGTCCAATGTCGGAACTTCCAGCATCATCGAGAACTTTTACGGAAGCAACCCGCAGAAGTTTGTGGACGGACTGAAACGGATGAGCATCGACCAGCCACTCCACCTGCAAATATCCGGAGAAGGAAAGCCGAATATTCGTGGTCCGAAAGAACGCTATTTTTCAAAAACGACTTTGCCATGGATGAGCATCGGCTATGAAACGCAGGTTCCACCGATCAATATTCTGACATTCTATAATGCAATAGCCAATAACGGAGTATCCATACGTCCGAAGTTTGTAAAAGCCGCCGTCAGAGACGGAGAAGTGATAAAGGAATATCCGACGGAAATCATCAATCCCAAGATCTGTTCGGACAAGACGCTGGCACAAATACGGGAAATCCTGCGGAAAGTGGTAGGTGAAGGACTTGCCAAACCGGCAGGAAGCAAGCAGTTCCATGTGTCCGGTAAGACCGGAACAGCACAGGTTTCGCAGGGAGTAGCCGGCTACAAGACAGGAAGAACCAATTATCTCGTCAGCTTCTGCGGATACTTCCCATCGGAAGAGCCGAAGTACAGTATGATTGTTTCGATCCAGAAACCCGGTTTGCCCGCTTCGGGAGGTTTGATGGCAGGTAGCGTATTCAGCAAGATCGCAGAAAGAGTGTATGCCAAAGACCTGCGCTTGCCACTCACAAGTGCCATTGATACGAATACGGTAGTCATCCCGAACGTTAAGGCAGGAGAAATGAGGGAAACGCAACGGGTACTGGAAGAACTGAATATAAAGATACAGGGAAAAATCACCGATTCGGGAAAAGAAGTATGGGGAAGCACCCATCCCGCCCCTCAGGCGGTAGTTCTTGAAAGCCGGGGTATCATGCAGAACTTCGTGCCAAGCGTCGTAGGCATGGGAGCGAAAGATGCTGTTTATCTATTGGAAAGCAAAGGATTGAAAGTCAATCTGGTGGGAGTCGGGAAAGTAAAAAGCCAGTCGATAGCCAACGGCAGTGTTGCAAGAAAAGGGCAGACGATTACGCTTACGTTGCATTAAGAATTAAATTAAGTAGGACAGATATGTTATTAAACGAGTTACTGAAAGCAATCCAGCCGGTGCAAGTGACCGGAGATTCAAGGATAGAGATCACCGGAGTCAACATTGACTCCCGTCTGGTAGAAGCCGGACAGCTGTTTATGGCGATGCGCGGCACGCAGACCGATGGTCACGCCTATATCCCCGCTGCCATTCAGAAGGGAGCGACTGCCATCCTCTGCGAAGATATACCGGAGGAACCCGTAGCAGGAATCACTTATATCCAAGTGAAAGACAGCGAAGATGCAGTAGGAAAGATTGCAACGACATTCTACGGTAATCCGACTTCACAATTCGAACTGGTCGGTGTGACGGGAACAAATGGCAAGACAACCATCGCCACCTTATTATATAATACATTCCGCCACTTCGGATATAAAGTGGGATTAATCTCTACTGTCTGCAACTATATCGACGATCAGCCGATTCCGACAGAACATACCACCCCCGACCCTATCACGCTCAACCGCTTGTTGGGGCAAATGGCGGACGAAGGATGCAAGTACGTCTTTATGGAAGTCAGTTCACATTCCATCGCTCAAAAACGTATCAGCGGATTAAAGTTTGCGGGAGGTATCTTCACGAATCTGACGCGCGATCATCTGGATTATCACAAAACGGTAGAGAACTATCTGAAGGCAAAGAAAAAGTTCTTTGACGATATGCCTAAAAACGCTTTCAGCCTCACCAACCTTGACGATAAGAACGGGCTGGTGATGACACAAAATACACGTTCCAAGGTCTACACCTATTCATTAAGAAGCCTCAGCGACTTCAAAGGCCGGGTCATAGAATCCCATTTTGAAGGAATGCTGCTCGATTTCAATAATCATGAGCTGGCCGTTCAGTTTATCGGCAAGTTCAATGCATCCAATCTGTTGGCGGTATTTGGAGCAGCCGTATTATTGGGCAAAAAAGAGGAAGATGTACTTCTTGCGCTCAGTACGCTCCATCCGGTAGCCGGACGTTTCGATGCCATCCGTTCTCCGAAAGGGGTAACGGCCATCGTTGACTATGCACATACTCCGGACGCGTTGGTGAATGTATTGAACGCCATTCATGGAGTACTCGAAGGCAAAGGAAAAGTGATCACCGTAGTAGGTGCCGGCGGCAACCGCGATAAGGGGAAACGCCCCATCATGGCAAAGGAAGCAGCGAAAGCCAGTGACCGGGTGATTATCACATCGGACAATCCGCGTTTTGAAGAGCCACAGGAGATTATCAACGATATGCTTGCCGGACTGGATGCGGAAGATATGAAAAAAACGCTCAGCATCGCCGACCGGAAAGAAGCGATCCGCACGGCTTGCATGCTTGCAGAAAAAGGAGACGTGATACTCGTTGCCGGAAAAGGGCACGAAAACTATCAGGAAATCAAAGGAGTGAAACACCACTTTGACGACAAGGAAGTTTTGAAGGAAATATTTAATTGACAACATATTATTATTTGCAATAGACAGCATCTTATCAAGCGTGGGGCAACAATGAGAAACTGTAAATTGCAGGCTATAAATTGTAAATAGAAAAGAGATGTTATACTATCTGTTTGAATGGCTGCACAAGCTTAATTTTCCCGGAGCGGGAATGTTCGGTTACACCTCATTCCGTGCTTTGATGGCTGTTATCCTCGCATTGCTTATATCGAGTATATGGGGAGACAAATTCATCAATCTGCTTAAAAAGAAGCAAATCACGGAAACACAGCGTGACGCCAAGACCGACCCGTTCGGTGTCAACAAAGTAGGCGTACCAAGCATGGGAGGTGTCATCATCATTGTAGCCATCCTTATACCTTGCCTGCTATTGGGTAAGCTGGATAATATATACATGATATTGATGCTGATCACCACTGTATGGCTGGGATCACTCGGTTTTGCCGACGACTATATCAAAATATTCAAGAAAGACAAGGAAGGCTTGCACGGTAAGTTCAAAATCATCGGTCAGGTGGGTCTGGGGCTGATTGTAGGCTTAACCCTGTATCTGAGTCCGGATGTAGTTATCCGCGAGAACATCGAGGTTCATACACCGGGACAGGAAATGGAAGTGATTCACGGAACCAATGATTTAAAATCTACCCAAACCACTATTCCTTTCTTCAAAAGTAACAACTTAGATTATGCCGATCTGGTGGGCTTTATGGGCGAACATGCACAGACAGCCGGATGGTTCCTGTTCGTGATCATTACGATCTTCGTTGTAACCGCCGTTTCCAACGGAGCCAACCTGAATGACGGTATGGACGGTATGGCGGCCGGGAACTCCGCCATTATCGGTGCCACGCTGGGAATACTGGCGTACGTATCGTCACACATCGAATTTGCCAGCTATCTGAATATCATGTACATTCCGGGATCGGAAGAACTGGTAATCTACATTTGCGCCTTTATCGGTGCACTGATCGGTTTCTTATGGTACAACGCCTATCCGGCACAAGTATTCATGGGAGACACAGGCAGCCTGACCATTGGTGGTATCATTGCCGTATTTGCCATTATCATCCACAAAGAATTGCTGATACCGATTCTCTGCGGTGTATTTCTGGTAGAGAATCTGTCAGTCATACTGCAACGCTTCTATTATAAGATAGGTAAGCGGAAGGGAGTAAAACAGCGGTTATTCAAACGAACTCCGATACACGATCATTTCCGTACTTCGATGAGTCTGGTAGAACCGGGATGTACGGTGAAGTTCACGAAGCCCGACCAGCTATTTCACGAATCAAAGATTACCGTCCGTTTCTGGATTGTAACGATTGTACTGGCAGCGATAACGATTATTACATTAAAAATACGATGAGAACAAACAGACTGCCCAATGCAGGATATTTGTAACATTAATATAGTTGAGAGTATTAACCCGATTATTAACTTTAAAAAGATGTGCGCAGCCGACGAGCAAAAAAGGAAGGATGAAAAGGAAGAGAGAAGAGCCTGCCTGTCGGAAAACAAAAGCACATTATTGTAAATGAAAAGAATTGTAATTTTAGGAGCCGGTGAAAGCGGCGCTGGTGCAGCCGTACTCGCCAAAGTAAAAGGATTTGAAACATTTGTTTCGGATATGTCCGCTATCAAGGATAAGTATAAGGAACTTCTGGACAGCCACCATATTGCCTGGGAGGAAGGACATCATACCGAAGAACTCATTCTGAATGCCGATGAGGTGATTAAAAGCCCCGGTATCCCGAATGACGCCCCGCTGATCCTGAAACTGAAAGCCCAAGGCACACCGGTTATCTCCGAAATCGAGTTTGCCGGACGCTATACCGATGCAAAAATGATCTGTATCACCGGTTCTAATGGAAAGACAACGACTACTTCCCTGATCTACCACATCTTTAAGAGTGCAGATCTGAATGTAGGACTGGCCGGAAATATCGGCAAGAGCCTGGCTTTGCAAGTAGCCGAAGAGCATCATGACTATTATATCATCGAACTCAGCTCTTTCCAACTGGACAATATGTATAACTTCCGTGCCAATATCGCCGTACTGATGAATATCACTCCGGACCATCTGGACCGATACGACCATTGTATGCAGAACTACATCGATGCCAAATTCCGTATTACGCAGAACCAGACAACGGACGACGCTTTCATCTTCTGGAACGATGACCCGATCATCAAACAGGAACTGGCAAAGCACGGTCTGAAAGCCCATCTGTATCCTTTCGCAGCCGTGAAGGAAGACGGAGCCATCGCATACGTAGAAGATCACGAAATGAAGATTACCGAGCCCATCGCCTTCAACATGGAACAGGAGGAACTGGCACTGACCGGACAGCACAATCTTTACAACTCGCTGGCTGCCGGTATCTCGGCAAACCTGGCAGGTATCACTAAAGAAAATATCCGCAAGGCGCTCTCCGACTTCAAGGGAGTGGAACATCGCCTGGAGAAAGTAGCGCGCGTACGCGGTATCGACTTCATCAACGACTCAAAAGCGACCAATGTCAACTCTTGCTGGTATGCCCTGCAAAGCATGACCACCAAGACAGTGCTGATACTGGGCGGCAAAGACAAAGGCAACGACTATACGGAAATAGAAGACCTGGTACGTGAAAAGTGCTCGGCACTGGTTTATCTGGGACTGCACAACGAAAAGCTGCACGACTTTTTCGACCGTTTCGGACTGCCCGTAGCCGATGTGCAGACCGGAATGAAAGATGCAGTAGAAGCAGCCTACAAACTGGCAAAGAAAGGAGAAACCGTATTGTTAAGCCCCTGCTGCGCCTCATTCGACCTCTTCAAGAGTTACGAAGACCGCGGTGATCAGTTTAAGAAATATGTAAGAGAATTATAAAATGGATTTATTAAAGAGCATATTTAAAGGCGACAAGGTAATCTGGATTATCTTCCTCTGTCTCTGCCTCATCTCGATTATCGAGGTGTTTTCGGCAGCATCGACGCTGACGTACAAAAGTGGCGACTACTGGGGACCGATAACACAGCACTCCATCATCCTGATGGTAGGTGCCGTAGTAGTGGTATTTCTGCATAACGTCCCTTACAAATGGTTCCAGGTATTCCCCGTCTTCCTGTATCCGATTTCCCTCGTTCTGCTGGCATTCGTCACGCTGATGGGTATCATTACAGGCGACCGTGTCAATGGGGCAGCCCGCTGGATGACCTTTATGGGACTGCAATTCCAGCCTTCGGAACTGGCAAAGATGGCTGTCATCATTGCCGTTTCGTTCATCCTGTCCAAGAGGCAGGATGAAGAAGGAGCCAACCCCAAAGCCTTTAAGTACATCATGATCCTTACCGGACTGGTCCTTTTGCTGATTGCTCCGGAAAACCTGTCGACAGCCATGTTGCTGTTCGGCGTCGTATTCATGATGATGTTCATCGGACGGGTAGCGGCAAAGAAACTCCTTCTGTTGGCAGGAGGACTTGTGCTGATTGTCGCACTCGGCGTAGGTACGGTAGTTGCCATCCCTGCCAAAACGCTGCACAATACCCCCGGACTTCATCGTCTGGAGACTTGGCAGAACCGTATCAAAGGCTTCTTTGATAAAGACGAAGTGCCCGCAGCCAAATTCGATATAGACAAAGACGCACAGATCGCCCATGCCCGTATTGCCATCGCTACCAGTCACGTAGTGGGCAAAGGACCGGGAAACTCCATCCAGCGTGATTTCCTCAGTCAGGCATTCTCCGACTTTATCTTTGCGATTGTCATCGAAGAAATGGGATTGATAGGAGGTATATTTGTCGTATTCCTCTACCTCTGTCTGCTGATGCGGGCGGGACGCATCGCGCAAAAGTGCGAACGGACCTTCCCCGCCTTCCTTGTCATGGGTATCGCTTTGCTTCTGGTATCGCAGGCGATACTGAATATGATGGTTGCCGTGGGACTGTTCCCCGTAACAGGCCAGCCCCTGCCTTTGGTCAGCAAGGGAGGTACAAGTACACTGATCAACTGCGCTTATATCGGAATGATATTAAGCGTGAGCCGATATACCGCTCATCTGGAAGAACAGAAAG
>ENA-ORTP01003717-ORTP01003717.1-human-gut-metagenome-genome-assembly--contig:-NODE-3717-length-9955-cov-3.143030_pt1 | contig 9955 bp, 10 predicted proteins | sample MGYA00241913_ERZ509190 | MGnify/ENA primary metagenome ERZ509190 (study PRJEB26280, sample SAMEA2338839) | human gut metagenome | biome: human gut; feature: human-associated habitat; material: faeces...
AAATTCGATGGAAGTGTCTTATATCCCCATAGCTAAAGCAAGGGGTTTTACGACATATTGGATAAAAAAATCGATTGCCCTGCTATGATCTGTCATAAACCATAACTACAGCAACCGATTTCTTTTCTGCTCAATTTTTCTATGCGCTTTACGCGCCGATAAAGAAAAACTTCTATTTTTCTTTATTTGCCAGATAATCATTAATGCGTTTCATTACCTGATCTGCATCCATGCCATGAACCATGCATGCTTCTTCCAGACTTTCTCCTGCGGAAGAAGGGCATCCCACGCAATGCATACCTGCTGCCATTAAAATTGCGGCAATCCCCATATCCATTCCCAGCATTTCTCCGATTAAGGTCTGTTTTGTAATCTGTGTCATTATATATTCCTCCTGTTATTTTCTAGTATCTTTTTCTCTTAGCTACTTATCCCAGTATAATACACTGATTTTAAAAATTCAATTGTTTTTTCTTTCATTCCTTCGCTTCTTTTCTTGGCGCTGTATCTCCACACGATCTCCATACTTTTTTCCTTCTTCTCCCTGTTTTATTTTCCTCTGTCTTCCGTCCCTGCAATCTTCGGGAATAAAAATAGACAGCTTTTCTTCCTTATAGTATAATAGATACATAAAACCACTAATCTTTATCAAAACAATGACAGGAGGTACATAGTTATGTCAGGAAAAAATCTCATCGTAGGACAGTCCGGCGGACCTACAGCGGTGATCAACAGCAGCCTTTACGGTGTAGTGTCCGAAGCGCTTTCCCATCCAGATCAGATTGAGCATGTTTATGGCATGGTTAATGGCATCGAAGGTTTTTTACATGATACAATTTTAGATTTTACAGAAGCTCTTCCAGGGGAGGATCTGCAAAAACTTTTATATACACCCGGCGCTTACCTTGGTTCCTGCCGTTATAAATTACCGGAAGATCTTCAGGATCCGGTATACCCTCAGCTTTTCGCCAAATTCGAAGAAATGAACATTGGTTACTTTCAATATATTGGCGGAAACGATTCGATGGATACAGTGAGTAAACTATCCCGTTATGCCGCTTCGATCGGCAGTGATATTCGCATCATCGGCCAGCCGAAGACCATTGATAACGATCTGGTACAGACAGACCACACCCCGGGATACGGAAGCGCCGCCAGATATGTCGCTTCCACCGTCCGTGAGATTGTGCTAGACGCAAATGTATATGAAAAACCTTCCGTAACGATTATTGAAATCATGGGACGCCATGCCGGCTGGCTGACTGCCGCCGCTGCTCTTGCCCGAAAACATGTTGGCGATAATCCAATGCTGATTTATCTTCCGGAAACAGCGTTTGATCAGGAAGCTTTTCTTTCCAGCGTCAGCAGTTGTCTGGAAAGAAACTGCAACGTCATCGTCTGTGTTTCTGAGGGCATTCATGATGACAAAGGAACGTTCATTTGTGAATATGACAGTTCGGTGGGTACAGACAGCTTTGGACACAAGATGCTTGCCGGCTGTGGTAAATATCTGGAAAATCTTGTTCGTTCCCGCCTGGGGGTAAAAGCTCGTTCTGTAGAATTTAATGTCAGTCAGCGTTGTTCCTCTGTTATGATTGCTGCCGCTGACCAGAAAGAGGCTTCCATGGCTGGAAAGTTTGGCGTTCAGGCTGCTTTGCAGGGAGCAACCGGAAAAATGGTTGCCTTTGTTCGTGAAGACAGCGCAGACGATTCCTATTCCATGCATTGTGATCTGGTGGACGTTAATGCGGTATGTAATAAAGAAAAAACGGTTCCTCTGGCATGGATTAACGAAGACGGTACAGATGTGACCGAGGCTTTTCTTCGTTATGCCCGCCCTTTAATTCAGGGCAGCATTGAAGTTCCTCTCGGAGAAGATGGCCTTCCGGCCTTTGTCTCACGAAAATAAACTTTTTTACCAGAAGATAAACTAAAAAATCGCAGGTTTCGGTTTCTTTCCCGTATCCTCTGTTTTCTGCTTAATGTTCATGAACATTTCTGCATACCATACAGGGATACCGTGTTAAAATTCCGTTTAGCCTGCGATTTTTCGCTTCTCTGTATTCTTTAATTTCCGCCTTTTCCTCTATTCTTTTTATCCGGCTCCGGCCTTAGTAGTTCTGTTTTAGTTCGTAAGAAATAATCAGACTAAGGTTATACTGTTCCACCTCGTTTAAGCAGGATTCGTCAAAAACCGCCGAAGAGGATCTGGCGATATACCATTCCTGATTATTAAAATACTCCTGAATATCCTGATCGTTAAACATCCTTCCGTGTCTGGCATAAATTTCGTTTCTTGTGATTCGCAATCCATTGGAATCCAGACGGGAAAGTTCTTCCTGCGTGTAGCGAATACGATCTGTGTACGCAAGACGATCCACTCTTTCGTAGGGATTGGCCCCCTTGTCATTTCCTCTGATCAGATAAACGTCGCCTTCTTCACTCTCGGACGAAAGTTTGATCACGCCGGCCGCCTCTCCGTCAATCGCGTCTGTTATCTCTATCTCCGCCGTATTTCTGGCAGAAGAAATGGCTTTTTCTCTCTGTTTTTGCAATAGCATAAAAGAATACACCACCACGGCAATCAATACAAAAACAAAAAGACCGGTCAATGCCATTTTTGTATTGATCCTGCTTCTGTCATTTTTCCTGCCCATCGTTTTCTCTCCCTTTACCTATAAGTTTTATCTTCCCATTATAAAAAATATGTTTTTTGACCTAATAACATGTTTTTTATTTATTATAGTGGATTATCCTACGGAGGACAACCCTTTCTGTTCATTGTTAATGATTATTTAACATCCATAGTGATTTTTTCCTTTTTTGACGAAATCACACGGTTTTTGGTCGGATAAAAATACAATTTAAAGGGTGTTTTTCCAGTATTTACGCTTGATATTAAAAGTAATCTAGTATAGAATAGGAATACGGAACTAAAAAGTTTTTAATTATCTAAAATTAAAGGAGGATATTATCATGGCATACGTAATTTCTGACGAATGTATCAGCTGTGGAACTTGTGAAGGCGAATGCCCAGTTGGCGCAATCAGCGAAGGCGACGGCAAATTCGAAATCGACGCAGATTCCTGCATCGACTGCGGAACTTGTGCAGGTGCTTGCCCAGCAGGCGCTATCAGCCAGGAATAATTTAAGATTTTATTGGCTGTTTTACAGCAGAGAAAAGGCTGTTGCATGATTAAAATGCAGCAGCCTTTTGTCATGGACAGCTTTCCTCTGAATTATCTTTGTCGATTTTCTCCGGGTGTTCTTTCTCTTTTTCCATACTGCCCTCCGGATTTTCTGAATTTCTTCTTCATTATTTTTTGAATTTCTTTTTCATTTCTCCTTAGATTTTCCTCTTGTTTTTCCGAAAAAAGCGACTTTTCTTTCGACCACCGTCATCCTTGGACACGGCGATTTCCTGCCTTGCCTTCTGATAGTTCCGAATGGTCTCGTCCAGTTTTTTATAACGGGCCTCTTCTCTTTCTTCCCGTTCTTCCATTACCACGTCTAATTCTCTGGCCACACGACAGCTAATCTGCTCTCCCATGGCCTCTCCCAGTCCCTGTGCCTGTTCGCGAAGCGCTTTTCCGATGATTCGTCCCATAATGGATTCAAATTCCTGCATTTTTTCCTCATTATTACGAAAGACTGCCGCTTCTTTTTTCTTTGTTTCCATGGGAAGAGACTCCGGTTCTCCCGGTTCCGCATTTTTTTTACTTTCATTTTTTCTGATGGCCACGACCTTCTGGCGACAATCTTCTGTTTCTTTTTCCTGATGGACGTCAGATTCCTCTTCCTCTATGCCCATATTTTCCAGTTCCACCTGTGTAGCCAGAAGTTTATGTACGTCAATGAGCTTCTTTTCTTCAAGATCCGGCAATACTTCTTTCACTGCTTTTAATTGAAACCCTTTATTCTTTAATTCTTTGATACAGTTTAAAATCTGTATTTCCTCTTCCCGGTAATATCGATGGCCCAGTTCATTTCTGGGAATGTTCAGTTCCAATTCCTCTTCCCAATATCTGAGAACATGATTCTCTACTTCCAGAAGTCTGGAAGCCTCCGAAATGGAATATCTTTTTTCCTTCATATTTTTTCGCCCCTGTCATACTATATTTTAACTGGATAGAAGTCTGTTCAGAAACGCTCCGCATCCGGCATACCCATAGTATAACAAGGTTTAAGACCGGTTCTCAATGCTATTCGTCTTCTAAAAAAAGACAAAAAGAGCAGATTCTTACTGAATCCGCTCTTTATTGGCAAATTTCGTATATTGTCCAAGCCACACCAGCTCGATGCTTCCTGTGGCGCCGTTTCTCTGTTTTGCCACAATGACCTCGGCAAGATTTTTTTTCTCGGTATCCGGGTTGTAGTATTCATCTCTGTACAGGAACATCACCACGTCGGCGTCCTGCTCGATCGCTCCCGATTCCCTGAGGTCAGAGAGCATAGGTTTGTGATCCTGTCGGGCTTCCACTGCCCGGGAAAGCTGTGACAATGCAATAATGGGAACATTTAATTCACGGGCAAGCACTTTCAGCGCTCGGGAAATTTCAGAAATTTCCTGCTGTCTGGACTCATTTCTCCGGGAATTACTTCCACTCATCAACTGAAGATAGTCGATCACGACCATCTCAATATTATAAGACTGCTTATATTTTCTACATTTGGAACGAATCTCTGCCAGAGTTGTGGCTGTATCATCAATGATCAGCCTGGAATTACCGATGAGCGCCGCGCCTTCCAACAGTTTTTCCCAGTCAGAATCCCGCAGATCACCGGTTCGGATCTGTTGAGAATCCACCATGGCTTCTGAAGCCATCAGACGGGTAACCAACTGTTCTTTGGACATCTCCAGACTGAACATGGCCACCGCATGGTTATCCTTAAAGGCGGCATACTGAGCAATGTTCAGGACAAAGGCCGTTTTTCCCATGGCCGGCCTTGCCGCCACTAAAATCAGTTCCGCCGGATGCAGCCCGGTCAGCTTGTAATCCAGTTCGGTAAAACCGGTGGCAATACCGGTGACCCGCCCTTTCATTTTGGACGCCTCTTCGATGGCATTCAGCGAATTTAATACAATATCCTGAATCGGTACAAAATCGGACATCCGATTTCTGTTTTGCAGCAATCCAAAAATATCTTTTTCTGTTTTTTCCAGTATGGCGTGGGTATCTTCTTTCCCCAGATAACATTCATTTCCAATATCCTCAGTCACCTTGATAAGAGCACGCAAAGTTGCCTTATCATGGACAATCTGTGCATATTGCCGGATATTGGCGGAAGTTGGAACAATTTCTACCAGTTCACGGAAAAAATCCAGGTTAATGAGGGCTTCCGGCACATCTTTCTCCTTCAGTTTGTCCTGTAAAGTAATGAGATCCACCGGACGGCCTTCCTGATACAATTCCACCATTGCCTCAAAAAGAATGCCGTACTGCCTCTGATAAAAATCATCTTTAACCAGAATATCTTCCGCTTCTACGATGGCGTCTCTGTCCATGAGCATGGAACCCAGAACAGATTTTTCCGCCTCCTCGCTGTGAGGCTGTATTCGTTTGATAAAATTTTCATCTACTGTAGACATTTTATTTTTTCTCAGCTACTTTCACTGCAAGGGTAGCCGTTACCTTAGGATGGAGTTTAATCTTTACCTGATGAACACCCAGACTTCTGATCGGTTCATCTACGGAAATCTTCTTTTTATCCAACTCCAGATCTAACTGTTCTTTTGCGGCTGCCGCAATCTCTTTCGTGGAGATGGCGCCGAAAGTTTTTCCACCTTCGCCTACTTTCATCTGCACTTCCACCGCTTTTTCTGCGATCTCTGCCGCCAGCGCCTGTGCGTCCGCCAGCTGCTGCGCCGCCACTTTATCCTGATGCGCTTTTTGCAGTTTCAGATCGTTCACATTTTTACTGGTCGCCTCCACGCCCAGCTTCTTTGGTAAAATAAAGTTTCTGGCATAGCCGGCATTCACCTCAACCATCTGTCCTTTTTTTCCCAATGCTTTTACGTCTTCTAATAAAATAATCTTCATTCTGTCTGTCCTCCTGTATGATTCTTTCTTTTCCTTCTCAAATATCTCCTTCTTCTTTCATGGTAATCAGAAGATTCTCCAGCTGGCTTTCCACAGCCGCTGTGGTCGTATCTTTCATCTGCGCCGCCGCCACCGTTAAATGGCCGCCGCCGCCAAATCTTTCCATGATGGTCTGTACATTGAGATCATCTATGGATCTGGCGCTGACATATATGCAGTCATCCAGCTCTGTAATCACAAAGCTGCCTCTTATTCCCTGAACATCCAAAAGCGCATTGGCCGCCTTAGCGCCCACTACCGTTGCGCCGTCCACCATTCTGCCGTCAAAGGTCGCAATGGCAAACTCATCCATATATACCTTTGCCCGGTTAATAATATCTGCCCTGATCCTGCAATGATCCATATCTTCCCGGAACATTTTCCGCACACGGGTAACATCGGCGCCGGCCCGCCGCAGATAGGCAGCCGCTTCAAAGGTACGCACACCGGCCTTCACCACAAAGTTATCCGTGTCAATGAGAATACCCGAATATAAGGCATCCGCTTCCATAGGACGTAATTTTGGTTTATCTGAAATATACTGCAAAACTTCTGCCACCATTTCGCAGGCAGAAGAAGCATACGGCTCCACATAGGAAACCACCGCTTTTTTTATGGTATCATTATTCTGTCTGTGATGATCCAGAACAACAATCGTCTGAATCTGCTTAATCAGTTCCGGACATTCGGTCATCGCCGGAATATTTACGTCTACAATTACCAGCATGGACGAAGCGTCCCGAAGCGACAATGCCTGTTCGCCTGTGATAAACGGAGATTCCTCTTCTTCCGTATCCCTCGCCACGCCTTCCACAATCGGACGGATCGCCGCGCATTCTTTATCCATGACAATGTAGGTCTTTTTATCAAAAGTTCTGGCCAGACGGTAAATTCCCAGCGCCGCTCCGATACTGTCGGCATCCGGCAGTTTATGACTCATGATAAAAATCTTGTCATGCGTCATGATGATTTCACGCAAAGCATGGGCTTTTACCCTCGCCTTTACTCTGGTACTCTTTTCTACCTTCTGCGTCTTTCCTCCATAATAAGAGATGGTATCGCCATCTTTGACAACAGCCTGATCACCGCCTCGTCCAAGGGCGAGATCCATCGCCATTCTGGCGCTTTCATAGGTATCCACATACGTCGGCGCATTGACCCCTACGCTGATACTGAGGGTCATGGATAATTCGTTGCCAATGTTGATCATCCGCACTTCATCCAGAAGAGAAAATTTGGATTCCATCAGTTTCTGAAGATTTTTTTCCTCAAAAACAAAGAGAAATTTATCCCGTTCAAATTTTTTGACAATGGCGTCCAGTCCCTGCATGTATCGGAGAATCCTACGTTCTACCAGCGCAAGAAGCAGCGACTGCCGCACTTCTTCCATGTTTTCAATCACTTCTTCATAGTTATCAATGTAAATCAGACCGGCAACCATTCTCTTGCTTCTGGACTCTTCCCGGTAACCGGCCAGCTGCGTTTCGTCAAAAAAGTAAAACACCATCATCGCTTCGTCGGAGTCCTCTTCTGTTTTCGTTTCCGGAGAATCCTTTCTCATATAATCCATCATCCGGACGCTTTTGCACTCTACGCGAAATTGCCGTTCATCCATGGTCAGACTGAACTCTTTACTGGTTCCTTTTTTGGGAAAAACCTTTTTATAAAAAAGGGAAAACATCTGCGTAATGTTCTTCTTCCCGGCTTTATCGCCTACCAGTTCTGAAAAACTGTCGTTAAACCAGATGACCGCCCCCTCTTCGTCTGTGAGAACATAGGGAATCGGCAGTTCCTTCAGAAGATTTTTCTGAATCTGGCTCTGCTCAAAGCCTGCGGCCAGAAACTCATTGGTCACCAGTTTTTCAAAATATTCATAATGAATAACCGCAACGATCAGGTAGAAAAAACCACCCAGGCAGAGCAGATACCCTGCGGCCGGATAGACAGGGATCAGATAAAATCCCGTCAATAGAATGACTGCCACAATAATGATGGTCAGCCATAAACTCAGTTTAATATGTTTGGAAACTTTTTTATCCTGCTTCATTTTTTTCACCAGATATTTGCATTGACATCTGCTGCTTTATACAGCCAGAAAGTTACATTTTATATATTTTACTGTAAATATATTTTGTTATTATAGCACCAATCCCGTTTTTTTTAAAGAGCTTTTCCTCAACAAATACCGTCCCTAGTTTCCATGATAGGCAAAATTTTCCAGTTGATCCACATTTTCGCTGTTAATCAGCACACAATCCACCATCTGTTTTTCTTCCGTCTGCTTCTCGCCTTCCGTCAGGTAATCATCCGCCAGATTCACCGCATTTCTCGCCATCAGATCGACCTGCTGCAAGGCGGTTGCCAGGGCTTTCCCTTCCTGAATATGCTCTCTCATTTCATCTGAACCGTCCATCCCGATGATGTACACTTCATGATCCGGATTCATTTCCGCCACGGCTTCCGCCGCCCCACAGGCCATGGTGTCATTCCCGCAGACCACCGCTACAATTTCCGGATACTGGCGCAGAATCTTCTCTGTTTTTGCTTTTCCCCTGTCTTTATCCCAATCTGCAGACTGCTGGGTCACCATCTCCATGTTGGTCTCATCGAAGACCGCATGGAAAGCCTCGGAGCGAATCTGGCAGTTGGCATCAGATTCCAGACCCAGTAATTCCGCATACTGCCCCTCTCCTCCGGTTCGATCCACCAGATATTTTGCCACTTCCATCGCCCCCTGCCGGTTATCTGCCACGATCTGCGCTACAGCGACGCCTTCCTGACTGATCTCACGATCCACCAAAAATGTCGGTATACCGGCGTTTTTTGCCTTTTGTATGGATGGCGCCGAAGTGTCCGCACCGGCATTCACGCAGAGAATGGCCGAAGCTTCTTCCTCGATGGCCGCCGTAAAACATTCCTCCTGCGTATCCACATCTTCTCCGTGGAAAGCCAGCTTTACCTCATAGCCAAGTTCCTCCCCTTTTTCCACGCAGGCGGTCTGCAGCGCCACAAAATACGGATTATCCGCAGACGGAGTGATACAGTAAAGAAGTTTACGTTCCGCATTGGTATTCAGACTCTCTGTCTGTATTTCCGTGGCGGTCTCCTGTTCCGGCGCTTCCGTTTTTTCCTCTGTCGGCGCCGATGCCTTTCCACAGCCGGATAACAGCGTCAGCGAAACCATCGTCAGCAAACCGACGGTTATTTTTCGATACATGTTCATTTTTCGTTCCTCCTCATTTATGCTCAGTATACCATAACTCCTTCTTCCCGGCTACCTTGCCTGATGTCCGCAGCCAATGAAATTATGACAGAATACCTCCCTCTCCGGTTTTGTTCTGTTTTTGCACTTTTTTCTTTTATTTTCCCCGGAGTTATCCCACTCTTTCATTGCGATTTTTCAGAAAATTCTGTATAATATAACCCATGAAGTATAACAATAGGAGGTAGCCATGAACACACAATTAGACATGGTAAAACACAAGCGCCGCCTCTCGGGTATTCTGGTTCATCCAACTTCCCTTCCCGGTAAGTTTGGAATCGGGGATCTTGGCCCTGAGGCTTATCATTTTGTAGATTTTCTGAAAGAAGCCGGACAGCATATCTGGCAGACATTGCCTCTTGGTCCTACCGGTGAGACCAACTGCCCTTATCAATGCTATTCATCCTTCGCCGGACAGCCGCTCTTAATCAGCCCTGAGCTGTTGATCAAAGACGGCCTTCTGACAGAGGAAGACCTTTCCTCTCCTCCGGCTTTTCCTGAAGAAAAAGTGGATTATGCACTGGTAAAACAATATAAAGGAGAACTTTTTCATAAAGCCTTTTCCCGATCTTATCAAAAAACTGGTCTTTGTCTTCAAACGTTTCATCCAGCC
>ENA-ORTP01003722-ORTP01003722.1-human-gut-metagenome-genome-assembly--contig:-NODE-3722-length-9942-cov-2.778194_pt1 | contig 9942 bp, 7 predicted proteins | sample MGYA00241913_ERZ509190 | MGnify/ENA primary metagenome ERZ509190 (study PRJEB26280, sample SAMEA2338839) | human gut metagenome | biome: human gut; feature: human-associated habitat; material: faeces...
TTTTATGTGCGGGGAGCTGACGCGATGATTTTGCAGGAACTGAACAAAGTCTGGGGCAAGTTTGACGTTGAAAGCGGCCGAAAACAGCCGCTTGTCGCCCATCTGACCGACGTTGCCGCGGTCTTCGAGCAGATCATGGACGGAGCTCTTTTTCAGCGGCACTTTCAGCGCGTCCTCGGGCGGCCGCTGTCGGAGACGCTGCGTGAACGTCTCTGTGTTCTGGCTCTCTGGCACGATTACGGGAAAATATCGCCGAAGTTTCAGCTGAAATATCGCGAGAAAATCGAAAAACTCACCCCGAAGAGATCGATTAACCACATTGATACGGCGTTCAATCTCTCTTCGATCCGTTACAAGGGAAAGATCTGGAATGAGTTGTTGGACGTGATGCATTTCTGGGAAAACGAAGACCAGAAGCGGATCCTGCACGATTACCTCACGTGGGTGATCCTCGCCCATCACGGGGCGGTCCCCACGCAGGAGCGCTGCGACATGGCTCAGGACAACTCGTCGAGGAAATGCTGGGAGCGTGGCGTTAACCTCGACCCCCAAAAGGCACTCGGGGAGCTGGCGGCGCTTTCGCAACGCTGGTATCCGGCGGCTTTTGCCGCCGGCGGAGGGCTGCCGGAGGAGCCCTGCTTCCAGCATCTTTTTGCGGGGACGCTGATGCTGGCCGACTGGATCGCTTCCGACCGCAGTCTGTTTCCCTATTGCGGAGAATGCGACGCACGCGGCGAGCAACGTCCGTCGCCGGAAGAGGAAGATTCGCTTTCGTATTCGCGCCGTCAGGCGGAAAAAGTCCTCGCTTCTCTTGTTTGGACGCTCGACGACAAACGCCCCGACCGGGCGCCCGATTTCGCCGCGCAATTCGGTTTCTCTCCCAACGGGATCCAGCAGGCGGTCGACAAGCTCGTCCTGTCTCCCGACGGAGGCCTGTATATCCTCGAGGCGGAGACCGGCAGCGGCAAGACCGAAGCGGCGCTGCGCCTCTACACCCGCCTCCTGGCGGCCGGATATGTGGACGGCCTGTATTTTGCCAATCCGCTGCGCTTTGCCGCCACGCAGCTTTTTGAGCGCATGGTGAAGTTTTCCGCCTCATCCTTCGGACAGGAACAGATCCCCGTGACGCTGGCCGTGCCTGGTTATCTGCGGGTTAATGACCGTGAAGGGCTTCGCGTCGGGCGTTTTGAAGTGGACTGGCGGGAAGTGAACGACCGGGCCGTCGGCTGGTACGCCGAACAGCCCAAGCGCTTTCTCGCATCTCCGATCGCTTCCGGCACCATCGATCAGGCGCTGCTGGCGGGGCTGCGAGTCCCTCATGCCCACATGCGGGCGGCGGCTCTTCAGCGTTCGTTGCTGGTCGTCGACGAGGTCCACTCCAGCGACGCCTACATGAGCGCCCTGATCTGCGGGCTCATCGAACTGTTTCGCCGCGTCGGCGGTCATGTGCTGCTGATGTCGGCAACGCTGGGTTCCGAAAGCACCGAGCGCTACCTTAAGGTGTGGAACGAAAATGGGCCGCAGCGGCCGGAACAGACGGAAACGGAGCGTCTGCCGCTGACGGAGGCTGTGAAAGTTCCCTATCCGCTGCTGACGTCTTCTGCGGAACCGCCTTTGACGGCGGCTTCCCCGTCGCGAGGCAAAAGCGTGCGCATGCAGCGCGAACCGATCCAGCAGGATCCGCAGGCCGTCGCGCAGCTGGCGACACAGAACCTTGCCCCCTTCGATGAAAAAGGCCCCTGCGTCCTCATCCTACGCAACAGCGTCCGTCAGGCGCGGAGAACCTTCCGCGCGCTGCGGAAAATTCTGCCGGCGGAAAAGATTTTCAGCGTCAACGAAATCCCGACGCTCCATCACAGCCGTTACGCTCCCGAGGACCGGCGGCTGCTCGATCGCGAGGTCGGGCGCCGTTTCGGCAAAGAAGCCGTGCCGCCGGATCAGCTGCGCGACTGCTGCGTTCTGGTGGCGACGCAGACGCTGGAACAGTCGCTGGACGTGGATTTCGACCTGATCATCACCGATCTGTGTCCCGCCGACGTGATGCTGCAGCGGATCGGGCGTCTTTTCCGGCACCAGCGCCGGCGGCCCGCGGGCTTTGAACGGCCGCGCTGCGTCGTCCTGCTGCCGGATGCGGACTGCGGCTGGTTGCTCGGCGCAGAAGCACGCTCGTACGGCTACGGAACCGAGCGGGCTTATGTCAATCTGCCTTCGCTGGCGGCGACCTGGCGTCTGCTCGAAGAAAACGAGATGTGGAACCTTCCGGAGCAAAATCGCTTTTTTGTGGAGCAGAGCACTCATCCCGAGGCATTGCGGCGTCTGGTGAACGGGTTGGGCGCTGAAAAATGGCAGCGCGCGCTGAACGAAGTCGAGGGCCTCAAACTGGCTCAGGGCTGGATCGCCAGGACGGCTCGGCTGAGATGGGACGAGGCGTTCAAGGACGTCAAGATCGCCTGTGGCAAAGAAATGGAACGCATTGCAACCCGTTTGGGCGTGATGGATCTCTCCGTGAAATGCGACAAGTCGGTTGCCAGTCCGCTGAAAGGGGAGAAACTGAAAAGTTTTTCGATCCCCGCCTGGCTCTTGGGGACCGACGCTGCCGCGCTGGAAGCGCAGAAGAAAAAAGAAGACGGCATGTATCTGGTGGAACCGAGGCCGGAAGGCGGTCTGCTGTCTTTCGCGCTCGGCAGCCGGAAGTATTACTATGATTCCGAGGGACTGCTCTCACAGTTCGATCTCGATGAAAGAGACGAAGAATGACGGCGCCGCAGGGGACTGAAAACGCGCAAAAGTTTTCAGTTCCCTACGGCGCCGTTGTCTCGAAACGATCCTTCCCTGCGGAAGGAGAGCGTTCAGCCGACGCTTCGCGCGGGGATTTGTCTTTAAACAACTAATACACTGGGTACATCCCCGCGTGGCGAAGCTGGATCCATTATAAATGATTTGTCGCGTTTTTTGTAAAAACGGAAAAAAGCGCTTGACAAATTTATAATTACCATATAAGCTTTACGTCAGATACAAAAAAAACAAACAGTGTTTTAGTAAGGAAGTGAAAACGTGGAGAACAACCTTTTGACAGAGCGATGGTTGAGCGTCGAAAACCCACAGGGCGCCATGCGGCGTTTTTCCCTGCCGGAACTTTTCTCCGCGCTCGAACGGAACGAGGTCGCCGCGTTCCCGGCGCTGCTGCCTCATCAGGCGGCCCCGTTCCACGTATGGCTTGTGCAGCTTGGCTGTCATGCCCTGGAGACGGCCGGGCAGGTTGAAAACCTGCCGCCGCCCGATCCCAAAAAGCCGTGGGCGATGCTGGGGCGCCATTCTCCCGACGAATGGCGGGACATGATCCGTGGCGTCGTGCCGGACTATTCGCGAAAATTTCCGCTCGACGAACCGTGGTGCCTTGTCACGGACGATCTGAACAAACCCGCGTTTATGCAGGTCCCCGCGCCGGACGGGGACTTCGCCGATTACAGAGGCGAGGCGCAGTTCCCCGACGATCTTGACCTGCTGATATCCGCCAAGAACTTTGACGTCAAATCCGGCGTTATGAAGCACCCCTCTGCGGAGGAATGGATCTTCGCGCTGATCTCGCTGCAGACGAACAGCGGTTTTTTGGGAAGAGGGAATTATGGGGTGGCTCGCCAGAACGGCGGGTGGTCCATTCGCCCGATTCTGACGTTGCAGAGCAGTTCTTCGCCTGGAGCGAGATGGGGCCGGGACGCCCGCGTCATTCTGAACTGCCCCCCCGACTGGGAACTTTACGCCTTTTGCCGCAGCGAAAAAGAAACGCGGCTCTTGTGGCTGGAGCCGTGGAACGGGAAAACGTCCTCCGCGCTGCGCGACCTTCATCCGCTCTTCATCGAAATCTGCCGCCGCGTCCGCGCGGTGCGTTCCGGAAATTCGGTGAGCGTGAAAAAAGCGGCTTCGGCGTGCGCCCGCGTGGACATCGAGAAAACGGGCGGCAACCTCCGCGACCCGTGGGAACCGGTCGTTTTCGATAAACAAGGCAGCCATGTTTTCGGTTCGAATCTGAACTACGCCAACCTCGCCAGGATCCTTGCCGAAGCCGAGGGAATGCAGAAACCGCTGCTGTTGCGCTATCACAGAGGAATCGACGATCCCGTGGCAACGCAGGCATGGTGCAGCGCTCTCAGGAAAGGGCAGGGAAAGACGGAGGGTTACGAGGAACGGCTGATCCCGGTGAGCGTCGCCGGTGTGAGCGATAAATTTACCTTGTGGCGCGCTGCCGGCGCCATGATCAACCTGGTGAAAACGGCTAAAAACACCGTTCTGGGAGTGGCTCTGGCGCGATTCATGCAGTGCGGGAAAAGCGCCGATGGCAACAGGGCGATCGACTGGAATTCGTCTGCCGTAAAAAACTGGATCCCTGTCGTCAAGAACAAAATGGAAGACGAGGTCGAAACGCTGTTTTTCCGGTACCTCTGGGATACGTGTTCCCGCATGACAGACGGCGAGATTACCGACGAGAGCTGGCTCGTTCCATGGAAGACGTGTCTGCGGCAACTGGTTCGAAAGTACTATGAAATCGGCGTCTCGTCGCTGCCCGGCAGCGTCAGCCAATCCGTAAAAGCCCGGGCGCTCAGCGAGCTTACGTTAGACCGCCTGCTTGCGATTTACCTGAAAACCGCCGAAGAGGAGGAAGGATAAATGCCCGCGGAGAAAAACGCGTTTCATGTGATGTCACGATACGAGAAGTTCTTTGAAAGAACCGGCGAGCTCCTTATGCGCATGGCGCCGACGCCCGAGGAAGAACAGAAGAAAGGTTACACGCTGACTCGAGGCGAGCGAGCCGAACTTCGCCGCATGAACCCGACGAAAGACGATACCCGTCCCCCCGTGTTCTGGAGACTGCTCTGCGAGTACGATATCCTCGGCGATGCGGGAAACTCCCTGGACGAGGGCGCGGAGAAAGCCTGGGGCGCCGTCTTTCAGGGCATGGCCATGACGGCGCAAAATTGCCGCGGCGCGCGAGACGATTTCGGCGCAGCCCTGGGCAGCATGGAAGACGCCGGCGACGCGCTGACACGGCGATTCGACCTGCTGATGCGGGCGGAAGGCGACCGTTTTTTCGACCTGCTCCGTTACCTGCTGAAACTGGCGAGTTCGAAAGGCTGTACCTTTTCGTGGACGGCTCTGGCGTGCCTCTGCGTAGCGTCGGAAGAAAACGAGCGCTCGAAAGTGCGCTCGGCATTGACCAAATCTTTTTATCTTGCGCTGTGGAAGTCTCGAAACACCGCCGGAGAAAACGGCGAATCGATCGTGAAGGAGAATGAATCAGAATGACAATGCTGCCCCGCTTCATCCAGATCTCGACGCTGACGACCTATCCCGCTTCGCTGCTGAACCGCGACGACTCCGGCCTTTCCAAGAGGATCCCCTTTGGCGGCGTCAGCCGGACCCGCGTGAGTTCTCAGTGCCTGAAACGTCACTGGCGCATGGCCGACGGGCTGTGGAGCCTGCAGAATGTGGACAAGGACATCGCCACATCGATCCGTTCCCGCAGGATTTTCCCCGAGAAAATCGAGAAGCCGCTGATCGAAAAGGAAGGTCTTGATGCGGAGAAAGTCGTCGCCGCGTCTCAGGCGCTGCAGAGCGAGCTTTACGGTGCGAAGGGCACCGAAGCGGCCGCTAAAAACAAGAAAACTGCTAAAGACGATGCCGACGCTCTGAATCCGAGCATCGACGCCCAGCTGAGCGCGGAACGGAGCGAACTGGTCGTGCTGGGACACCCGGAGATCCAGTTTTTGTCCAAGATCGTTCGCGAAATGGCCTCCGCCGACGGCAGCGCCGCGGATGTTGGCAAAAAAACGGGCGAATGGTTCAAAAAACACAAAAAAGATTTTCAAGCGTTGAAATGCGGCGCTGGCCTTGACGCCGCCATGTTCGGACGCTTTATTTCCGGCGATACCGACGCCCGCGTTTCCGCGGCCGTCCATGTGGCGCACGCCTTTACCGTCCACGCCGAGGAGTCCGAGACGGATTATTTCACGGCCGTCGACGACCTGAACAATTCCGGTTCCGCCCATATCAACGCGGCCGAACTGACCAGCGGGATCTTTTACAATTATGTCGTCGTTGACGTTCCTCAGCTGGTTTCGAATATCGAAGGCTGTCCGTCCAAGCAATGGCAGACAGCGCAGCGGGATGTGGCGGGACGTCTGGTCAAACATCTGTTGCATCTGATCGCCACCGTGACGCCCGGCGCTAAGCTGGGGTCGACCGCGCCTTATGCCCGTCCCTGGTTTGTCATGGCCGAAGCCGGCGAGAGCCAGCCCCACACGCTGGCCGACGCTTTTTATCTGCCTGTCCCGCTCCGCGGAGACATGCGCGCTCAGGCGCTGCGTCAACTGGAGGACTACGTCGGGAAGAGCGATGAAATGTACGGAAGCGACGAGCGGCGCTGGATTGCTTCCATGTACGACGTCAGCATCCCCCGAGGCGAGAACTCTTCTCTCGATCGAATGGGCGAGAGCCTAGAGCGCGCGGTCGTCTCTCTGGAGCTTTAAAAAATGGACGCGCTGATCCTGCGCCTGCGGGGTCCATTGATGGCTTTTGGCGACGTCGCCGTCGACGAGATCAGGCCGACGGATCTCCTGCCCGGCCTGTCGGAGATGACAGGCTTGATCGCCAACGCCCTGGGGTGGACTTTTCAGGATGTCGAAAAACTCCAGCGCCTTCAGGAGCGTCTGCGTCTTGCCTCGCGCGAAGATCGGACAGGCGTTCCTTTGCGGGACTACCAGACGGCGCGTCTGAGCAGTGAAGACTCGCTCTGGCGTACGGACGGCATCGTGGCCGAACGCGGCGGCGGTTCCAAAGGGGAATTTACGGTCCAGCGCTACCGTCATTACCGGGCCGACGCCGCGGTCACCGTTTTGATCGCCCTTGATCCAGCGGACGAAGCCCCTGCGCTGGAAGAAATTCGCGACGCCCTGCGTCATCCGGCCCGTCCCCTGTTTATCGGCCGCATTGGCTGTCCGCCGTCACAGCCGATCTGTTTCGAACCGGAAGGACGCGAAATCATCCATACTGACAGTTTAAAAGACGCTATCATGCATATTACGCCGCGAGCGCCTCTTGGCGCGCAGACAAAAAGAGAGCCTGCCTCCCGGAATAAGGTTCTCGTCGAATGGCCGCTCACGCCTGCCGAAGCCCTCAGTGTACACGGAGACGACAGCGTTCACGTGATCGAACGCTGCGACTGCCGGAATTGGGTTGCCAACACTCACGGCGGACGGCGTTATGTGTGGCGCGACACGACAGCGCAACACTCGGCGATCCCTGTCGACGGCGGAAAGGAGGGGACTTCCGTTGAGCCTTAATATGATCTGCCTCGATCTGAACCTTCGGGCACTTTCGATTTGGGGACATCAGCGTCGTCTGGGCGATGATCCCGGTTACCTGGTGCATGCGGCTACCCGCAAGATTTTTGGAGAACTGGGACCGCAACCCTTCCTCGTTCAGAGCGAACGATCGCGGGTGCTCGGTTATACGCCGGCCGACGAAACTTTTCTGCGCCGGAGTCTTGAAAATTTCCGCTCCGATGAAGGTTCCGATTCGTTGCTGCCCGCGGTCTTTAATCTGCCGGAAATCTGTTCCCGCGTCATGCCTGAACAGTGGAGCAAAGGCAGCCGCTATCGTTTCAGCGTCTATTGCCGTCCTACCATAAGGCGCGGCAAAGTGGAGAGCGACGTGTGGCTGATGAAAAATTACTTTGCCTGTGAAGAAGCCAGGGGAAATGGCACATTTGACGGAACGATCCATGAGTTTCGCCAACTCCACAAAGGCGAGATCGAGGAAACGTATCGTCAGTGGCTTCAACGCCGTTTCGTTCCCGCGGCGGAACTGCGGGATGTCGTCATCACCGGCAGCCGCAGTTCCTATTTGACCACGCGGAGCGCGAAGGACCACTGCGGCGCGCCGACTCATTCCGAACGACGCAGCTATCCCGAGACAACGTTTGTCGGCGAACTCTGCGTGACCGAGCCTCAGGCCTTTGAACGCCTTGTCCGTCACGGCGTAGGGCGCCACTGCGCTTTTGGCTTTGGCATGCTGCTTTTGAAGGCGGTTCGTTAAGTGGCCTTTGTGAGACTCGGCCTGGAGAGCGCCAACGTCCCTCACGCGGATCGTTACGGACTGCTCTGGCTTGAGCGAGGCAACTTGTTCGTTGAAAAAGGAACGCTTCGCTTCCTTTCGGCCGGCAGTCCTAACCTTGAGCCCGGAGCATACGATATCCCTTACCAGACCGTGTCGATGCTTTTACTGGGACCGGGCACTACGGTCAGTCACGATGTGTTCAGACTTGCCGGCAGTCATGGACTGGGACTCGTCGCCATAGGCGAGGGAGGCGTGCGCATGTATACGGCGCCTCCTCTCAGTCCCGACCGAAGCGCTCTGGCCCGCCGCCAAGTCACGCTCTGGGCGTCGTCAAAAGGACGCTTGAGAACCGTTCTCAAAATGTACGAACTGCGTTTCGGCGAGAAACTGTCCACCACAAATCTGGAAGAACTGCGCGGCATCGAGGGGACGCGAGTTCGTCAGAGCTATAAATTGCTGGCCGAGCGATATGGAATCCCCTGGCGGCAGCGAAAATTCAACCGGGCCAATCCCGAAAAGAACGACGAAATAAATAACGCCATCAATCATGCCGCTACAGCCGCTTACGCGGCCGCAAGCATTGCTGTCGCCGCGACGGCGACCATTCCGCAGCTTGGTTTCATTCATGAAGCCGCTTACGACGCGTTCGGTCTCGATATCGCCGATATTTTTCGCATGAGCGTTACGATCCCCATCGCTTTCAAGGGATTGAAGCGCAGTCAGGAAGAGCCGGCTACCGGCATCGAACGGCATGTGAGAAAATTGGCGGGAAGCGTTTTTGCCAGAGAACATTTTATCCATCAGATGATCGAAACCATTAAGACAGTTTTGAGCGATGAAGACGAGGAAACGTAAATGCCGATGACCGTCGTGATCACTAACAACGTTCCCATGAAATATCGCGGTTTTCTCGCTTCTTGCATGCTGGAACTGGCTCCGGGCGTATACAGTCACCCCAAGATGTCGGCGGGAATCCGCCAGAGAATATGGCAGGTCATCGAAAAGTGGTACAACGAACAACAGGATCTAAATAGTTCCATTATGTTTATATGGAGCGATTCATCCCGACCTGGCGGGCAAGGCATAGAATGTCTTGGATTGCCTGCACGAATCGTTCTTGACTGTGACGGAGTCCTCCTGAGCCGCCTCAGCGACAGGGAAACAGAGGAACAAAGGAAACAATTCCAAGAGGTCGCGTTATAACAAGTGCGAATATTCTGATAAAATAGCCTTGTTCATTCTTCAGATGACTAATAGTAACTGTTCAGATATCGAGCTGCTAAACCTATTGTGTAATGTCAATGTTGATAAAGAACGTTGCAAGTGAAAATTTAAGCCGACCTAAACAGCGCACAACAGGACGACAAAACCCCGCTCACGCGGGGATGAACCGACAGTGCCGGCCAGTAGGTCGTAGCAAGCATGCAAAACCCCGCTCACGCGGGGATGAACCTACGGCTTGTCGAAGCTGGGCACGGAAGTCTTGCAAAACCCCGCTCACGCGGGGATGAACCCGCTGAACTTCGCCACCGACCGAGCGGCCGTTACAAAACCCCGCTCACGCGGGGATGAACCCAGCACGATGTACGTTGACCTGTTCCTGATGCTCAAAACCCCGCTCACGCGGGGATGAACCCCCGAGGTTGTTCCTGTTGCCGAGCCCGCAGCTCAAAACCCCGCTCACGCGGGGATGAACCCCGTTATCCGTAGAAGAAGCGGACATTCCGTTTCAAAACCCCGCTCACGCGGGGATGAACCCCACATGGCGCAGGAAAACGGGCTCGAACAGTCCAAAACCCCGCTCACGCGGGGATGAACCTCGTTCCATCA
>ENA-ORTP01003727-ORTP01003727.1-human-gut-metagenome-genome-assembly--contig:-NODE-3727-length-9929-cov-3.015191_pt1 | contig 9929 bp, 6 predicted proteins | sample MGYA00241913_ERZ509190 | MGnify/ENA primary metagenome ERZ509190 (study PRJEB26280, sample SAMEA2338839) | human gut metagenome | biome: human gut; feature: human-associated habitat; material: faeces...
TGGCCCGGGCAAACTCGTCCTTGACGGCTTGGAGCCGTTCGGGACTGATCATGACTTTGTAGGCCCCGGCGGCCATGATCTTGCCGGCGCGAAGCATGCCCTTCATGCCGATGGACGAGCCGGAGCAGGCGGTCATCATCCAGCTGTGCCCGGGAGCGAGCGAAGCGGCCGTGGCTTCGACGATCTGCACGCCGGGGACGATGTGTTGTACGTCGCCGTAGTCGGTGGAGCCGAACGTGTTCTCATGGCCGACGGGCACGGTGGCGTCGTCGATGGGGACGGTAACGCCCTTGCGGTAGCCGGACACGTGGCTGTTGATGCGCTCGGCAAAATCCAATTCTTCCTGTGTGTAAACGTTGCGGGGGATCTCCTCGCGGGCCTGCTGCATGGCGTCCATGAGAGCGCGGTTCTGAAGCGTGGGGTAGATGCCGCCGATGCGCTCCACCGCGTAGCTGGTATCGGTCATGATGGCGGCGCCGCGGGCGCAGTTTTCCACGCGCTTGAAGGCGTCGGTCACGGCGGCACGGCTCAGGGCGCGGACAAAATATTTGCTGCCGGCGGTTTCGGGGACGATATTGGGGGCCAGCCCGCCGTCGACGATGATGTAGTGAATGCGCACATCGTCGGTGACGTGCTCGCGCAGATATTCCACGCCGGTGTTCATGAGCTGCACGGCGTCAAGCGCGCTGCGTCCCTGCTCGGGACCTCCGGCGGCGTGGGCGGTGCGCCCTCTGAAACGGAAGAACGCCCCTTCGGCGCCGGTGTGGTTGCCGTAGGTGTTATGGCTGTTGTTCTTGGGGTGCCAGGCCACGGTGAAATCGCATTCGCCGAACGCGCCTTTTCTGGCCATGAACCCTTTGCCGGTCATCTGCTCTTCGGCGGGGCAGCCGTAGAAAATAACGGTGCCGGAGGCGCCGCCGGCTTCCAGTTCGGCTTTCAGCCCAAGGCAGGCGGCGACGCAGCCGACGCCGAGCAGATTATGGCCGCAGCCGTGCCCGAGTCCGGAGGGGACGACAGGCTCGAAGTCGGGGCATACTTTCTGGCTCAGTCCGGGCAGGCAGTCATACTCGCCGCAGAAACCGACGACGGGCGCGCCTTTGCCCCAGACGGCGCGGATGGCCGTGGGCATGCCGTAGGCCCCCCGTTCGACGGCAAAACCTTGTTTTTTCAGGTAATCGGCGGTCCAAGCGGAGGCGTTCTTTTCCGTCCAGCCCATTTCCGGCCGCTCCCAGATCTTTTTCGACAGCTCGATCAACTCTCGCGCGTGCGCGTCAATGGCGGCGCAGCATGCTTTTTGGGTCATTTTTTATCCCTCTTTCCCGGTTGTTCACGGCCGGCGGACTGCCGTGCGGTTTCCCGATAAAGGCGTTGGAGTCTGAAAATTTTTTCTTCGTGCTGCTTCTTTATTATAGCGGCGGCACGCGTGAAAACCAAGCGGCGGAAATCGTGCGGCGAACGGCGGCGCACGTCGCGCGCCGCTAAAAAAAAGAGGGCTCGAGAAAATGCAAGAAAAATCAGTGACGGCGTTTGATTTTTTACGTCTAAAGCATATAATAAAAACGCGCCGAAAATTTAAAAACGCGAGATGCCTTTTCGTTCTTTGCGAATGGCCGGCGCCGAACGATTTTCGTGAAAGGTTGTGGTGGAGGAATGCCCGCAAACGCAGCGCCCCGCAGTTCGGCTTTATGGAAGTTCGTCGTTTTCAGTTTGTTCGGCCTGTTCATGTTCTTTTTCAAGCTCGAGTGGCTCAGCCCGAATCTGAAGAGCGTTCCCGTCGATTTCATCGTCGGCTCGCTGCAGCACCGCGCGATGCCGGCCGTGAAGATCTTCATCCTCGCGGTCATGTACGTCGGCGCGGCGATGCCCTTTATCAAAGGGACATGGAACAAAAGCGGCATGGACGTCTTCATGTCGGTTGCGAAGGTCTGCGGCGCCGCGATCGGCACGATCATGTACTTCGGCCTGTGGCAGGGCAACGCCTGGCTGTGGCGCGGCGACATCGGCCCGTTCCTGTTCGACAAGCTGGCGATCCCCGTCGGGCTGGTGATCCCCATCGGCTCGGTGTTCCTCGCCTTTTTGGCCAGCTACGGCCTGATGGAGTTCATCGGCGTGCTGGTGGACTGCGTGATGCGCCCGCTGTTCCGCACGCCGGGGCGCTCGGCCATCGACGCGGTGGCCTCGTTCGTGGGCAGCTATTCGATTGCCCTGATCATCACCAACGGCGTGTACCGCTCCAACCGCTACACGGCCCGCGAAGCGGCTGTCATCGCCACGGGGTTCTCGACGGTCTCGATGACGTTCCTGCTGGTGGTGGCGCGCACGCTGGGGCTGATGGATCACTGGACGCCGTATTTCTTCGTGGCGATGCTGGTGACGTTCGCCGTCACGGCGATCACGGCGCGCCTCTGGCCGCTGTGCTCGATTCCCGACACGTATTTCGGCGGCGCGGCGGCGCCCGAGCCTCCGCTCGAGGGCGGCCGCCTGGAGCGCGCCTGGCAGCTCGGCATCCGCACGGCCGACGCCCAGCCCAACGTGTTCAAACTTTGCGGCGACAATCTGTGGGCGGGGCTGAAGATGGCGTTTGCCGTCATTCCCGCGATCACGTCGGTGGGGCTGCTCGGCCTCTGGCTGGCGGAGTTCACGCCGGTGTTCGACTGGTTCGGCTACATTTTCTACCCGTTCTTCAAGGTCTTCGGCACGGCGCAGCCGGTGCTCGGCGGCAAGGCGGCGGCGATCTGCCTGCCGGAGATGTTCCTGCCCGCGATCCTGATCAAAAGTTCCGGCACGATGCTGCTCAAGTTCGTCATCGCCGTGGTCAGCATCTCCGAGATCCTGTTCTTCTCGGCCAGCATCCCCTGCATCATGGGCACCGACATCCCGCTGAAGATCCGCGACATTCTCGTCATCTGGTTCGAGCGCGTCGTGCTTTCGATCGTCATCACGATTCCCATCGGCATGTGGATGGGCTTCAGCGACGCGGTGCAGGCGGCGGCGAAATAACGCGAAAAAGAAGACGGCGCCGCCAAAGGCGCGCTGTCTCGAAATCACGAGGGAACCGCGGCGCGCGCGGCTCCCTTTTTTATTTTGCGTCCGCGGGCAAAATTTTGACCGACGCTGTTCGATGAGATAAAATGAACTCAAAATTGACAGCTGTGGCAAAAAAAAAGTGGAAGACCCGCCGCGGCCGTAAAACGGAAACGCCCGTTTGGCGCTTTGCGCGTCGCGGCGCGCCAGACAAACGAAAAACTGAGTGAAACGAGGCTCTGTGGATGACGAAAAACGCAATGAAAAAATGGCCGCTTCTGATCCTGGCCGCGCTTTTGTGCGGCGTCCCTTCGTGGGGCGCGCCGGCGTCCGTCAGCGAAGACAAGCCGCCGACCCTCGGCGATCGGGCACCCGAGGCCGACGAGGCGGCGACCTTTAACGAAGGCATCAAGGCGTGGGGCTCCAAGGATTACGAGCTGGCCTACCGCATTTTTCAGGCCAACGCCGAAAAAGGTTCGCCGCAGGCCATGACGGCCCTCGGCTACATGTACACGATCGGCAGCGGCGTGCCCGAAGACTTCGCCGTCGGCATGCGCTGGTACCGTATGGCCGCGGCGAGCGGCGAGCCGTACGCCATGTACGCCCTCTACGAACTCATGCACGCCCACCCGGAGCGGGAAGCCCATCCCGGCGAAGCCATGGAGATGCTCGAGGCCGCCATCGAAAAGAACATCCCGATGGCCTGCCAGGAATATTATCAGGTGCTTCTCCAGGAAGGGAAGAGCGAAGAGGCGCTCGAATACGTGAAAAAATGCGCCGAGGGCGAACAGCTCTGGGCCATGACCGCTTACGGCGCGGCCCTGGGCGAACGCGAAGCCGCCCCGGAGGGCGCCGCTCTGGAGCTGCTGAAAAAAGCCGCGGCCAAGGGCGATGTGACCGCCTATTACGTGGCCGCCAATATGGAAAAAAAACGCGGCCACGTGGATGAAGCCAAAAGACTGCACGGGCTGGCGGCCAAGGCGGATTACGCCCCCTCCATGTACGAGCTGGGGCGCCTCGCTCTGGACGAAGGCAAAGGCGCCGAAGCATCCGAGCTGCTGCTGAAAGCGGGCAAAAACGGTTCGTGGGGCGCCTATGTCCTGTTGGGACGCATGAGTGAAAAAGGCAAAACCGTGAAAAAGGATCCGGCGGCCGCGGCGCGCTATTACAAGATGGCCGCCGATGCCGGCGACCCCGCCGGATGCAACGAACTGGGGCGCCTGATCGAAAAGGGGAGCGGGATCGCGCAGTCTTATACAAACGCTTACCGCCTTTACGCGCTCGGCGCCGAAGGCGGCAACGGCGAAGCCTTGTACAACGTGGGGCGGATGGAGATCTACGGTCTCGGCACCGAGAAGAACGAGCGGGCCGGTCTGGCCAAGCTGAAAAAAGCGGCCGAAATGGGCGAATCGGAAGCCATGACCGCCCTGGCAACGTTTTACATGGAGGGCAAAATCGTCGCCGCCAACCGCGGCGAAGCCCTGCGCCTTTACCGCGAAGCCGCCGAACGAGGCAACCCGCGCGCGCAGTTCGTCATGGGCGAGCAGCTTAAATCCGACACCGACCGGGAAAAAATGGAGCAGGCCCTGAAGTACTACGAAAAAGCCGCCGAGAGCGGCTCCGCGGACGCCCAATTCGCGCTGGCCCAATGCTACTCCGACGATCACTGGCACACGCCCGACTTGGTCCGCGCCGTCAAGTGGTACAACGCCGCCGCCGAACAGGGCCATCCCCCGGCAATGTGCGCCATGGGTCTGTTCCGTCTCGACGCGGCCGAAAAAGACAGCGAGATCCGCGCCGCCGCGGCGATGATCGAGCGGGCGGCGGAAGCCGGTTACGTCCCCGCCGAGTACACGCTGGGACTGCTGTACGAGCAAGGACAGCTGGGCGAACGCGACATCCGCAGCGCCGTCATCCATTACCGACGCGCCGCCGAACGCGGCGACGCCAACGCGCAGATCCGTCTGGCCGGCATCATGAAGCGCGGCGACTACGGCTATTCGGTCAACCTTCAGGAATCGTTCCGCTGGTATCTCGCCGCCGCCCGGCAGGGCAGCGAACTGGCGCAGTGCAACGTCGCCGCCATGTACGCCGCCGGTTCGGGCGTGGACAAGGACGAACGCGAAGCTTTCCGCTGGTACACGGCCGCGGCCGAAGGCGGCAGCGCGCAGGCGCAGTACAACCTCGGCCTGATGCGGCTGCGCGGCATCGGCACCTGGAAAGATGCCGACGAGGCCCTCAAATGGCTGGAAGAGTCCGCCAAATCGGGGTGCGCGCCCGCGCAGAACCTGCTGGGCACGCTTTATTCCGAAGGCATCGAAGTGAAGCGTTCCTTCGACGTGGCGCAGCGCTGGCTTCAGACCGCCGCCGAAAGCGGCTACGCCGCCGCGCAGTTCAATCTCGGCCTGCTCTACAGCTACAGCCCCGAGGGCGATCCTTCCGCGGCCATCAGCTGGTTCGAACAGGCGGCCAATCAGGGACATCCCCTCGCCGCCTGGTATCTCGGCAGCGCCTACGAAGAAGGGCGCGGCGTCGAGGTCGATTTCGCCAAAGCGCGCCAATATTATCAACTGGGCTGCGACGTCGGCTGCACTCGTTCCAAGGAAGCTTTGGGGCGTCTCGACCGCAAGGAAAAAGAGGCCCGTCGGGACGCCGCGCGGCAGCCGGCTCCGAAGCCGTAACTGTCCTGCGGAAGCGAATCAGCGCTTCGCCTCGAGCGCTCGTCTTAAATCTGAAAGATATCGCGCCTGCTGCTTTTTCAGATAAAATTTTACGAACGGTTTCAAGAAAAACTTTCGCGCGACAACGTTTTCAGTAAAGTCGATTTCAGTTTGGCCGCCTTGGGGCGTAAACAGCCCGATCCAACGGCCTGAGATATTGCCGTTTTCCATATCGAACTCCCAGCGCCGGCACGGCTCTTGGACGACGACGGTGAAAAGGGTCGCGAAGCCGTGTGCCGTGTACTCGACAAACTGTTTTTCCCCGATGATTTCGATTCTTTTAACGTCGCTCCGCCACGCGTAATTTTCAAGCGAAGTGACGATTTCCCATACGCTTTGAACCGGGGCGGGCAAAACGGCGTGAACTCGCGAAACGGGCATTTCTCGTTCCTCCCTGTTTCCCTTGAGCGAAAAAAAAGAGAAGGCTGCTTGCCGATGCAGCCTTCTCTTTTTTCGATCTTGCTGCGGCATAGGCGGACGCCGCGCGAACTTCATAAATCGCGTCCTAAAGGACTCGCTTTGCGGCGTGCGTACGCGCGGCGTTACTGATGTCTTTCGATTGAAAATCAGTCCAGCGTCCGCTGCGCCGCTTCGACGACGTGCTTGGCGAGCACGGTGGTGGTGACGGAGCCGACGCCGCCGGGCACGGGCGTGCAGGCGCGCGCCTTTTGCGCCGCTTCGGGGGCGACGTCGCCGCAGAGCTTGCCCTCGGCGTTCACGTTGATGCCCACGTCGATCAGCACCTGCTCGGGATTGGTAAACTCCGCCGTGACGGCCCCCGCGTGACCGACGGCGGCCAGCAGCACGTCGGCGCCTCGGGCGACGGCGGCGGCGTCGCGGGTCTTGGTATGGCAGATGGTGACGGTGGCGTTCTGCCCCAGCAACATCATCGCCAGCGGGCGGCCGACGACGAGGCTGCGCCCGAAAACGACGGCGTTCGCGCCTTTCAGCTCGATCCGATAATGCTTGAGGATCTCCATGCAGGCCGAGGGCGTGCAGGGCGGAAAGCCGATCGGTTTGCCGGAATAGACGCCGGCCTGCGACGCGGCGGTGATGCCGTCCACGTCTTTTTCGGGAGCCAGCGCCGCGCGCACGGCGGCCTCGTCGATGTGCTTCGGCAGCGGCATGAAGATCAGACAGCCGTGGATCGAGGCGTCGGCGTTGATCCGGGCGATGACTTCCAGCAGTTCGTCCTGCGGGGCTTCGGCGGGCAGCGCGAACTGTTTCACTTCCAGTCCCACGGCCGCGGCGCGCTTCGTCGCCCCGCGCTCGTAAGCCAGGTCGTCGCCGCGTTCGCCCATGCGCACGATGGCGAGGCAGGGCGAAACGCCGCGGTCCTTGAGGCGCTGCACGTCTTCCTTGAGCCGTTCGGTGAGGGCGGCGGCCACGGCCTTGCCGTCCAGAATCTGAGCCATACAAATCACATGCCTTTCCTGATTGAAATCGGAGAACGAAAGCAGCCGCGGAGAAGCGGCGGAGCGGCGAACAGGGCAACGGGGTTTCCGGAACGCTCTGCGAAAAGATTGAAATGATCTCGCAAATGTCCTGCTTCGCTGAAAGGTCGTTCAAAAAACGTCCTCTGCTTTTTTGCGCCTCGCCTGTCTGCCCCCCGTTTCTCCGTGGTTGCCGTTGTTTTTGAAGCAGGCGCGCTAGGCGCGAAGGGATGTCATGACGGTTTCGTAGATTTCGTTCGCGCGGGCGCGGTTGTCGGCCAGCATCTTTTCGGCGCGGGCGTCGATGGCGGCGGCGTTGGCGCGGTCTTTCATGGCCTTGGTGTTGATGAAGACGTTCAGCGCCGCGCCTTCAAGCGCCGCGCGGCACAGAGCGGCCCCCACGCCGGCGTCGCTGACGGCCAGGCGCGAGCCCTTTTCGGCGAAGACGGCCATCAGACCGATGGCTTCGCAGCACTTCTCCATGATCCGCAGCGGCACGCCGCAGGCTGCCCCCAGCGCCGCTTCCATGACGCGCTCTTTCTCGGCGCGCTGCTCTTCCGTGTCCTTGGGCAGGCCGTAGGCGGCGGCCAGCGGCGCGAAGACTTCGGCGTCCCGTTCCACGAGCGCCAGCAGGTCGGCCTGCAGCGCGTCGCACTTTGCCTGCAAGGCTTTGATTTCCTCCTCGACGGAGGCGTACTTTTTCTTGCCGACGGTGAGGCTGCCCACCATGTTGCCCAGCGCGGTTCCGATCGCGCCGCAGAGCGCCGACGCGCCGCCGCCGCCGGGGACGGGCGCCTTGGTGGCGAGAACGGCGACGAAATCCGCGCAGGATTTTTCGGTCATCTTCATGGGACGAGTTCTCCTTTTTTTTCGCGCAGCCGTTCGAATTTGAAAAAAAACGTATGCGTGAACGGCTGATCTTGACTGGCGCGGCGCGATGATGTTCCACGTGGAACATTTCCGCGCCGGCACGACGCGTTTGAAAAAAGGCGGACTGTTTCACGCAGTCCGCCCGATTTTTTTAGAACAGCCCGGAGATCCTGCCGTCGGAATCGACGTCGATGCGTTCGGCGGCGGGGACCTTGGGCAGTCCGGGCATGGTCATGATCTCGCCCGTCAGCGCCACGATGAAGCCCGCGCCGGCGCTGACCTTGAGGTTGCGCACGGTGACCTCGAAACCGTGGGGCGCGCCCAGCAGCGTGGGATCGTCGGAGAAACTGTACTGCGTCTTGGCCATGCAGATGGGCAGGTTGCCGAAGCCCAAGTCTTCCAGCTGCTTCATCTGCTTGCGGGCGTTGGCTGTCAGGACCACGCCGTCGCCGCGGTAAATCTTTTTGACGATGGCGTCGAGCTTCTGCTCGATGGTCATGTCAAGGTCGTAAGCGTAGGCGAAGTCGTTGGGCAGCTCGCAGAGACGCACCACTTCCCTGGCCAGCTCCACGCCGCCGTCGCCGCCCTTGCCCCACACTTCCGACAGGGCCACGTTGACGCCCAGCTCGCGGCACTTGTCGGCGATGAGTTTCAGTTCGGCCTCGCTGTCGGTGGGGAAGCGGTTGATCGCCACCACGGCGGGCAGCTTGTAGACCTTGGTGATGTTCTCCACGTGCTGCAGCAGGTTGGGCAGCCCCTTTTCGAGCGCGGGCAGATTTTCGTCGTTCAGTTCGGCCTTGGCGACGCCGCCGTGATGCTTGAGAGCGCGCACCGTGGCGACGACGACGACGGCCGAGGGCTTGAGCCCGGCGAAGCGGCACTTGATGTCGAGGAACTTTTCCGCGCCCAGGTCGGCGCCGAAACCCGCCTCCGTGATCGCGTAATCGCCCATTTTCAGCGCCAGACGCGTGGCCATGACGGAATTGCAGCCGTGCGCGATGTTGGCGAATGGGCCGCCGTGGATGAACGCGGGCGTGTGCTCCAGCGTCTGCACCAGATTGGGCTTGAGCGCTTCCACCAGCAGCGCCGCCATGGCACCCTGGGCGTGCAGGTCGCCGGCCGTGACGGGCTTGCCGCCGCGGCTGTAGGCGACGATGATGCGCGCCAGACGGGATTTGAGATCGTCGATGCTGGAGGCGAGGCAGAAAACGGCCATGACCTCGGAAGCGACGGTGATGTCGAAGCCGTCCTCGCGCGGCACGCCGTTGGCCTTGCCGCCGAGGCCGCAGACGATGCTGCGCAGCTGGCGGTCGTTCATGTCGACGCAGCGCCGCCAGATGATGCGCCGCGTGTCGATGTCGAGAGAATTGCCCTGCTGGATGTGGTTGTCGAGCATGGCGGCCAGCAGGTTGTTGGCCGCGCCGATGGCGTGGAAGTCGCCCGTGAAATGCAGGTTGATATCTTCCATGGGGATGACCTGGGCGTACCCGCCGCCGGCCGCGCCGCCCTTGATGCCGAACACCGGCCCCAGGGAGGGCTCCCGCAGGGCCACCACGGCATTTCTGCCGATCCGCCGCAGCCCGTCCGCCAGCCCTACCGTAGTGGTGGTCTTGCCTTCCCCGGCAGGGGTGGGGGTGATAGCGGTCACCAGAACCAGCTTACCGTCCGGCCGATTTGTCTCCTTCAGAAAGCGGTTGTCGATCTTGGCTTTGTATCTGCCGTATTGCTCTATATACGCCCCATCCATCCCGCAGGCGTCCGCAATATCCGTGATGGGAAGGGGCTTCGCCTCCTGGGCGATCTCGATATCGCTTTTGATGGTCATGGCTGCCTCCTGTTTTCCGGGCTGTCCGTGTCCAGACACCCTGCTGTTTCATGTTCG
>ENA-ORTP01003730-ORTP01003730.1-human-gut-metagenome-genome-assembly--contig:-NODE-3730-length-9926-cov-2.253672_pt1 | contig 9926 bp, 9 predicted proteins | sample MGYA00241913_ERZ509190 | MGnify/ENA primary metagenome ERZ509190 (study PRJEB26280, sample SAMEA2338839) | human gut metagenome | biome: human gut; feature: human-associated habitat; material: faeces...
CCTTGCCGCAGCGGCATATCTACCGATTTCGAAAGCTCTGCTAACGCTCTGTCGGCTGAACCGCATAGTCGAACCCATCGCCAACGCAGCACCCATCCAGACGGTCCGCGATATCGTCCAAACCTTCCTCTAGCCCTTCCTCGAGCCTGAATCCTTCGGGGACATCGAGTATGCCTGCGGAGCAGAGCTGTGCGATAGTCAACTCTATATAGTCCCTACCTCCGTCTTTTGACATTTCGCCCAGCAGGGAGGGGAAGTTCTCCAGATCGGGAGTCTGGATCACCGCATCGATGTTCCACACGTTCGCCTCGATTCCCCTGCCCTCGAGCATGTCCGCCACATCGCTGCGCGTCCATTTGACGGTCGCATCCTCAATGATATCTGGGTCGGCGATATCCCATGCGACCGACAGGTCATCGACGCGCACGGCATCTCCCGACCATTCGCCGGTCTTGCCGTCATACCCCTTCACGACCGCGAACGGCTCATCCCCGCCGCAAAACAATATCGCCGTCGAGCCGAACCTCACGAGTTCGACGTTGCCCTTCGGGTCGGGTGCTATCCCGGTGTCCCGGATATCGACATCCATTTCCGTCCTCCTAAAATCTCGTTTTGCCGCTGCCGGCAGGTCTCTGCGGTTGCAGCGGTTCAAGGTCGACGGCCTCCATGAGGTCGCTGAGGGATTCCATTCGCCCGTTCCCAGTGAATTCCCAACCGAAAATCACGCAGATATCCCGTTCGATGTTGAGGATGCCGCCGGTCGTCTCAGCCAAGCGGACCAAGAGGTCCTCAGCGGAAGACCCGCGTCGCATATGGAGACGCGACATTTCCCTCGAGAGGTCTGCGTTCTCCAGGGCAACCACCTTGTCACTCAGCGACTTGTCGATAAACAGAACTTCAAATTTCATGTTGCCGTGCGCCATGCCCGGCGTCTCATCTAGAATCAGCTTGCCGCCATCCAAGATAAGCTCGAATTCTTGCGAGTCGTTTCCGAGCCCATAGCGACCGTCGGTCAGCTTGGACACGAAATCGCCGACATTGCGCGGTTGCGCCCTGGTGAAGGACACCGAGTCCGAAAATAGGTAATCGCAGGCTCCCGAGGCAGAATCCTTGAGAATGACGATGTATCCGGATGTGTCGATGGCTTCGAGCATGGAACAGACGTTGTCCGTTGCGCTGGAATCGTAGAACCCCGCCTCGGATTCGAGCTCCTTGCCGAATGCGGCGCGGATGATGTCCTGTGCGACCCCGATGTCCGACCGTAGTTCATCATAGACAGCTTGGTCTTCGCCCGCCCGCCGCCAAGCGCTATCCAGGATCTCATCGGTCAATCCGTTCGGTATCTCGACGTCTGGGAAGCGGGACGGCTCCGCAATTCGCGAGACGGCTTCACGCGCCCAGCTATTGCATATATCCTCGACGAGTTCCTGTATCCGCGAGGCCCCATGTGATAGGACGATATGTCTGTCTGGTCGGCATCGAGCGGTCTCGGCTGCCTTCATGACGGTCGATAGGGGGTTAACGAGGTTGACGAGCGAGCGACTTCCCACCGCCTTGGAGAGGAGCATCTCATAGCTTTCCCCTGCGGAGATGTCTCGAAGCCCGATAATCTTTTCCGCGACCGAGAAGAACTTTGCCGAGATAGCGGAGATTCTCGCGGATGCGGTATCGCCCCCGTTCTGGGAGAGGATGAGCTGCCCGTTGGGCTCGGGATACAGTCGCTCGCCCTCCAGAACGGAACCCGAGATGAAGGCACCCGCCTTCAATCCATCCTGTTCCACCGTCCAAGAATCGCCTCGACGACAGAGGAGAACCGCATCGGGCGCCTTGAATCCTTCCTCTATGGGAATTTCCCGCATTGCCACTGTCGTTCCGATCCTTTCGATATTCTGCACATTCGTATAGCCTGACTTTACGAATGCGAATAGATGCATACCGAATGGGGGACAGAAGTAGACTCGAACGGCAGAAAGAAAGGGGATATCCCCCTGCGGAATATCCCCTCTCTTTCCAGCTTGTATATGGTTCTAGAACTCGACGTCCTTGTCGTAGAGGTCGAGATCGGGTCCCTGGATGATAGTCGGCTGTCCCGCTTGTCGGTCCGCCGCCTCGTCGCTTTTCGCATCGCACAGGTCACTCAACGGCATATCCTCGCCACCGCCCTGATGGTATTCCAGGGCCGCATCCTTGCTGCCTTGGCGCGACGCCGCCGCATCGCGGTCCTCGAGCATCTGCTTCGCGTCTGCGGCGGCACGCGGCATTTCCTTGCCGGATGCCTCCAGATTCTGCTCGTAGTCGCGGGCGTTGAGAAGGCGGGCATCGTAGGCGTCCTCGATGCCGGCAACCAATGCGCCGGCGCTGAATTCCTGCGGGGCGCGGAAGTCATAATCGAAATTGCTGCGGGAGTCTTCGCCGCTGATGGGGTAGACGCGGATGGGCGTATCCGACTTGAAGCTCGCCGTGAAGGGCTTACCGGACTGCGCATAGGCGAGCTGCCTGTCCGTGAGGAACTTGCTCACGATCATGCCGCCAAGGTCTTGGTTGCCGACCATGGTATGGGGAGGGAGCTTGCACAGCAGGAAATTCTTATCTGGGCCGTCCTCGACGGGAACGGTCTTGACCTTCATATCGCAGGGGGCGAATGTGAGCCCCGTGTATTCGTGAGACACGTCACGTTGATGCTCAGACTTGGAGGCTTCCTTTCCCTGATAGGCCGCCGCCACGGCAGCCGCAAGATCACAAGGCAAGACTGCTGGGTCGCCCTCGCCGGGGTAGTCGATGCGACGGTTCTGCTCATCGTACTTGAAGAATCGCACATCGCGGTCGGAGCGGAAACCGTACTTTACGGGCTTCCCCGCATCCTTGTCCTGCTTCATGAACTCACGGGCGGGCATGGAGACCTTCAGGCCCGAAAGGTTCTTATTCCCGACCACGGTGCCCTTCGGCATCGTCATGTTGATACGAAGGCGCTCGTTGCCGTTGCGGTCCGTATAGGGCTTCACGCGGACGTCCTTGTTCTCAAAGCTGATATTGATGAACTCGGGCTTCTTTTCCGCGCCGCTGTTTCCCATGTCCTTCTCCTTTTCCTTATTGTTCTTCTTATTCTTCTCTTCACCATCTTCGGCTTTCTCGTCTTGTGTGACGGCAGGGGAGTAGGTTGTTTTTGCCGCAGGGTCTTCCACGGGAACGCCCGCATCGCTCGAACGGTCGGCGGAGAAACCATTGCGCCTAGATGCGGCATCGACTTCCGATTGGACGAGATTGCCGAGGCTCATCGTCTTCCCAGTTGGTCTTCTCACCGTCTCGAGATGGATACCGCCATAGCCGTCCTCAAGGGCGCGATCGACCATACCCTCAAGCTTCATTCGCATCTCGCTTCCCTCGGGGAGCTGCCTGATGGCCTCCTGCACGCTGATTGCGGCATTCTTGAAGCCCGCGACGGCCTTCTCGCAATCGAGGCACGCATCGCCCTTGTCGACGTTTTCCACGGGATGTTTCTCGCGATCGAGTCTGACCTCATTTCGGACGATATCGATGACATCGTGGTATCCGAAATCGAGTTGTCCGCTGATTCGCGGTCTGACCCCGCAATCCCTGAGGAAGGACCTGAACTTCTTGAGGGTCTGCTCGGAAAGGCCGCCGCTGGGGACGAGTTCGTACTGCGCGGCATCGAAATCGACCGCCGTCTCGATGGCGGCACGGTAGAAGGAATCCGTACGGTCACCTTTGTAGCCCCAGAAGCTGTCGACCACCGGGCCGCACACGATGACCGCGTCCTGTCCGGAGTCGATTGAGCGCCGATTGAGATCGGTCTGAATGGACGCAAGCTCGACACAGCTTTCGAGCGACCCGTTTGTGAGCCGAATCGCCCGCTCGTCTCCGCGCAACGCCTCGAGTTCCATGTTGCGCCGGCAGGATGGGACGGCGCTGGCGCTGTAGCCCATTTCGGTGAGAGCGCCGGCGATAAGTTTACCGAGCGTGTTGGTATTCGGGCCGTGCAGGTTGATGACCAAGGCCATAGTGACTCCAATCGCTTCACTTTGCGTATTTGATTCAGAGTATGGAAGCCGAGGAATTCTAGACGGGACGATGGGACGAAAGTAGAGGGCGGGATACCGCCTTAACGGCATCCCGCCCTCCATAACGGATTCGCAAACCTAGTAGTTCGCCAGATGTTCAGCAGCATCGAGCATGGGAAGTCCGACACCCTCCATGCCGTAGCGCAATGTTTGAGCCTCATCGATCTTCTCCTCACAGAGCGAATCGAGGCCCTGCTCGCAACCCGGCAACTTGTCGGGGTCCATATACGGCGCGGCGGCCGCGGACACGACCAACTCGACGATATTACGGTTCTCCTCGATGGCAGCGGGCAGATCGACATCCTCGATATCGCCCTCGAACCCAACGGGTCGGAAAGGTTCCAAGATGGCCGAATCATATTCGCTCGGGTTTCGATTGTTGTTCGGGCAATAGAAGTAACAGGATTCACCATCGACTGTCACTGTACCGGTAATGAAATCGTCATCGTTTTGACTATCGATTTCGACCCCGATATCAGGCACATGCAGTCGAGCGGGTTCTTTCGCCTGCGCCCGCTCATCGAGGCTCTCGCCGAGACCGGCGATATCATCTGCGTGGTTGAGCAGGTAGTCTTTCAAGCCGACACGGTTCATGGTTTCCTCCAAGCAGCTAAATTCATTTCATCAAAATCATCGCAAGCGACCCGAATCGAACCGGTTGCGGGACACAAGTAGCCGCCGCAATTGTGTAACTGGTTTCCACATATGCGTTATGCCTAGTTAGCCGGAACTCTGGGGTTCTCCCTTCGGCATGTGTCTCCTTGATTTTTTTCTTCTTATTATTCTTCTTATCCGTGTAGCTCGGTAGCGCATTACTCGGCTACCGAGCTACACGCAAAGCCGAGACGTCAACGGCTCTGCTCCGTCCGTTTCCCACAGTCCTCATCGACGTCGAGCGAAGACTCCTCAGTCTTGGCGGCGGCAAGCTCATCGAGGGATTCGCCCGCATCGCGTTCCATCTCGAGTTCGATAATCGCGACATCTACCTTCAGTTCGACTTCTGTGAGTGCGAGGATTGCCGGCATGGTGCAAAGCGGGTCATTGAAGATTTTCTCGACCGCCTCGCTTGGCGCATCGGAGATGAATCCATCATCGTCGCGAAGAAGATCGATGCCGTTTGGCGAAAGCTCATGGAACGTCAAAAGTGTCGGCGGTTCACTGTAGACCTTGAAGGCGAGGGCCTTGTCAGACTCACCCCAATCGGCCCCATCGCGCGAATAGGGGACTTCATCCTCAATCTGGTCGATACAACTGACGAGACCGTCTCCTCCCAGCAGGAAGTAATCCTTCTCGCTCTCGGGACCTGAGGTGCGCTGGACGGCGAAATAGGTCTGGCACCCAGATGGCCATTGTCCCTGATCGTCCTTGGGGAACATAAGCTCATCCAAGGCGTTGATGGCGGCCGCCGAGACGGCATGGGGGATTGCGAGCTCGTCTTCCTGATATTCGGTTCGCGCTTGGCCACCGAAGGGTACGAAATCGTCCATCTTGTTCTCGAGCTGACTCATGGAAAGTCCTTTCAAAGCGGTTTACTGCATCCATATTCGACGTATGCCGCTCGCCGGGTCGACATCGGGACACAAGTAGCTCCGTGAATGCGTGATTGGCTTCTACATCAGTGTCTTGTCTAATGGGTCAAAGCCCCGAGGCTCTCCCAGATGCATGTTTCCTTGATTTTTCTTCTTTTTAATATTTCTTATTGTTCTTTTTTTCTTCCTTATATCCATGCGGCTGCCGAGCCAAATGCAGAGGTATCGGGATATAAGTAGCCGCTCATGCAGGCGATTCTCTTTCGTCTGTCTACTTGGCATCGCCTTCCGTGAGCTTGCTTGGCATGATTGTCAGCGGGAGTTCGTCACCGCACTTGAATTTGATTTTCACAGGAATCTGCAAGTCATCGATATTCCAGATGGCAATGCCGCTCACAGTCTGCCCCGGCTCGACCTCGACGGACTCAGGGTTTCGGAAATTACCCTCGTTATCGTACAGAGCACCGAACTTCAAAGTTTCGCCGTCCTGCGATGCCGACAGAAAATCGATAGGTGAGATGACCGTCTTGGCATTAGACTTATTCGTCAGGAGGAGGTCGCAGACGAGTACTCTCTGCTCTCCGACTGAGCCTGATGAAGCACCCGTCGCGGTCGAGGCATTGACCTCCCAAGACCCTCGCCCCAGACGGTATCCGGATACGCCGATATTCACCGAGGACCGGTCGGGTTCGATGCTAGCAGATGGGGTACTGCCGGATAAGCCGTTTTGTTCGATGCCTCCGCAACCGCCGAGCCCGCCGATCGCGATACCTAAAACGACGGCGGCTGCAGCTGCGGAGAGAATTGACCGTTTCATGTCTCGTCCTGTCTATCTCAAAGGTCACTTGGGGTATGACCGTTGACGAGATGATAGCACAGCGACAAACGGTTAAAGTGATTGTCGGTGCATTGTCAGAGTTTGAATCTAGACTAAGGCCAAGCTGGCGAGAACGATACCGAGAATCACGCCGGACAGGTTGCACGCGCAATGTGCGATAACACTGGAGCAGAGTCCATCGCGCTGCTTGAGCCCGCCCAGAACCAAGGCGCAGATGAAGGCGTAGACCGACTGCACGATATTGAAATGGAATGCGGCGAACAGCACGGCATGGACGAGGTTTGCAGCCCAAAACGGCAGGCCGCTGCGCTCCAGCGCCGTCAGCGACACGCCGCGGAAACACAGCTCCTCGGCAATCGGATCGATGACGGCGAGCCGAAGCAGATAGGGGAGCGTGATGGCGGCTGTTGCCGCGGTATCGACCTTGGAGAGCAAGGCGATGGCACCGATTGAGACGGCCTGCAGCAAGACTCCCGCGCTGATGGCGGAAAAAATAGAGGGCAGCCCCAGGCTATCGATTCCGAGACCCAAATACCGATACAGCCAGACCATAACCAAGAGTACGAATATCGATGAGATGGCATGCGCGATGTCATCGGGGAGACCCATCGAGAGAGTCACCAGGCCGGCAGTGAAAAGCGAGATACCGAAAAGCGCAGGCGCGATAAAGGCAAAGCGCAGGGGAATGTCATTGCTCATGATACCGGCCCTTACCTCGCACGGATTGCCTTCCTCAGGCACAAGTGCCTTCCGACGGCACGGATACCCTTCACGCAGGCAAAGGCGCCGCCCACGGCGATGGCAGCGGTCGCAGCAAGTGCGACAAGACCGAGGGCGACCGTACCGCTGTCGATTTGCGCTCCGTCCGTAAGCGCCTCCTGGGCGATATAGCCGGAAAACCCAAAGGAGCCCAGGCACGAGAGTCCCGTCATGACGGCGCAGCGCTCCGTGTCGTTCCAGGATTCCGTATGGGGCCGGACGGTGAACAGGAACCCATCGGCCATCTCGACCGGCTCGCCGACCTCCAGCCCGTTGGACTCGAACAGGGGTCGTATTAGGCGAAACGCCTCCCCGTTCGTCACATGCCTCGTGGCCCCCGCCTTTCTGAGTACGAATACCGTGAGTTCTTCCATGCTATTCATAGTCGATCTCCTTAACCCAAATCATCGATGATTTTTCGAATGCTGCAACGCGAGCGCTTTGGGATGTCATGCGGGAAGGAATACTTGAGCAGGGCGAGCGCTGCATAGCGCACTGACATGCGCATGTTCGCATTGGGGATGAGTGCGATGAACTTACAGTAGCGATTTAGGGTCTCGTCTTCATCGGGCAGAAAACCGCGGACAGCACCGAATCTCAGGCAATCTGAGGGATGCATACCGTCTGAATTGCGGGCCATAGGGGAGGGCTTGAGATAGGGGAGTTGCTCACCGGAGAGCGGGTTCCAATCGTATTCGATACGGTATCCGCACATCAGCTCATGGATGGCGAGATTGAAGGTATCTCCGATTCGTCCGTCATCCGGCCAAGCGCAATTCTCGAGCAAGGCGATGGCACACCCAGCGGTATGGCATTTGTCCGGCAGATAGTCGAGGACGAGCGTCAGCGTGGCGCCGAGCAGATCGGCCACTCCATCGCGAAACAGGGAATCGCCCACATCAGCGCCATAGCGTTCGAGCATATCGGCGATAAAGCCGTCTACCTCGGCAATCTCGGTCGGAAAACACGCCTGCCCGCTTTCCGGAGATTCCTTGTCCTTGTTATCCTTTTCCTCGCTCATTTCCTTTTCCCTTTCTCATCGAATACGAACTCGACCTTGCCCGATTTATCCGCTGCCAGCCTGAGCTTCGCGCTGAATTCCTTGCCCGCCTTGGACTTGAAACCTGTGATTTTCCCGGTCGCGCCCCCATCGAGCAGTTTCCCGAGTTGTGCCGCGCTTAGCTTCTTGCCGGCCACGGTCTTCCAGATCGAGAAGCCGCAGCCATCGGTCTGGATCCACTTGCCGTCATCGTCTCGTTTGCCCTTGTTGGAGGAACAGCTGCACGCCTTGGCCTTGGGTCCTCGGTCGATGACGTCCGCGCCGCAACGCGGGCATTTCCCGATGACCTTGAAACCCGCTGAACCCAGGCTGCCCAATTTCTCGCCGTTTCTCTTCATGACCTCGATATCATGGACGACCATGTCGGTAACGGAATTCACCACCTCATCGGCATCGATCTCGAACCTGCCGACCGCCTCCATCTTGTTGAAGAGCTTCTCGGTGGCTTCAGGCGATGCTATCTGGCATCCATCCAGCAACTTGTAGGAGACCGCGCCGCAGTCGGTAAGCGACAGCGTTCCCTTCTTCTCCCTCATGAGGGCGCGGTCCTCGTCCTTGGTGATCTCGGCGAGCGTACTGGTGCGCGTGGCACCCGTGCCGACGTTGTACTTCTCGAGCCGTTTCGTGAGCCATTTCATGGTCGGCTTCTGCGGGCGCTTGTTGGCGCCCTCGAAACAAAACGGGATGGCGGTCTTGCCGAATTCGGCTGTATTCTCCTTCTCGGCGCCCTCCTGGGCTTCCTCCTGCGAGGCATCGGAATCGAAAATCGCCTTGAAGCCACGCAACAGCGGCACCTGCGTCGACCCCGTGAACTCGGGGAAGTCGGCGACATGCGCCTTCACGAGTTCATACTCGTAATCCTCTGCGATCATCGAAAGGTAGTTCTTGGCGAGCACGACGTAGATATCGCGTGCGCACTTGCCATATTTATCGAGCGCGTCGAGGCTGGCGGGGACGTTCACGCCGGGTCGGTTGGCTCCATGCGCCCCGCCCTCCTTGACGTGCGTCTTGCGGGCGGTCCTGTGTGAGCAGACGGCCGGGTCGACCCCGACGACGGCACAGATCTTGTCCACCAAGGGGAGAAGCTCATTGAATTGCTCCGGTGTGATCTGCTTGTCCTCGGTGCGGGGGTAGCTCACCACCTGGTCCTCATACATCTTCTGGTAGCACGCAAGCACGTCCGCGGGCTTATGTCCGCGTCTTGCCAAGATGCCGGACAGCCCTGCGAGATCGAGCAGCTTGCCGGGCGCGGTATGCTTTTTCGTCCTGGAGTCCTCGATTACGTACGACTCATGGAAAGGAGTCAAATCGACCTTGTCGGCGGAATCGAGACGCCACCCGTCCCCGTCCTCATAGGTGCGTGCGAAGACGTTGCCGTTCTCGTCGCGGAAACGCGCCTCGAAGAAGGGCTTCTTGACATAGCCGTTGTACGCCTCGAGCTGGTCGCCCGTGAGCTTTACCATGACCGACTTCAGGCGCCCCTCGCGCACGACCGTTCGGAACCCGTGGTCGCGGGCGATACAGGTCGCGGCACGTACGAACTGCATCGACGCGAGGTCCCAGCGCTCGCGGACATGCGCCTTGACGAAGTCTCCGTCCTCTTCCATGGCCCCGAGCGCCTTACGGCCCCTAAAGGCCTTCTGGACGCTCGCGGGGGCCTC
>ENA-ORTP01003731-ORTP01003731.1-human-gut-metagenome-genome-assembly--contig:-NODE-3731-length-9924-cov-6.352518_pt1 | contig 9924 bp, 9 predicted proteins | sample MGYA00241913_ERZ509190 | MGnify/ENA primary metagenome ERZ509190 (study PRJEB26280, sample SAMEA2338839) | human gut metagenome | biome: human gut; feature: human-associated habitat; material: faeces...
AAAGAAAGCTGCGCCACAGCCTTGGCAAGCCATCGCGCAGCGATTTTGTTCAACTTGAATTTGACTTGCCTATTTTCTTAAAATCTCATGTGGAGCTTCTATTTCATTTGCCAAGGTATGCTCTGTTAATTCTGACATCAATTTCAATTTTTTATTAATCAATGGTCGCATACAATTAGGAACATGTTCCTGATGCGCTCTGTGGATTGCTACACATTCCTTACAGTTTCCGTGATAACGACAGGCTTTCAGGCAAGGACAGTGATCTTTGTCTTTATACTCCTTACGAAATTCCGCTGCAAATTCTTCTTGCAGTCTCAGTCCCTCGACACGGTTTCCCTTATGAAATTCTACCATTGCATCCAGTTCTTTCTGGTTCCCTTCAATCTTCATGTTATTATAGCGCCTCCATTTCAACTATTCCTCATTTTCTGATAAATCTCGATTGTTCTAATCTTTTTTACGCCCACCTTCTTGCCCTTCGGACAAGAAGCATCCCTCGCTCTAAAGAGCTCGGTCAATTCCGATTTTTCCACGTAAAAAAGGATGTGCCTTTTGGTGTAATAGGGCATTCCAGGGAATTTCCTATTACACGAGAAATTGCTCTCTCATCACAGTTCACACATTATGCAAACTGCAATCCCATCTCGCACAATCTAATTATATCGCAACTTTATTATCTCCGTTTATCCATTTATAGTCAAATACCATCATCAAATCGCCAAAATGGACAGCGCTTGCCAATACACTGATTGTTCTGAGCATAATGCGTACACTGGACTTCTGTGCATTCCATTTCGATTCCAAAATGCGTTTTTACAAAATCAACCGCCGCCAGAATCGCCAGATAAGAATCTCTTTTACAACACCTCGGACCGCCGATGCGCGAAATCGCTTCCAGTGCTTTTGATGTCATCTGATTCGAAAGTCCCCAGGATTCCTCCGTCAGTGGCGTCGCCCCAGACAAGATAGATACAAACATACCTGCGCTGATTCCCGCTCCGCAGGCACCCCAGAATCCGCAGGTTCCTCCTGGAACGGCTTTCCCACGGTTCAGCATTTCCATCACAGATTCCCGCAGATTAATAGCACCTCCCGCATTTTTATATGCAGTAAGCAGCGCCGCTCCCACCATGACATGATGCTCCGGTCCATGCATATGGCAAAACGGTGCATCCATCATCTTCCGGACAATCTCGATCGGATTTCTGGATGTTTCGTCTATACACAGGGAAAGAATGGTGTCCAGTCCCTTCGTATGACACTCATTACAAACATAATGCCCGTTCTGGCATCTGGTCTTGCTCAATTCTATTTTATGACATAATTCGCACTCCATCCATTCATCCTGTTCCAGATAAATAAGAGGTGCTTTACAGACAATACATTCTTCTTGCATGGGATTTCCATCTCCTTTACATTCATTTTCCGACCAGCGCGTTGAGTTTCTCCACTATATCCATACTTCCCGACCGGAAACCTTCCAGATCGAGTGTAATGTACAGAAATCCCATTTCTTTTAATGTCCTGCAGATCGTCTCTCGCTCGGCAATCGCTTTTTCAAATTTATCCGCATCCACCTCGATCCGGACAATATCGCCATGCAGGCGCAGGCGCACATTTCCGCCAAACACGCTTCGAAGATAATCTTCGCCTTTCTCAATCCGCTTCAAAACTTCCATGTCAAAGGAAGTTCCATATGGAAGGCGGGTCGCCATACATGGCATGGACGGACGGGATGCAACGGAAATTCCTAAGTCAGCCGCAAATGCCTTGACATCCTTTTTCTCCAGTCCGCACTGTGCAAGTGGACTGACGACACCCAGCTCACGGAGTGCCTGGATACCCGGGCGGTACACATGCAGATCGCTCTCATTGGTTCCGTCCATCACGCACGAAATCCCCTCTTCTTTTGCAAAATCCAGAAGTGTCGCGAACAGGTGGTGTTTGCAGATATAACAGCGATTGACCGGATTCGTCCGGATGGCTTCCAGCTCCATCTCATTGACCTGGATAATTTTATGGATCGCGCCCAGCTCCTTTGCCACCCGCTCCGCGATCTCCAGATCACAGGCTGGGTGCAGCATGGTGTGAAATGTCACGGCATAAACCGGCATTCCCGTCTTCTTCGCCGTATCACACGCCAGCTTGAGAATCAGGCTGCTGTCCACACCGCCCGAAAAGGCGACACAGACCGGTGCTTTCGCTTTTTCTGCCATGAACTGTTTTAAAGCTTCTCTTTTTTCTGTCTCTGATATCATTGGTTTATTTTCCATGGTTCTTGATTCTCCTCTTAATTATCTAACGAGAATGCACTGTGCCGTTTTTCAATCTCAAAAGTGCCTACTGTAAACTAATACTTCCGTCTTCCATTACTCCGTGGAATACTTCCATGAAGCGCTTCCCTGTCTCCCGGCAGATCGCGCGCACGCTCTCATACTCCGGATAGCACGTATCCACGCCGCCGCGCTTGCAGATTTTTACCTTTGCTGCCCCGTAACGGGTCTGGATCTCCTTTACTTCCCGTGGCAGTATCGTCCTCTCTACTGGATAACGGCGCACACCGATCGTGGTCGTACAGGAGAAGACAAGCTGTTCTAATTCTTCCCTTTTTTCTGCCGTTGTCAGTACATGAAGCACATACGCCGGACGGTTTTTCTTCATATATGCCGGTGTGTACCACACATCTCTGGCGCCCGCTTCCAGAAGCACCTCCATCGCATATCCCAGCGCCTCGCCGGTGCAGTCGTCCAGGTTTGCCTCCATGACCCACATGGAGCTCTCGTCATGACCGTCTTTTCCGGTTTCTACTTCCACCGTTTTATCCGTCAGAAGCATCGCCCGCAGGATATTCGCGTGCGCGAAATCCTTATTTCCGGCGCCGATACCGATCTTTTCGATCTGGTACTTCTTCGGAAGCGCCGCTTCTGTCCGGAATGCCGCCGCGATCGCCGCGCCGGTCGGCGTTACCATCTCTCCTTCGACATCCCGAAGCGTCAGTTCCAAGCCCTGTGCCGCTGCGATATTTGCCGTCGCCGGAACCGGAACCGGCATTAAACCGTGCTGGCAGCGCGCGAATCCATGACCTTCGGAAAGCGGCGATACCACCACGCGGTGGATTCCCAGATCCTCCAGGCAGAATGCCGCACTGATAACATCCACAATCGAGTCAATTGCACCGACTTCATGGAAATGAACCTCGCTGACCGGGATTCCGTGTGCTTTCGACTCTGCCCCCGCCACAATCTCAAACATCCGGCGCGCCAGGTTTTTAACGCGGTCAGATGCATCCAGACGATCGATGATCTCGAAAATGTCATGGATGTTGCGGTGGACGTGAGGATGCATATGATCGTGGGTGTGAGCGTGATCATGGCTGTGCTCATGTTCGTGGGTGTGTTCATGATCGTGATGATGCTCATGGTCGTGAGTGTGTTCATGATCGTGATGATGCTCATGGTCATGCTCATCATGGCTATGGTTGTGCTCATCATGGCTATGTTCGTGGTCATGATGATGCTCTTCTTCCTCTAAATGTACATCGAAATCATACGCATCGATTCCACATTTCTTCGTCCGCCCAAAATGCAGATGATACCCGGATACGCCCAGACTGTCCAGTGCCCGTACCAGTTTTTCCCGGCTTGCCCCAAGATCCAACAGTGCGCCAACCGTCATATCTCCACTGATTCCAGACGCACAATCCAGATATAAGATTTTCTCATCCATTTTTACTTCTCCCTCTACTTTTCTCATTTTATTGATACATTTCCGTTTTTCGCTTTTATGCAATTATCACAAACCACTATCACTCTGCCGTCTTCTTCGGCTCCCGCACCGCCAGGCGGTTGATCTGCGCCGCCAGATATGCTGCGCCGTAGCCGTTATCTATATTTACAACCGAAATGCCGTTCGCACAAGAATTAATCATCGTGATCAATGCCGACAGTCCATGAAAACTTGCACCATAGCCGACCGAGGTCGGAACCGCAATGACCGGATTTTCCACCAGCCCGGCGACAACTGTGCCAAGCGCGCCTTCCATTCCCGCCACTGCAATGATGCAGTTGGCTTTCATGATCCGGTCCCGCCACTGCAATCACGCAATTTGCCCGCGCAATCGCCTCGCGTTTGGATAAAAGGCGATGGATGCCCGCCACCCCTATATCATAGTAGCGCTCCACGCGGCAGCCGAAAAATTCTGCCGTTTTGGCAGCTTCCTCCGCAACCGGGATATCCGCGGTTCCGCCTGTGCAGACTGCCACCAGCCCTTCCAGCTTCCGCGGTGTCTCCGATGATTTTCTCGCCTGCAAAATTTTTGAAACCGGATCGTATTCTATCTCCGGGATGCGCGCCCGCACTAGATTCCACTGCTCCGGCGTCGCCCGCGTTCCGAGTACTTCCCCATTTTCCCGGTACAGCGTCTCGAAAATATCCGCCAGATAGGCATCCGGCTTTCCTTGGCAGAACACCGTCTCTGGGAATCCCGAACGCAATTTCCGGTGCAGATCCAGCTTCGCATACCCTAAATCTTCGTAAGGAAGATTCTTGAACGCATTCTCCGCTTCCTCAATACTTGTATCCCCCCGTTTTACCTCTTCCAACAGCTTCCGAACATCCATTTCTTCCTCATTTCTCCTTGTCAAATCCCGATTTTCTTTGTCAATATGTGAACTGGCTAAACTGCTGCCATCTTTTCCTGCAATGCCTTTAAATCAATCTGCCGCGTGCAAATCCGCTTCAAAAGAGATTCCGAATGGCTCACAATCACCATTCCCAGCTCCCGCTCCTTTGCCTCATGCAAAAGCGCCTGCCAGATCTGGCTCTGGGTCACTGCGTCAAACATCGCGGTGATCTCATCCGCCAGCAGATACCGCGGATTTGCCGCCAGCGCTCTGGCAATACAGAACCGCTGCAGTTCGCCGCCGGAAAGCTCCGATGGAAAACGATCCAGCCATTCTTCCCGGATGCCAAGCCGTCCCCGGCTCTCCTCATCCACCTGACCGCCCTCACTGAGAACCTGGCGCATCCGCCAGCGTGGGTTGAGCGCCTGCTCCGGGTGCTGCCAGATTAACTGCACCGGCATACAGCCCCGGATATTCTCAATCGGTATGCTATCAATCTCTACCGTTCCCGCCTCCGGTCTCTCATATCCCGCCAGCAGGCGGCACAGCGTCGTTTTTCCATATCCGCTCGGCGCCACTAGACCCACACGCTCTCCTGGCTCAATTTTCAGGGAAATACGCGTCAGCACGTGGCGCCCGCCATTTTCATATGAAAAAGATAGGTTTTCTGCCTTTAGTGACATCTCATTCTCCTCCAAAAAATTCATGTTCCGGCAGTGCCCGGTAGAGCGCCTGCGTGTATGGCTCTTTCAGATTCCGTCCCTCCCGGAAGTTCTCCGGCTTTACTTCCTCCATAATCGTCCCGTCATAAAACACCAGAATCCGGTCCGCCATCTCAATCGCCAGTTCCAGATCATGAGTAATCAGAAGCACCGCTGCCCCGTCCTGTGCCATCTCTTTTAAATGACGGATCACATGGCGCGCGGTCATCGCCTCCAGCCCCGGTGTCGGTTCATCCGCCACAATCAGCCTCGGCTCCTGCATCAGTGCCGCTGCCATCAGGACACGCCGCGCCATGCCGCCCGACAGCTCAAATGGATAACATTTTTCCACTGATTCATCCAGCCCGTACCGCTTCAAAAGCTGGCGGCATTTTGCCCGCGTCGCTTCATCTTTTCTGCCGCCACAGATCTGATCCCCGACCCGCATCAACGGATCGGGGTAGGAAACCCCCTGCGGAATCAGGGAAATCCCATTGCCCCGCAGCCCGGCAAGCCGCGTCTCATCCAGAACCTCTCCCTGATAGAAAATTTTTCCTTCCATCCGGCAGTTGTACGGCAAGATTCCCAGAATCGCGTGCGCCAGCAGGCTTTTTCCCGAACCACTCGCCCCGACCACCGCCGTCAGCTCCCCACTGAAAAGTTTGCAGGAAAGATCGCGGAGCGGATGGAGTTCGCGCCGTCTAAGCCCACGCGCATACTGCGTAAAATATAAGTTTAGATTTTGAATTTTCAATATCGGCTTTTCCATGGAATCACGATTTTCACGCAATCTCCGTTCTTTGAGAACGTCTGTCTGTTCCAAATCTGATAGCCGCATCGTTTTTGATTGTTTTTGTCTTAATCGCATCATTTTATCAAAATATATGTTTTTCTGCCTCATTTCCAGCATCCTCTACTCATGCGCGCTCCCCGGATCCATCAGCCGCCCCAGGCTCTGCCCGATCGCCTGAAATCCCAGCGTTACCAGCACCAGTGCCGCGCCCGGAAAGAGCGCCAGCCACCATTTTCCGGTAATCAGGTACGACATACTCTCGGATAAAATAACACCGATCGCCGGTTGCTCGGAGGAAAGACCGAAGCCCAGAAAGGTCACGCCCGCCTCATGAAGAATCGCATGGGGAAAGAGAAGAATTAACCCGGTCACAAATTGCCGCGATACCTGCGGGACGATGTGGTTCCAGGCAATCCACCAGGGCTTTTTCCCCAGTTTTTCGGAGATCCGCACATACGGACTTTCCCGGATCTGTAAGATTTCCGCCCGCAAAAGCCTCGCCAGCGACGCCCAGTGCGTCAGGGCAATCCCGGCTGCCACACCCCGGAATCCCTTTCCCAGACTGTAGGAAATCAGGATCAGGAGAAGCATGTGCGGGATTCCCATTACCAGATTAATCAGCCCGCATACCAATGAATCCATCAATCCCCCGCCAAGCGACGCCAGCAATGCAAGCGCCAATGCCACTGCGGCGCTGATCGCCGCGGTCAGAAGCCCCAGCCGGATGCTTAAAGAAAGCCCCGCAACCGTCCGTTTCAGCATATCCCGCCCCATCCAGTCGGTTCCAAACACCCCGCCAGTTCCCGGAGGCAGGTTTTTTCTCGCAAAATCGACCTGCTGTGCGGCATCCTCCCAGACGATTCCAAGCAATGTCACCAGAATCAGGAAAAGGAGGGAAATTCCCAGCAGCCAGAGTGTTTTCTTTCTCATGCCCTGCCTCCTTTCCTAAGTCTCGGATCGACCAGCCGGTACAGCCCATCCGCCGCTGCATTTCCTGCAAATACAAGCACGGCACTGATGAGTGTAATTCCCAGCAGAAGCGGGATATCGCTTCCCAGCCCCGCCGTGACCGCCGCCTGTCCGAGTCCCGGATAGGAAAAGACCTGTTCCACCAGCACCGAACCGCCGAAAATCTCGCTGATCGAGCCAAATTGCAGCGTAATTACCGGGAGAAGCAGGTTGCGGAGTCCATGCCGGAAAATCAGCCGCCAGCCGCTCTCGCCCCGCGCCCGCGCATAGAGTACGTAATCACTTTCCAGAATCTCAATCACTTTTTCGCGCGTGTGCATCGCAATCGAAGAAATCCCTGTCAGTCCCAGCGTACACGCCGGCAGAAATGCGTGATACAGGCGATCCGCCAGGCTGACCTCGTCCGCCGCCATTCCCACCGGGACACTGAACCCGATTGGGAAGATGGGAAGCTGCACTGTAAAGAGAAGCAGCAGCACCAGCGCCAGCCAGAAGGACGGCGTTCCTGCGATCACGATGCAATAGCCCGTAATCAGGCGATCCACCCACTTGCCCCGTTTTGCCGCCGCTGCAATTCCTAAAAATATCCCCACGATTCCCGAAAACAGCCACGCAGACAGAAGAAGCCACACTGACGCAGACGCCTTTTCCGCGATCACCTCCAGCACCGGTCTGCGGTACAGAAGGGAAATGCCAAAATCACCATGACAGATGCCCGAAATCCAACTAAAGAAGCGCTTCCAGACCGGCTCACCAACACCCCAGTACGCCTGCAGCTTCTCGATCTGCTCCGGCGCCATCGAGCCGAGCGCCGTCTGCCCGACATTCGTCTGCAGCGGATCGACCGGAGACATCGACACCAGCAGAAACGATACCAGACTGACTGCCAAAAGCAGCAGAATCAGGTGCAGCAGACTGCGCTCAAACCATTTCATCCTACTCATAGTACCACCGATCGACATTGTTGACGATGGACCAGCCGTGACCGTGCGGATGCACCTTCTGCTCTGCAACATGAAGCCCGTCTCTCACCCAGTACAGATGATCGACATTCACCAGCCAGATCCACGGAAGATCACCCTCGGCTGAAACACCCGTCTCGCCGTCCCACTGCGCCTTTTTCCACAATTCATACGAACTTTCCAGATCCGGTGCTGCCAGGGCCTCATCCATATAAGCGTCCACGGTCTCATTCGCATACGGCGAATATTCTGCCAGCCCCGTATCTGCCTTTGTATGGTAAATATTATAAAATTCCATCGGCGTGTGCGCGCCCCAGCCCCAGAGAAGCGGCTGCGACTGTGCCTCGTCATACGCAGTATCCCAGCCGGTGCCGCGGATCGATGCGTCAATTCCAATCTCTTTTAACTGCTGTGCCGTATCGGCTGCCAGCGCCTGACGCACCGAATCCCCGGTCGGATAGAGAAATTCCAGAATGGCTTTCACTCCATCCTTTTCGCGGATGCCGTCAGCATTTTTCTTCCATCCCGCCGCATCCAGCATCTCTTCCGCCTTCTCCACATCATAGGAAATGTTCTCCATTTCATCGTTGTACCACGGCATCTTGTCACAGACACTATATGCCGGGCTGCCGTAACCATTTAACACATGATCGATCATTTCCTGCCGGTCAATCGCCAGGTTGATCGCCCGGCGCACCTGCACATCCGCGGTAAAATCATTGCCGATTTTTACGCCATCCTCCCGTACCGTCTCCGGCACTGCTGGGAGGTTAAATCCACGGTTGTCCACCGTCTCACAGTCCAAAAGACTGAATTCTGGAACCGACTGGTCTGCATAGGACGCCGCCGTGTACGCCACATCCACCTGCCCGGCGCGCACCGCCGCAAATGCCGCATCCTCTTCCATAAAGAGAATCGTGACCTGCCGCATCTTCGGCGCATCCCCATAATAATCCGGGTTGGCTTCCAGAATCACCTGCTGCCCCTTGTCCCACTGTTTCAGGATATATCGCCCGGAACCGATCGGATGTGTGCCGTAATCCGTTCCATATGCATGCTCCGGCACAATTCCTGTCACCGCCATCGTGTATGACCAGATAGCAAACGGGCGTTCCATCTCAAACACAACCGTCACATCATCGATCGCCTCCGCCTGTTTCAGCATTGAAAAATCGTTGACGGAACTCGTCTCTTTCAATGTGTTATAAGTGAATGCCACATCCTCCGCGGTCAGCGCCTCGCCATCCGTGAATTTCGCATCGTCGCGGATCGTCACCGTCCATGTCATTCCATCCTCGGAGGTCTCCACATCTGTTGCCAGATCATACCCGATACTCAAATCTGCTTCTGTCACCGTCAGGGTGCTCTGGATCAGCGGTTCATGCATATGCTCGCCCGCGCCCCAGCCATATGCCGGATCAAAGCCCGCCTCCGGCTCTGAAGTCGGCGGCATCGCGATAATAACGCTTGTTTGGGTATTTTCCGTCTGTTCTGCGCCGGAACCGCCTTTCTGCGCCTGATTTCCAGCGTTTCCGCATCCGGAAAGCATGACAGCCGCCGCTAAGGCAGTGACGCCAAGTGCCCTGGCTTCTCCGAACACCTTTCCAATGATTTTGCTTGTATTTTCTCGTTTTTTCATATTTTCTGTTGTACCCCTATATTTTTCTTTATGAAACAAAAGGATATCAGAAAAGTGCGATCCCTGCTGAACCGCTGTACCTTCCTGGTATCCTTCTCCATTTTTCTTATTTATCTCAGTTAAAAAAGAATGTGCCTTGGCACATTCTCGTGCCGAGCGCGGTCGCTTGCGACATGTTTCTTCTTCGCGCGAGTGCGCATCCCGCGGAGCGTTCTTTGTCATAGAACGAAGTTTC
>ENA-ORTP01003736-ORTP01003736.1-human-gut-metagenome-genome-assembly--contig:-NODE-3736-length-9913-cov-10.459525_pt1 | contig 9913 bp, 10 predicted proteins | sample MGYA00241913_ERZ509190 | MGnify/ENA primary metagenome ERZ509190 (study PRJEB26280, sample SAMEA2338839) | human gut metagenome | biome: human gut; feature: human-associated habitat; material: faeces...
TGAATGGCTTGAACCGGTAAGTGATGAAGAATATAGAAAACTAAAATAGGAAGGTTGAAAAAACTATATTTATAAGACAATTTGAAAGTTGTAAAGTGGTGTAAAGATTAATGATCTTTGTATTGGCACCGAAAATATATTTATTTCTCCGCGGCTTTTCTTCCAGGATGGGAGAGTGCCGCGGAGAATTTTTTGCGAAGAAAGAATTGCTATAGCTTTTGTAATTCCGGGAAAACCTTTATCTAAGAAAAAAATACAATATTAACATGAATATCATGAATATAATATTGGAGGCTGTGAATATTCCCAAATACTTCCCTCTCAGATTCCTGTTTTCTTTTGCAATATATTTGAAACTTATCAGGCTTGCCATGGATGCAATCAGAGTGCCGAGACCTCCAATATTGGTTCCGACAATTAAAGCCCGGTAATTATCTGTAAAGCCGGATAAAAGAAGCGCAGCGGGAACATTGCTCATAATCTGACTGGCAAGAACAGCAGTAAGTGTTTCCCTTCCTGCCATGATTCTTTCCAGAAAACTGCTGAATTGCGAAATCCTTCCAAGGTTGCCGATAAAAATAAATAATGCGATAAAGGTGGCAAGCAGGGAGTAATCCACCCTGCTTATATTTTCCCTGTTTCTTAGCAGCATATATATAAGAACCAATACAAGAGGAATCTGGTATGGAATGATACGTGCAACAGTGAGCAGGCAGATTGTAAATAAGATCAGGTAAGCGGCCAGGTATTCCATGTTAAGTTCTTTTCTGTCAGAGAATCCCAAAAGAGTTTTATCTTTTTCGGAACCGCATACGTGAGGTGCTTTGGCAGCGGCTACCTGTATCCATATCAGAAGAAGGATAAGTGCTGTGGCGGAATAGGGAAGCATCAGGGTTATTAATTCTGCCGCGGACATCCCTGCTCTGGCATATAGATAAAGGTTCTGCGGATTTCCGATTGGTGTGAGCATGCTTCCGAGATTAGCAGCGATTGTCTGCATGGCTACTATTTTAAGAAGCCAGTAATTGCCCAGTTCCTTTGGCAGTTTATGCACAATGATCAGTGCAAGAGGAACAAAAGTAATCAATGCCACATCATTGGTGATCACTATTGACAGGAAGAAACATAAGAGTACCAACAGCCTGATCACACCCACAGTTCCCGATGTTCCCATCAGCAATTTTTTGGCAAGTATATCAAAAACACCAACAGCCTTCAAACCAGCTACAATTGCCATCAAACAGAAGAGGAGCCCGAGAGTCCTGAAATCGATATAAGTAAAATAAGCCTTATCCGGTCTGACCCAGAACATAGAAAGAAGCGCCAGGATCACTGCAATTGACAAAACGGTTTCTTTCCTGAAAAAAACATATAATTTTTGTAACATAATATTTCCTTTCCGGTCTGATACGACCGCGTATAAGTATATCACAGAAATATCCAGAAAAAAAGAACATCATTTTGTATTGTGGATTGTGTTTGCGATTACCGCCTCATTCTTGTATAATGAAAGGAGAACTGAAAAAATCTGTACTGCAGTCGTTGAAAGAGTTTCAGGCAAGGGCAAAAGCACAGGAGCAGGAAAATAAAGAAGTAGAAAAATCCAAAGCACATAAGAAGGGGGATGTAGAATTATGATGAATCTGGCAATGAACTTTGATACAGACGAATGTTCAGTAACGGCAATGTTTGATAAAGGAAACAGAAATGACACAATGGAAGCAATCGACCATATCATTCCATTTCTAAAAGGGGATGCGGATATGATCGTGCTTGTCTGCAATACCCTAAGAAAGCTGTTCTGCATGAGTGATGAAGGCTATGAGACTTTTCTTATGGACTTGGAAGATTATAAATCGGAACTGGAAGAGGGGGAATGAATTCAAGCCAGAGTGCAGTATAGCAGGTGAAAGATGAGAAGCGAAGGAAAAAGTGTCAGCATTGAGAAGTGTTAACAGGTATATATTGGAAGAATTCAGCCAGGGAAACTCTGGCTGATATAAAAACACATCTGCAGAAACAGTGACTGAAGAAATTTTGAGTAGTGGAATTGGGAAGAAGTATTTAGATACTATAATAAAGAGATTAGCTGGCTTGTATACTGACAGAGAGGACATAGTAAACAGATTTGCGTTATTATCAGGGATTGTAGGAGATTCCGAAGAGCTTTTGTTCAGATGATGAAACAATAGGATTGGTACAGGAATTATATAGAACAAAAGTTAATAAAGGGATTTGTTGCGTTTTCCGCTATAATAATCTGCCAGCAAAGAATGTGTTGCCTGAATATGTTTGTGATTATAAGAAACGAGCAGGGTTATTTCAAAGATCAGCAGATTTAGAGTAGTTCTTTTTTTCTGAGAGAAAATTAAAAATCGTTTTTGGTTCTTCTGGAGAGTGATTATAGCGTTTGGGAAACATCCGGAGAAACCATTACCTCAGGGTGTCGTAAAGTTCTTTATCAAAGAAGGTTTTGAGATGCCCTTTCTTTTTTATCCAAATCTTACATATATAAACCTAAGAAAAAGCTTGACGTTTAAATATTACAAGTGTAATATTTAAGAAAATATGAAAAAAGGAGAAATAAAACTATATGAGAAAAAAGAAAAGAAAAAAACACACGAAGATTATTACAAAAATAGTTTTATTTAGCGGTATATTGATTGGTGGTGGAATCGGTATTGTAACAATAATGAATCGTAATGTTCCTGAAAAAAGACTAATGGAATATATGAAATATATTGAAAAAGGGGAATATGAGCAAATGTATGCCATGCTGGATCAGAAAAAAAGCAGCATGAACAGTAAGGAAGAATTTATAGAACGAAATTCTAAAATATATGAAGGCATTGAGATGTCTGATCTGTCCATAACCGATATTACAGCAAAAAGAAAAGAAAACGGAAATGCGGCAGTTTCCTATACAACAAATATGCAGACTGCTGCAGGAAATGTAGAATTTACCAACAATGCGGTATTTTCACATAACTGGACAGGATATCATTTAATCTGGCAGGATCAGTTGATTTTTCCAGAGTTATCTGCAACGGATAAAGTTCAGGTAACGTTAGAAGAGGCAAAAAGAGGAAATATTTTAGACAGAAATGGTCGCCAGCTGGCTGGAGAGGGAACTGCATCTTCGGTAGGAATTGTTCCGGGCAGAATGGAGAACAGGGAAGATACAATAAAAAAACTGGCAGAGTATCTTGGAATTGGAGCAGACGAAATTGAGGATAAGTTAAAAGCCGATTGGGTAAAAGCAGATTCTTTTGTACCAGTAGCAACAATTCCTAAAATACAAGAGGTCGATCTTTTGACAGTGAATCCGGATAAAACTGTTCTGGAAGAAAAAGAAAAGCAGGACACATTATTGAAGATTCCAGGTATTATGTTATCTGATGTAAAAGTACGAACTTATTATCTAAAAGAAGCTGCCTCTCATCTGGTAGGGTATGTACAGGCGGTTACAGCCGAAGATTTGCAGGAACATAAAGGGGAAGGGTATCGTACAAACAGTGTGATTGGAAAGACTGGACTGGAAACGCTTTATGAAAAAGAACTAAAAGGAACAGATGGGTGTGAAATCTGTATTGTAGATGCAAATGGAAATAAAAAAAGTGTTATTGCATATGAGCCTAGAAAAGATGGAGAAGATATCCATACTACGATTGATGGTGATCTTCAAAGTACTCTTTATGAACAATTTAAAGAAGACAGAGGATGTTCTGTGGCTTTGAATCCTTACACAGGGGAAGTATTGGCGTTGGTAAGTACGCCATCTTATGATGATAATGATTTTGTACGTGGAATGGACAACAGCCAGTGGAGTGCATTAAATGAAAATGAAGACAGGCCTTTATACAACCGCTTTCGCCAGACATGGTGTCCTGGCTCAACTTTTAAACCTGTAATTGCTGCAATTGGATTAAAAGTGGGGGCATTTACTGCAAATGACGATTTTGGAAATGAGGGTCTGGCGTGGCAGAAAGATTCCTCGTGGGGAGATTATACAGTGACTACACTTCATGATTATGAACCTGTGATTTTGAAAAATGCGCTTATTTATTCAGATAATATTTATTTTGCAAAAGCAGCATTAAAAATTGGTGCGGATCAACTGATGCAGTCTCTAAATCAAATAGGATTTAATCAGGAACTTCCATTTGATATTAAAATGTCAGAGTCCCAATATTCTAATATGGACAAGATAGAAACAGAAATCCAGCTTGCTGACAGTGGGTATGGACAGGGACAGATTCTGGTAAATCCTTTGCATCTTGCAAGCATTTATACGGCTTTTCTAAATGATGGAAATATGATAAAGCCATATCTTCACGCGGATGGTGGAAGCACTTCCAGTGAAATCTGGATAAAAGATGCTTTTTCACCACAAATTGTTTCGGAGGTTATGGAGGGGTTAGAGGGTGTAGTGAATAACCCGGAAGGAACTGGTTATGGAGCATGCCGGGAAGACATTAGATTAGCAGGAAAAACCGGAACAGCGGAACTGAAAGCTACAAAAGAAGATACATCTGGAACAGAAATTGGCTGGTTTACAGTTTTTACTACAGACAGAGATACAAAGAATCCTATTTTGCTCATCAGTATGGTAGAGAATGTGAAAGATATTGGAGGAAGCGGTTATGTGGTGGAAAAGGATAAGGCGATACTGGATGAATATCTTGGTAATGAATAATTTTTACCTTTAAATATTACAAATGTAAGAGGAAAATGATATGAAAAAAATTTGGAAAATATTTGTGGGAGTTATTTTTCTTGCTGTCTGTAGTGGATGTGGCATAAAGAAAGAGCAGAAAAAGACAATTGAAGATACGAAAGAAAAAATTTACAGAGAGTGTGAAATGCTAGCAGAAGGCTATCGGAACATATATGAGAATGCTGTGAAAGAAAATGCACTATATGAGCTGAGTACAATACAAAAAAGTATGGATTATTTTGGAAAATATGGATATGCAGTAATTGATTCCTACAATCAGCTGGATATGGTTCAAAGTATTAAAGTAGATGATTTTTTGAAAAAAGCAGAAAAAGAGAAGAATGGAAAAACTACTATATTTCAAGTTATAGCAGGGGATCATTTTATCCGGTATGATCTGAAAACCAAACAGGGGAAAATAGACGTTGAAGTAAGCTCTTTTAAATGGAAAGAGGACACTTGGCAGGAAACATATTATCATGAGTTTAGAGCTAATTCATGGAAATATACAGAAAACGGGCATTTCTTTATAGAAGAATATCATCCGGCAGGATATGATGGACCGTCTGGATATCGGGACTTTCGGGTAGCACCGTTAAATAAAAAATGTCGGGAGTTGAATCGAAAATATATACTTCCTTTTGGATATACACTTAATAAATTGTTTACTTCTAATTGGAGTGAAAAAAATTATGATGGAATAAATTTTTATGATGTTTTTGATCGTTTACTTTCAATGGAAGAAAAAACTGATGAATTTAAGGAAGGAAAGACTTATGAAATCCCAAAAGAATCATTTGAAACGATATTTCAAAAATATTTTAATATAAGCGCAGAGATACTGCAGACAGGAACGGTATTTCACACAGAAATACAGACATATCGGTATCGAACCAGAGGAATCGTATATGATTTTGCTCCTACACCATATATTCCATATCCGGAAGTTGTTTCCTACATAGAAAATCAAGATGGAACAATAACACTGGAAGTAAATGCGGTATGGCCACAAAAAGAATTAGATCAGGCGTTTTGTCATAGCGTAACCATTCGGCTGTTAGATAAAGATAGATTTCAATATGTATCCAATTATGTATCAAGGTCAGAAATAGAGGTTACCTGGTATACGGAAAGATTATCAGACGAAAAGTGGGAGGAATGTTATGGAGATAATTGATATGATTACAAAAAGAAAACTGAAAAAGATGATGAGCGTTTTATTTATTTCGGGATGCTTTTTCATAGGAAATACAAAATGTAAAGGGGCTGATTTAGAATATATTTCACAGGAAACTGCGAATTATGCTGTACAAGAAAGAGGATATGATTTGCCAGTAGATGAAGTCGTGAAAGAAGAAGCTATTGAAGATTGTAAGAATGTTATGAATCAGATGAAAGTCATTTATCAAAAGGCGGATAAAGGGACTTCATCGAATATAGTAGTTTCTGAGACAGTAATGGAAGAAATGCAGGAAGTATTAAAGGAAAAAAATGTCCCCGTTATTACATCAGCACCGTATTCAAATATGGCTAATTATTCTAAAATGGAAGAATTTCTTTTCAGGGCAGAACAGGATCTGACAGGAGATATCGTCTTATATAGGATTAACAGGGATGGTGGGATAGAAAGACTCAAATTCAATTATGATGGGACAGATATGTATTTGCTGGCTGTGAAAGCTGTTTGGGGTATGAACGACAATCCATCTATTGTATATGTTTCGTATACAAGGATAGAAGAATGGAAATATACAGAAAAAGGCTGGTTTGGTTATACGCTATGCGTTCCAAAGTATCCGGAAGTATCAGAAGCGGTTGATGGCAGTTCTATGATAAGAATTAAACCTTTAAGTGATGAATGCAGGGAAGTTTCAAAGAGGTGTGTGTATTTGCTTGGATATCAGGGGAATAATCTTTTATGTTCTGATTGGGATAGATCTGATATGGAAGGGTTAGATTATAATGGTTTATATGAATATTTATATCGAATGAAATACGGGGAGAGATATGAGTTTTCAGGTAACTCAAGTGGAATTCCGGCAGAAGAGTTTGAAAATCTGATAATGGAGTTTTTGCCGATAACAGCAGATCAAATTAAAAAATGGGCAGTATTTGATTCGGAACATCAAACTTATGACTGGGAACGATTAGGTTGTTTAAATTATAGCCCTACTTATTTTGGAACATCTTTACCGGAGGTCGTTGAAATAAGAGATAGCGGAGAGGGAAACAATGTGCTGGTTGTTGATGCTGTATGTGATACATTTATATGTAATGATGCCGTTATTACAAGTGAGCTGACTGTTAAGTTCAACAATGATAAGAGTTTTAAATATATGGGGAATAAAATTCTGAATAATGGTACGAAAGAAGTTCCCAAATATCAATATAGAATAAAAAGAAAGAACTGATAACAACTATCAGCCCTTTCATATTTGTTAATTCCATAGATGTAATTTTTTTAAGATATCAGAAGTGATTTCAAATGCTTTTTTGCCAGTTGCATTAGAATCACTTTGGATATTGGTTGCAAAATAATAGCTGTTATCGGAAGTTTCTACATATCCGATAAACCAGCCGTTGATATCCTGTCCGTTGACACGACCGGTTCCAGTTTTTCCGTAGAAATTACCATTAGGTGTACTGGCAATTTTTATAGCATTTTTAACAGAAAATACATTTTGGGAATTTAGATGGAATTCATTTGTGTTAAATTTTTTCAATAATGTTACTTGCTCTAAAGGCGAGATTTTTAATGAAAAATCGGACCAGTATAAATCCAGATTTGAACTGGTTGTCTGGTTTCCATATTCTATTTTATTCAAAAATTCCTGGACTCTGTTAATTCCGAGCTGCGAATCAATTGCCTGGAAATACCAGTTAACGGAATTTTGCATAGCAGAGTTTAAATCCTGATCAGCTTCCCAGGATGGAAAAGGAAAGGCATCACCATTCCATGTCATGGAAGAGTGTTCTGGTGTGATGATTCCGGATTCCAACCCTAATAATGCATCGTATATTTTGTAGGTAGACTCTGGCGGAATACGTTTGGTGGCTTCTTCAAGATCGTATATTTTCCAGGAATCCAAATTATTGTCATACAAAACAAATGATCCATCATATGTTCCAAATGTTTCGGATATATCTAACAGGGAGATATTTTTGTCTGTATCACTAAAATGATATACGTTTTGAGTAGAGGCATCAATGGATAAAATGGGTGTACATCCAATAAAAACAGCACTAATGACCAGATAAATTATCAATGCTCTCATTTTTTGATAAAGAGTTTCTTTCCTAAAAACGGCGATGTTGAGAATACGTCGTTTCATCTGCCTGAAATTTCCGGACATTCCAACTGCCAGTGGAGAGGAAAAAGAGGATATTTTTTCTGCAAAATTAATCAGTGTAGTTCCATAAGCTTGGTATTCATCAGCAGAAATCATCTGCAATACAGCAGAATCACAGGCTATTTCACGGTCACAGAGAATTTCTTTTAAAGTGTACCAAACAAAAGGGTTAAACCAGTAGAGTATATTACTTATGACCATGAGGAAGCCAATAAATGTATCTTTGTGACGGTAATGCTGTAATTCGTGTAGCAGCATAAAACGCATATCATCAGGATTCAGTTCGGAAATTAAATGGATGGGAATGTAAATTCTGGGATGTATTATTCCGATTAAAACTGGTGATTTTAAAAATGCAGTACTGTAGACGGATACTGGGTGAGAGATTTTAAGTTCCTTTAAACAATTGTAATAAATAGTTTTTACCTGCTGATTTTGAAGCGGGAGAGCAGATCTTTTTATGGAACGTACATAGTTTAATGAATGAAGGGTGAGGACTGACATAATCATAACACCCGTTATCCATATTAGAAAGAGTATGGCATTCAAGCCTCCAGAAAATTGACTACTAATGGAAACTGAAAAATCATTCACCTGGTTTAACAAAATATTTTGTGTATTACTGGTAAGTTCGGATAGCGTGTCGGTACCAGAGTTAAGTCCTGAGTCAGTTTGAAAAAAATGTAACCATGAAAAAAGTTGTGAGCCATGAATCTGTACAGGAAAAAATGGCACGGCAAGTAGTAAAAATAAAAGAAAACAGAGATGGTACTGTGTAGCCGCAGATAAATATTTTTTCAGAAGTTTTTTTGTTCCGATTATTACAAGTGTAAAAATACATATGAAGATATTACTGATTAAAAAGTGGATAATCCAGTTGCTCATTCAAAACCTCCTATTTCTGATGTTTTGATAATAAATGGCGTAAGTTATCAATTTCTGTTGAAGAGAGCTTATCGTCTTCAAGGTAAGAAGCCAGCATAGAAGAAAGATTTCCATTATAATATCGCTTTAAAAAAGAATTGCTTTCCTGGCGTATATATTCATCTTCTTGGACTAATGGAGTATAGACAAATACCCGGCTTTGTTTTTCGTAGGAAAGAGCTTTTTTGGAAACAAGTCTCTTGATAAGAGTTTGAATTGTTTTTGGACTCCAGCTGGTAGTTAGAGTAAGTTTTTCTGTAATTTCATTTGTATTGATGGGAGCATATTTCCATACAATTTTCATAACTTCAAATTCGGCTTCTGAAATTTGGGGTAGTGACATAATAAAATCCTCCTGCTAAATCCTACATATGTAATAAATATATTATATTACTTGTAGAAGAAAAAAGTCAAATGGCAGATGATATATAGAATATAAAATTAATAATGTAGAGGCAATAAAGGTGAAAAAGATAGAAATTATTGAGAGAATCACAGATGCTAATGGAAGCATAAGTGAAAACATATTGACTAGCTGGGAACATAAAAACCAATTCATACCGGGTTTGGAGAATTAAAAATATATCTACAGGAACGAATTGTTAAAAAGAATGATAGTGATGTTCATCTTTCAAAATATGAATATGATATTTTACTTCTTTTAGCGAAAAGTCCAGGTAGAATATTTGGAAAAGAAATGGTTTATGATCTGGTATGGAATGAACCTTATTCCGGTGATTATAATGTGGTTATGCGACATATCTGCAATATCAGAGAAAAAATAGAAGATGATCCTGGACAACCATTATATATACAAACAGTACGAGGTGTAGGATATCGGTTTAACGGGAATTTAGGCAGCAAGTGAAATCGCTGCCTATTATTATGGTTTTACAAAGAAGGGAGTTTGTTATGAGAAGAT
>ENA-ORTP01003738-ORTP01003738.1-human-gut-metagenome-genome-assembly--contig:-NODE-3738-length-9908-cov-4.970263_pt1 | contig 9908 bp, 8 predicted proteins | sample MGYA00241913_ERZ509190 | MGnify/ENA primary metagenome ERZ509190 (study PRJEB26280, sample SAMEA2338839) | human gut metagenome | biome: human gut; feature: human-associated habitat; material: faeces...
CAAACGTCCACTCGTTGTTGTCACCGCGCCGGGACCGGGAAGCGGAAAAATGGCAACCTGCCTTTCCCAGCTCTACCACGAGAACAAACGCGGCGTCAAGGCTGGATATGCCAAATTTGAGACTTTCCCGATCTGGAATATCCCGTTAAAGCACCCGGTCAACCTGGCATACGAGGCAGCGACCGCTGACTTAAACGATGTCAACATGATCGATCCGTTCCATCTGGAGGCTTATGGTGTAACAACGGTCAACTACAACCGTGACATCGAGATTTTCCCGGTTCTGAGCGCTATTTTCGAGGGAATCTACGGCGAGAACCCGTACAAATCCCCGACTGATATGGGCGTCAACATGGCAGGAAACTGCATCATTGACGACGAAGCCTGCTGCGAGGCATCCCGTCAGGAAATCCTGCGCCGCTACTATCAGGCATTAAACCGCGTTGTCAAAGAGGATGTCGGCAAAGAGGAAGTTTATAAGATCGAACTTCTGATGAAGCAGGCAAAACTGACCACCGATATGCGCAAGGTTGTTCCGGCTGCCCTGAAACGCGCCGAAGAAACCGGTGCTCCGGCTGCTGCCATCGAACTTCCGGACGGAACCATCGCCACTGGAAAGACAACCAACCTGCTCGGCGCTTCCGCTGCCCTGCTTCTGAATGCTGTCAAGGTACTTGGCAATATTCCGCACGATGAGCACCTGATCTCCCCGATCGCGATCGAGCCGATCCAGAAGCTGAAAGTCGAGTACCTCGGAAGCCGCAACCCGCGTCTCCACACCGATGAAGTTCTGATCGCGCTGTCCATGTGCGCCGCTACCAACAAACACGCACAGATCGCCCTGGAACAGCTCGAAAAACTGCGCGGCTGCCAGGTTCACACCTCCGTCATGCTGTCGGAGGTTGATATCAAGACCTTCAAACGTCTCGGCATCGAACTGACCTCCGAGCCGGTATATGAGCACAACCGCCTGTACCAGTAATTGATATAATCCTATATAAATAACGGCTGTATCTCAGCAAAACAGAACTCATAGATTTTTCAATATATGGATTCACATTGCTGAAATACAGCCGTTCTATTTACTGTATAAATATTTCTTTTATGCTATACATCACTTTTATTTCCGGTCGAACGAGCTCCCACCGCGCATCTCATCCTCATTTGGACTCTCTGCTGCTACAGCTTCTGCCGATTCCGGTGTTTCGTCTGCCGGTGCTTCATCCGCCGGTTTTTCTTCCAGCTTCTGCTGGTTCTGTGAGTTTTCCGCGTTCGTTTCCTCCGCAGTCTTTACCGGCTGCACCTCATCGCCTGTTTTCGCAGCCTCCGGCATCTCAATCCGGTCCTCGCCTTCCTGTTTCTTTTCCTCCAGCTCCGGGATTCCCTTTACCTCATGGAAAATCTTCATGAACTCTTTACCGGTAATCGTCTCTTTCTCGATCAGGAACGCCGCAATCTTATCAAGTGCCTCGCGGTTTTCACTCAGCAGGCGTTTTGCCTCCTCATAAGAAACCTTCAGAATATGCATGACTTCCTTGTCAATCTCTGCCGCCGTCATATCACTGCAATTCAGGACGGTTCTCCCGTTCAGGTACTGATTTTCCTGGCTTTCCAGTCCCATCAGACCGAACTTCTTGGACATACCGTACTGGGTTACCATCGCACGCGCGATCCGGGTTGCTTTTTCAATATCATTTGACGCACCTGTCGTTACCGTATCAAAAACGATCTCCTCAGCCGCACGTCCGCCTAAAAATCCGACCAGCATCGCGCGGATTTCCTTCTCAGTATTTAAGTACTTCTCTTCCTCCGGCACCTGCATGACATAGCCGAGCGCACCCATGGTACGCGGCACAATCGTGATCTTCTGTACCGGCTCCGAATCCTTCTGCAGGGCGCTGACCAGCGCATGGCCAACCTCATGATACGAAACAATCCGGCGCTCTTCCTGGCTCAGGATGCGGTCTTTCTTTTCTTTGCCAACCAGAACCAGCTCAACTGCCTCAAATAAATCCTTCTGGGAAACGGCTTTCCTGCCATTCTTAACGGCTGTGATCGCCGCCTCGTTCATCATATTGGCAAGATCCGCACCTACAGCTCCGGATGTCGCCAGCGCGATCTCCTCGAAATCAACCGTCTCATCCAGTTTTACATCCTTGGAATGTACCTTTAAAATCTGCACACGCCCCTTTAAATCCGGCTTATCTACGATAATCCGGCGGTCAAAACGTCCCGGACGAAGCAGCGCCGGATCCAGAATCTCCGGGCGGTTCGTCGCCGCCATGACGAGAAGACCCTTGGAGGAATCAAATCCATCCATCTCCGAAAGGAGCTGGTTTAACGTCTGCTCACGTTCATCGTTGCCGCCCAGACGCGAATCTCGGCTTTTACCGATCGCATCCACCTCATCGATGAAAATGATGCACGGAGCCGACTGCTGTGCCTGCTTGAACAGGTCACGCACACGGGATGCGCCGACGCCGACAAACATTTCCACAAAATCCGAACCGGACAGAGAGAAAAACGGAACCTTCGCCTCTCCAGCTACTGCCTTGGCAAGAAGTGTTTTACCGGTTCCTGGCGGTCCGACTAACAGCGCACCCTTTGGCAGTTTCGCACCAATCTTCGTATATTTTCCCGGGTTATGCAGGAAATCAACAATCTCCGTCAAAGACTCCTTCGCCTCATCCTCGCCTGCCACATCCTTGAACGTAACGCCGGTTTCTTTCTGTACATATACTTTGGCATTGCTCTTGCCGACACCCATGATGCCGCCTCCGCCGCCCATGCGCTTCATCATCATATTGAAAATGACGAACATCGCTGCAATCGGAAGCACCCACTCGAGCAGAAGCATGATAATACTGCCTGTCGCGTCCACTTCTGCCTGTTCATAGGTCGTAACACCAGCTTCATCCAGCTTCTTTTCCAAATCCGGATCGTTGATCGGAATCGTGTAGTACTCCATTCCTACCAGATTTCCATATTTTCCCTGGCTGCCGCCATATTTCTTCGAATCTTCCTTCGGCGTGATCTGAATCTTTCCATTGCCAATCACAACCGATTCTACCTCGTGATCCTTAAGCATCTGATTAAACTCGCTGTACGGCATCTTGTGCGTGCGGCTGCCCTGCCAGAGGTTGTGCATCATCGCCACGCAGAGAAGCGTAAACAGCATCGTCATGATCAGCACTGCATAATTCTGACCGCGGGGATTTTTTCCATTTTTATTCTGGTTTCCCTTATTATCCATACACTTTCTCCATTCTGTATCACTGTACATCCGGAATCTGCCACATCAGGTTACTCAAAAGCCCCTCTAAATCTGCCGCATCTGCTTCTCATCCGGCTTCATGCCCGCTTTTCTTCCCCGTCAATGCGCAAATTTCTGCGTACTCTTTTCCATTATAGTGGCAGATTACCTATAAATCAAGAAGTGAAAATATTAAAAACCTGTGAACTCCTTATAAATATAGGTACTTTCCTATGAAATAAAAAACATTCTATCATTTTTGATCTATGCTATAATGGATATACTGAATCAGGCTTTGCCAGACTTAGCATAACAATAATCCGCAAAAAGGAGATTTCACCATGCCATCCCACATCATCCATCCAATCCCGCCTGTTTTTGACACCGACTCCCGTATCCTAATCCTAGGTTCCTTTCCGTCTGTCAAATCCCGGGAAAGCTGTTTTTTCTACGGTCACCCGCAGAACCGTTTCTGGAAACTCTTAGCGCGCCTGCGAAAGGAAGATATTCCATCCTCCGTCGAGGAAAAGAAGGCATTTCTGCTGCGGAACCACATCGCCGTCTGGGACACCATCCACAGCTGTTCCATCGAAGGATCCAGCGACAGTTCCATCCGCGACGTTGTCCCAAACGACCTCGCCTCTATTCTGGATCACGCTTCCATCCAGGCGATTTACACAAACGGCGGGCTGTCTGGAAAAATGTACGACCGCTTCTTCCGTAAACAGACTGGCATTGAGGCAATCAAACTGCCATCCACCAGCCCTGCCAATGCCGCCTGGAACCTCGACCGGCTAACAGATGCCTGGAAATGTATCAACCAGATCCTGGGGGAACCCGGATCTGAAACAAAAAACACTGTTTCCGATGGCAACGCACGCGAGGCAAAAACACGCATCATCTAAACAAACACCATCTGCACCAGAATCATATAAAATACAGTTCCTGCCCCGATGCTCAGAAGTGAGTTACGTTTCCACGCGTGAAGCACCGCTACTAATGCACAGGCAAGGAACTCCGGAATCCCGAACGGTGCTGAAAAAAGCGAAACGCCTTTCAGACAGTACACTACCAGAATCCCCATCGTCGCATACGGAAGCACATGCCCCAGATACTCGACATAACGTGGCATCTGCTTTCCATCCGGGAACAGAATAAAGGGAAGAAACCGCGTCAGAATCGTTCCTGCCGCCATCACAAGCGTTAAAATCAAGATACTGTTATTCTGCATGGCTCATTTCCTCCCGTCGTTCCATCTGCTTCTCCCGATCCTCTTTTTCGTCCTTTTCTTTATCATTCTCTTTCTGATTTTCTTTTTTGTACACAATCGCCGATACCGCCAGAATTGCGATCATCGTTGGTATGATAAAGGCACTCTGTCCAAACAGCTTCAGGCAGATCACCGAGCAGGCCACACCGGTTACTGCCGGCCAATGGCGCTTCTGTCCGATCCACTGTTCCGTAAAAATCATTACAAACAGTGCCGTCAGTGCAAAGTCCAGCCCTTTCGTATTAAATGTAATCACATTTCCCAGTGCTGCCCCCATGACACTTCCCACAATCCAGTACATCTGATCCAGAAGGCTCATCCAGAAATACATCCATTCCCTCGAAATTGTCTCCGGCGGTTCTTCTTCACACACGATTGAAAATGTCTCATCCGTCAATGCAAAAATAAGGTAGGGTTTCAATTTTTTGCTGACATTCTGATATTTTCCCAGCATTGACAAACCGTAAAAGATATGTCTCGCACTGATCATCAGAGCCATCACAAACGCCGTCACCGGGCTGACCGCCGCCGCCAGAAAATTAACACCGATAAATTCCAGACTGCCCGTATACACAAGCAGGCTGTTTAACGCCGCCCAGAATACACCGAACCCATTGACACTCATCAAGATTCCATACGCCATCCCCAGAAACACATATCCGACCATAATCGGAACGGTTTTCGGAAATGCGTATAAGAGCGCCATTCTCACTTTTGAGCCGTTTATCTTCCCGACTGCTGCCTGTTCTTCCATCGTTTGGGCTGACTCTTTTTTTCTTTCTGTTTTTTTCATTTGTTCCTACTCCGCACGTATAAATTCTTTCATTTCTCTATTTTAGGTAGGTATAACCTATCTGTCAACTAGAGAAATCTATGCTGCTTCCCTTCCCCATTCGGATTTCTCTAATTCTAGCGGTATCTTTCCTTCAACCATGCTCAGGCATTTGACACTGTTCATCTTTCTTAGTAGAATAAATACATTATAACGATCGATTTTTCGGATTCAACACAGATTTGAACTATGTAAAAAAGCTTTGAAGGAATTTTTCCTATTACAAAAAAACTGTTGATTACTTCGTTATAAGTCCGCACTGTAATGATTACTTTATTTTATAGAAGGAAGCAAAACCTATGAACACATATATTCCCCTCCCTAATTCAAGTGCCGGCTCGCCTGTCCAGTTCTCTGAACCAGCCGCCTACTCCTACGAAAGCTGCCATTGCTGTCCGCGAAATTGTCAGATCAACCGCACAAAAAACAGGGCTGGTGTCACAGCCCTGCCGGTATCCGGGCGGCACGCGCGGCGCTTCATCCGTGGGAGGAACCGTGTATCAGCGGTCTGCACGGAAGCGGTACCATCTTTTTTTCCGGCTGCACGCTGCGCTGCTGTTTCTGCCAGAACTACCAGATCAGCAGCGAAGGCTTTGGAAAAGATATTTCCGGAACGCGCCTAGAGGAAATTTTTCTGGAACTGCAGGCACAGGGCGCGCATAATATCAATCTGGTGACACCGACACAGTACCTTCCGTCGCTACTGCCCGTCTTAAAACGGGTCAAACCGCAGCTTTCCATCCCGATCGTCTACAACTGCGGCGGTTATGAGACGCTGGAGGCGGTTGACGCGCTGGCTCCCTATATCGATATCTGGCTGCCGGATTTAAAATATTACTCTTCCGAACTGTCCGCCCGCTATTCCGCCGCCCCGGACTATTTTCCGTTTGCCTCTGCAGCAGTCAAACGGATGATCGAGCACACCGGCCCGCTGGTATTGGAAGATTTCTCTGAAAATGGTCAGACCTGCCAGCTCATGAAGCGCGGCGTGATCCTGCGGCATATGGTTCTTCCGAAACACAAAGACGATTCCATCCGCCTGCTCCACTGGATTCACGACAACCTCCCGGAGGGGCATTTTCTGGTAAGCCTTATGAGCCAGTACACCCCCCTTCTACCAGAGCAGCAAATATCCGGAAATCAACCGCCGCATCACAAGCTACGAATACCAGAAAGTCGTCGATGCCGCGATTGAGCTGGGGCTCACGCAGGGCTTTATGCAGGAAAAAAGCAGCGCAAAAGAAGAATACACGCCGCCGTTTGAATTGCAGGGAATTTGAGATACTTTTCTATGAGGTGAAAAAGAATGTGCATTGACACGTTAGTGCCTTTTTGTGTAATGGGGGATTCCAATGAATTTCCTATTGTACAAAAAGGGTATCGATAAATTGACATTTTATCGATACCCTTTAAACTATCTCGTCCATTGGATGATACCTCTTTCTTTGAACTTTTTCTTTATTCAATTTTGATTCCTTTTTCAACAATTTCTGAATCGCTCAATCTTATTTTTTCTTTTTTCACTTATCTATCTCTCTTTTAAAAAACGCTTCTTTTTAATGATACTTTCTCGTCATATCACTAAACCGAATCCTGTTTCTAAATATGTATGATAGATGATTGACTGATTTTTACTTGTTGATTTTGGTTTTCCTTTGTTCAATTTTTTTATTAAAAAATTGAACCAGTTTTATGTTTTCGGTGGAATCAGCTCCCTTCTTTTTTTGTTTTATTTCTTGTTTCTTTTGATGGTTTTATTCTAATACATATGTCGCATTTTGTCAATACTAATTTTGTATTTTCTTGTTATTTTTCAGTTTTATTTTCACCACGAATGCCAGCTATTAGTTTTCATCTCGCAATCGTGCCATCTTATCTCTTTATTTACCATCGTTCACACATTATGAGCGTCATGCAAACTGTTACTGGGAACGTATGCGTGAACAGCAACAAATCCGCAACCAGAACTTCACTTTTTCCCTGTTATTTTTCTTGCCAATCTTCCCATTTTCCAGTATAATCATGATATTGGTGCATTTTGGCACCTGCTTCTTTATATGCAGGCAATTTTTTCACATCTTACTGGTTCCTGCGATTCTCATGTTCAGTTTTTTCGATGATTTCCATGACCATTTTCATACTTACGCACTCAAAAGGTAAACGCTAAAACTCTGAACTTTTTATTTATTTTTTAATCACTAAGCAATCTTTCTTCACATCTCAAACTTCATGACTGCTTCTTGATTTGATTCCTTAAAACTTATTCACACGGGGAAACTGTTTCTCATCTTGCTGAAATTCATAACCTACATGAGCAAGCGGACATCCCCTATCTGCAATTTTATTTCAGGAGGTACTCTATGGTCTATGAAACTTTTTTGAAAACAATCCAGTCGATGGTGCAGACGCGCCTCAACAAAAAAGCCAACGTCTCCCTGCGGCGTGTTCTGAAAAATAATGGACTGATGCTCGACGGGCTGAGCTTTACGAAACCCGGCTCACGGTTATCACCGACTGTCTATCTGAACGCCTACTATAATGAAGCGGAGGAAGGGATGCCGCTCTCCATTATTACCGATCAGATCCTGATGGTGTATGAGACAAATCCAGGATTTTCGGAGGATATCTGCGAGGAACTGCGTGATTTTGATGCCGTACGCGGCCGGATTGCCTACAAATTGATCCACGCCGCTAAAAATAAGGTGCTTCTCTCCCACGTCCCACATATTCCGTATCTCGATCTGGCGATCGTTTTCTATCTGATCCTCACTGACAATGAGGAGGGGCAGATGACGACCCTGGTACACAGCGACCATCTTGCCCTGTGGGATATTTCTCTGGAAGAGCTCGGCATACTGGCGGAAGAAAATACACCTCGCATGCTGCCGTACCACATCAGCTCCATCGAATCCACCCTCAATCAGCTCGAAATGGAGGACATCGTTGAAACGGAAGCTCTTCCATCGGTCGCTCTCTACGTTCTGACAAATTCGCGCGGCATCAACGGCGCTGCCTGCATGCTCTATCCCCACGTCTTAAAAGAGTTTGCCGAAAGCCTGGGCGAAGATCTGATTATCCTTCCGTCCAGTATCCATGAAGTGCTTCTCACTCCCAGCAGCGTCTCCCTTCCGCCGGAAGAACTCAATGAAATGGTTCAGGCGATCAATCAGTCGGATGTGCCCGCTGAAGACCGCCTGTCAGATCATATTTATTATTTTAGCAGGATTCAGGGCTGTCTCTACCTGCCGCCCAGTTCCACTACGACGCTTTATTCCGGAGCAGACGGAACAGTGAATCCACAATAAAGATGGCAACCGCCATCGCCCCCGCTATCTGGATCGTCTGGATCAGATAAAAATTGTACCATTTTGTCTGTCCCTGTATCAGAAAATAGACGCTCCGGTAGATCGATGCGCCCGGCACCGTCGGCAGGATTCCTGCCACCAGAAAGATCGTGACGGGCGCTTTTAACACGCGTGCAAATACCTGACTCAGCAGAGCCGCTGCCAGACTGGAAAAAAATGCCGCCGCCACCTGCGAGGTTCCCACCTGCATCGATACCAGGTACGCCAGCCATCCGGCACCTCCGGTAATGCCCGCATAAACCAGATATTTCCGCGGCATATCGACCAGCAGGGAAAAACCAAAAATCGCCAGAAATGCTCCCACGCTCTGGATCATCAATTCTCTTATCATCTCTGTCATACCGATCCTCCCGCCAGCCGGACTGCCACGATCGCCAGACCGACGCCCGACGCAACCGCCAGCGCCACCACGACTGCCTCCGCCATCCGCGCGACTCCCGAACTGTAATCTCCATTCAGCGTATCGCGGATTGCCGCCGTAAATGTGACCCCAGGCACCAGCGGCATGATTGCGCTGATAATCACTACATCCAGGCTCATTCCCAGAAATGCCCCACGGCGCAGCAGATACGCCGCAACCGCCAGTGCAAACGAGCCAAGTGCATTTTGACAGAAATCATTCAGCATAAGGTTGGACGCCGCCCGCAGGACAAACGCAAGAACGACTCCCACGACAGCCGCCACCAGGCATTCGCCCGGACCGCCTCCAAACATCACCGCAAAAAATCCCGTCGTTGCCGCATAGCCAATGCATTTCTTCCAGAATCCGTATAATGTCGTATTAGCAATCCGATCCAGTCGTTCCTGCGCCTCCCTGACGGACAATTTTCCACTGCAAAATTCCCTTGAAACATTGTTTACCTGATAGATGCGGTTCAAATTCGTTGCCCGGTTTTCCACCCTTTTTACCAAGGTAAGCGGCGGAAGTGATGCATCCGCAATCGTCGCCACAATCCCCGTCGTCACGACAAACACATCTGCCCGTGCAATCCCTGAATGCTTTAAAATACGGTGAATCGTGTCCTCCACACGGTAGACCTCCGCTCCGCTCGCCAGCATGATCTCCCCCGCCCGGACCGCCATCTCCATCAGCGCGCCATATTCCATACCAACCACCCTCTGATTTACGAATTTTCGTAACTGTTCAGTACCTTCACAGTCACGCGCAAAAATCCATTAAAAATTGCC